>Ga0325403_1007707_pt1 | contig 10289 bp, 5 predicted proteins | sample PopdelMetagenome_19_FD_205665 | JGI IMG/M metagenome (GOLD analysis project Ga0325403, IMG submission 205665) | Populus deltoides microbial communities from Bellville, Georgia, United States - Xylem-PdKOR-R4 | ecosystem: Host-associated > Plants > Phyllosphere > Stem > Wood/Secondary xylem...
ATATATCATTCTCATTCGGACTTGTAAATTTTTTAAGGTCCGATTAATTGCTCATTTAAGGTCCGATTGACTTTGACTTTTCTCAAACTCCAACATTCGATTAATGACGAACTCCATCTCTTTCTTCGACAAATTAACCCCATTCAGGGACCATATCTACGATCTAGGTTGAATTCAATTAAAACCAATATAGGCCAATAAATCATTTCTAGACATGACTTATGTTCTGACATGGAGTGATTTATTTTACACTTGTTAAACCATCGAATAATTAGAAATGATAAAATTAATTGGATTTTAGAATTTTTAATCAGATTTAACTAATCTCAGTACACTCATTATTACCCTATAAATAGTAACTGGTAAATTAAAAAGAAAGTAGTGGTAAAAAAAAATTGAAAAATTAATTAAATCAAGAAATTTAAAAAACAAGTTATTAAAAAAATCAAGTTATTAAAAAAATTAATTAAACTGATTAGAATATTTAAAAAAATATTTGGTTTGATTTGGGTTCGGGTTCGGTTTCATAAGCCTGAAATCAAGAAACCAAAAAATCTCAATCGAACCGAACCGATTTAGTTAAAAATAAACTGAACCAAATAGAAAAAAATAAAAAACCGAACCGAACCTAAATCAAGCCCGTCAAAAAGTCCAAAAAAACCTCAAAAAACAGTATAGTTTTTTATTTTTAATATAAAATAACCGAAACCGAACCAAACCAAAACCAGTAGGTTGGGATCGGTTTCGTTTCGGTTCGGTTTCAATTTTATTTTTTATATTTTATAAAATTTTAGTTTAATTATTTTTATAGGTAAAAATCGGACTAGACCAAAAATAATCGAATCATGAATTTATTGCTTTGGGTACAACAGAGGCTCTGCATAAAAAAAAAACAAAAAAAAAAACCTAGAAGAATTTGTTATGCTCCCATCCATTTTCATTGAAGCTAGAATTTTCGACATAGCAAATCTCATCTGGCAAATCAACAAAATTCCTTCATATTTTCTGTCACCTGTAACTGCCTTTTGGCCATATTACCATCATAGCTATGAACAAAAACACCAATCTCGACGAGTCCATGGCAGCTAGCTGGTTTTGGCAGTCCTTATTTGGCTTCAATTCTTCTTCCTTTTCCAGAGAGAAATGAGTGTATATATTTGGGTACTTAACTACGAGTGATTTAATTCCGTCACGGCCATAATTTTTCCCTGCAGAAGTAAATCCCATCGCCTCAAGAAACACTGCAACTAATCCCTGTTGTAGTCATGGGGCAAAACCCTTCAAATCACTGCTATGTGCCTTTGATGATTTTGTTCTCCGGTGTGCTACTCCATTTATTCCGTTAACTCCTTATTCTCAGTTTCTGTAAGAATGTGATGGCAACCTGTGAAAGCCAGCATGTCTTTTTCATATCTGCAATTGGTGCTGCTTAGTTAGCAAGATCTAGCAAAGTTCTCGTGTCATATGTTTTTTTCCAGGTCCCTCAAGGGAAGAGCTATGAACGGTCGGCCATCATTCTTGAGTCTATAGACCAGCTTATAGCTTTTCAATTTCTTCTGTAAATCCTACTCCTTCATATATATACACGTATTTCTTGAATAAAATTTAACATGGGCCATAGGCCGAATAAAAGCTACTCTTATAGTCCATAAGGACGGCCGATGAACTCTCCTTCCTCTATATAAACACACTAAAGAACCCAAATCTAGGGTTTTCTGGTATACTTGTTGCCGCTATGGAGTGTGAGCACCTTTTTACGATGGATTTTTGATCAAATTAAATAATTAACAAAATATAGAGTACATATGGGTAGATATAGGAATATGACATTTATACTATTTAACTTTTAATTTGTCAAACCTAGATCTTGAATTGCCACTGTCAATGTAACCGGTCAACCAATTTGCTTCATACGATTGATCGGTTAATCTGTTAAGGTTGTTTTAACCTCCTCTTCTAAATGTTTTTTACTCCTCTTCCTCTACTTTGTCCAGATCCTCTATCTTCTTAGGAATAACAAGAATCATCTTGCTTTGAAAAAAACACTTATACACCTACATCCTCTTAAATCACAATGACTCTTTTCTTGTGGGCCTATAACATAATGGAACTTCTTTTGTAGCGAGCGTAGGATCTTCTTTATCACATGTGTCTCTTTCACCTTCTCCTCATATCTTTTCAATTGATTATATATGGCTAATACTCTTGCAAAGTATTCCAAAATATTCTCCAATTTAAACATATGTAACTTTGCAAAGTTACCACATAACTTTTGTAAATGTGCATTTCTCATATTATTAGCTCCTTAATTTGATTCTTGTAAACTTTACATGCATGTTTGGCAGTGGTTGCGTTAACCACTATTTCAAAAGTGGCATCATCCAGACATTAATGGATAATTGCGAGTGCTTGTTGATCCTTCCTTCGTGCCTTTTACACGGTCTTCTTTTAGGCTAAAGGCAATGTTGCTCTATCTATAGGCTCTTCAAAGTCTTTTTCAACTGTTTCTTATACATCTTGGGAACCTATCCAAGTTTTTACTCGAATACACCAAATTTCACAGTTATTATTTGTCAACCTAGGACATTGAAGTAGAAAGTTTGGATTGGTCATGTCAAATAATCAAATCTAAGCTCTGATATCACTTGTTGAAAGTAAAACATGTGTGATATAAGATCAACAAATCAATGCAGGGTTAAAAACTCAAGAACAAGAAGAAAATTGAGAGGAGAGTATATTTTTATTAAGTGTTTCTCTCTACGCTCTCTTAGCGATTCTCTCTTTTTTTGTGCTTATTCATAATACTAAATTACAAGTATTTTTATAGGCATAAAATTTTTGACAATTAAAAAGTTAAACTAATACAAGAAAATTATAATCTGAATAGAAAAAGTATTCTATCTACTTAACTGGTTGACTGATTCTCAATTGTCTTTGAATTGATCGACTGATTCTCAGCCGTTTGAGTGATTTCTCTGTTCTTTTAAAAAAAAAGTAAAACCTAGTTTACTTTCAACAGTGAAGGTAGTAAATATGTCCATAAATTAGCTGTCTGCTAACAGTTGGGCTTATACAGAGCTTGTAACACCATCAAATAAGAACAATGTCTCTTTGCACAATTATTTCGGACTCAAAGTGCTGCAGTTGTAATAAGGAATGCCTCGTGAGCTCTAATTAAAAGCTCAAAGATTGTTTCCCTTCAGAAACACTAGCAAATGTGAACGCAGAGATCACAGAAACTGAAGCTAAGAGGGGAAATTCGCATTTTATGAGATTTCAAAAGTAGAAAAAACAATAACTTTGACTTCAACTCAATATGCCAAGGAAAGCTACTCTCTTTCATCTCTTTCTTTTATTCTCCTAAATCCACACAATAAATAGAATGGTATTTTCAACTTTATCCAAAATCTGATTGAAAAAAAATATATAATGAAAACCAACTTGGAGAGCATGGGTTTTCATTTGGTCTTTAATAACATATATTTGAATAGTATTTTTAAACTCGGTCCTGGTGGTTTACCCGGTCTAAGACCCGGGTCATGAATTTTGATCAGATCAACCTTAAATTTTTTTATAAATTAAAATAATATCATTTTGATTTTAAAAAAAATAATCAACGGATTATAACCGGATCAACCAGATCATTCCGCTAGTCAACCAAATTTTTAATTTTTTTTATTTTTTTTATAAACTCTATCGATTCCTTGGGTTTTAAAACTATACATTTGAAGTCCACTCTATAAATTCACACCTATGATCCCATGCCCAAGCTCTGTATACACACACACACCTATTATCCCATGCCCAAGCTGTATATATATATATATATATATATATATATATATATGAGAACAGGTTGTTCTTAATTAATTCAAAATGATTTTTTAATATTTTTTTAAAATAAATTAATTTATCTTAATTTAATTTTTTTTCAAAATCAAATAAAATTTTAATCAGATAAATCAAATTAATTATTATTTATTTTTTAAAATTGATAAAGTCAAACTAGATTTAATTTAAAATAACATAATTATAAAATATATGTATGCATACAAATTATATATCTTAAAGGACCCGACACCCTTAAACATAAAACATAAAGGATAAATTAATCATATTAGAATTTATATTTCCTAAAGGAAAAAAGAAAGCATTTTTTTCACAAATGAAAAAGAAATGAAAAAAAAAATTCAGGGGAAAAAATAAGAATAAAAAACTAGAAAGAGATAAGAATAAACGGTCTTTTTTCTTTTTCTTATTTTCTTCTCTTTTTTTAAAAAAAAAACAAAACAAAATTCTTCGTAAATGGCGACGGAGGACACCAAACTCCTCCTCCTCCTCCTATCTTCTTCGTCCTCACCATTCTCCGCGATCTCAATTTTCTTCTCCAGGTACTCTCTCCGTACATTTGTACGTATTCGTACACATACCTTCTTTCTCATACGAGTATATTTCTACGTTTATTTTTTCATGCGTACATACATTTTGATCGGATCATCCGATCATTGCTGCATGTCTATTCCATTTCGATCGACGTTTCCAATTTCCAGTTAATCTATTAATTTCATGTATTTTTTTATTTAAATTCGATGTTTTTTCATCATTAATCAAATTATTCAGTTAATGAGGGTTCATTAATTTTGATTTCGCAATTGCAGTTGTTGAGTTTGTCAGTTAATTACACGGCGATGATATTTAGGAAGGACTAAGAAAAATAATTAGAGAGAGAGAGAGAAAAGGAGGATTTTTTTGGTGTAGATGTCTGGTGGAGAGAGAGAGGAGAAGCAATGGAAATGTGTAAAAGCGATATCGGTGGTGAATTTACAGAGAGTAGGAACAATGGTGAAGGATATGAGAGAGCCTTGTCTTTCTCAATCACCTATAAAGGTTGTTGTAACTGTAAGATTGACTGCTCAAACCTTTTATTTCATAAGATTTCGTGTTATCGGTGAGGTTTTTTTTTTTTTTATCTTGATAGGGATTTTGTGCTGTTAATGTTTGCAGGTAAGCAAAATGCTTAAGCCGGAGAAATGGGAGTCGACTTTTGATAGTAATGGAAAGGTTTCGGGTTTTCGGAAAGCACTCAAGTTGATAGTTTTGGGGGTATGCTGTCTCGTTGTTGCTATATTTTGCCCCGTTAAATTTATTTTCCAGTCCTTTGTTGAATAATGAGATGGTGCTGATTTGGTTCTAGACTATAATTTTGGGTTTCATATCTCTATGAAGTAGGTTGGAATTTCTGTGTAGCTATATGACATCGTTTGCTGCGTGTTAGGGTGTGGATCCATCTATTAGGCCAGAAGTTTGGGAATTTTTACTTGGCTGTTATTCACTGGGAACCACTTCCGAGTCCCGGAATCAGCTTAGGACAGCGAGGAGGTATTTATGTTTTTTTTTTTTTCATTTTTTAACCACATTACCTGATGAACTGAATAAGTCATTTTTAGTGATTTTCTATTTTCTGAAATGTGGAGGTAGTCTTAATGTTAGATTTTCTGTGTTATTGGCATTGTTTCAGTATTGTCTGATTCGTTCTTGTTATGGCTTTCATGCCAAACTATGAATGCCTGGGACCTGTCTATGGTTTTTTTATCATCAGATTTTCATTTGGTTTGTGCTTTTATATATGGATTAAAAAAGAGAGAGAGAGAAGATTCTTTCTTGTCAGTCCATAAGATATTACAGAGGCATGCATTTCCCTACAAAATATTATTTTCAGGATTCAGCCTTAGTTATTAGATTGAGTTCAAAAGACTCCCCCTTTACACTGTTTTGTCAATTTCCCCCCCTATATCTTACTCTACCATAGTGCACGTGTTTTCCTCTCAAAGTGGTAGAAGGAAGCATTGTTGTTGAGCCCAGTTGCAGTTGTTTCATGCTCACCTTTCAGTCTTAATAGATACTGCCATCTGTTCTTCATTTAAAAAGAGTTTTTAAAATCCTTTTACTGTCATCAATACTGGCTTGGACATGATCTAACAAGCTTCATCAGACCATCATTATAGAGTTTGCAGACAATGAAACACAATGCACATATGTATGCATGTTAGCATAGTGAAAGCATCATTAACTCCATACCTTTCATCTTTTATTTCTCTCATCTTCTTTTTACTAAAACTATGACGTGTATATACCTTATTGATTGCTTTTTTCCAGTTTGCTGTACTTTGCATGACACAATGGTTAGCTTTTAATTTGATTTATCAACGATGTTTTTTTCTCGTGATGTGTCTTTATCTGGGTAAGTATTTTGGGCAAAGGAGTCTGTTTTAGTTTTTTCAGTATCTTTAAATCCTCTTAGGAGCAACAACTTTATGAAATATTTTATGCAGGGAACGGTACAAAGACCTCATTGAACAATGTCAAACAATGCATTCAAGTATAGGAACTGGTGCCCTTGCATTTGTTGTGGGGTCCAAAGTTATGGATATGAGGACATCATCCAAGGATAATGGGTCAAGGGAAGCTACAGTCAAAAGTAGACGAACTTCTGTAGATGCTATCAACATATTAGAGAATTATAGTAATTGGAATAATAACTGTACAGATACAGCATGCACATGTGCCGGGGAAAGTTCTAGTGATTCTGCTGGGCTTGTCAGTGTGAGGGGAAGCTCAGATAGTGCAGCATGTGATTCTTGTTTTATACCTACTTCAGGCCCGCTCAATAGTGGTTCCTCAAAAGGAGGTGGAGAGGCTTATGGCTCAGAGTATGTAGCAGAGAGTTATTTTGATTTTCCTCCTTTACCTGTCACTGATTTGTTTGACAAGAGAGAAGATAAGAAAGAAAGTTGTGTGCTTGATGACAGACCACCTACACAAAGAAAATTGAGATTTGAAGATGACAGGATGCACAGTTTTCAAATTAATAATAATGTAGATTTAATTATGGAATCCCGTGGGGAACCATCTAACCATACTTCATCTCAGAAGAAATCTGAAATTGAATTAGTTCACCACGAGGACCATGTACCGGTATTACAGTCCGACAATCTGGGTTATGAGAAAGGAATAGTGAACAAATTGAGAATAGTTGATATTCCTGAGACACCATTGTTAAATGCAACATCCAACGGAGGGGCTGCTGGTGTGGACAGTGTGTCCGAATGGCTCTGGACATTGCATCGAATAGGTACCTTAGTTACAAATTTGCAGTTTCATTTTGAAAGAGAAGCTCTGAATGTATCTCAAGAATTTTAATGTTATTGCAATTTCTTTGATCTGACAACCTTTTCTTCTTTTTCAGTTGTTGATGTTGTAAGAACAGATACGCATCTTGAATTCTATGAGGATAAGAGAAATTTAGCTAGGATGTCTGATATCCTTGCTGTCTATGCATGGGTTAATCCAGCTACTGGTTATTGTCAAGGTTGTTCTGTTATAAATTTGGTTTTTTAGGTGAACCCATAGTTATGTTCAAATTTATTGAATTTCTATTCTATCTGAAAATCTAAGCATGAAGCTTGCATGTTTCATTTGGTTATCTGGTTTTAGGCATGAGCGATCTGCTGTCTCCTTTTGTTGTTCTCTTTGAGGACAATGCTGATGCATTTTGGTGCTTTGAGATGCTTCTACGGAGAATGGTAATAGGAACTTTGGCAAAGAATGTAGCTGGATAATTTGATGTTCCTCTCTAACATGTGTTTTCCCCACTATCCAGCGAGAAAATTTTCAGATGGAAGGACCAACTGGAGTCATGAAGCAGTTGCAAGCATTGTGGCATATCTTGGAACTCACAGACAAGGAAATGTTTGCACACCTATCACGTATAGGTGCTGAAAGCCTCCATTTTGCATTCCGGATGTTGATAGTTCTCTTCCGCCGAGAGTTATCTTTTAGTGAAGCTCTTCGGATGTGGGAGGTTTGTTCAGTTGCTCTGCACTGAATGCAATAAACTGTAAAGTGTATGATGTTGTCTTCATACCATGAAAACAACTAGCTTGAACAGTTTGCTCAGTTGATTATGGTATAACATGAGTACTTTGTAATTGGAGGCCTACCGTTACTTGTCTTCCCAGGTGGTTGTGTATCCTTAGGTAATCTGTCAAGATTGTTGGGTGATTTCCTGAAATCTGTTTGTTCCCTTCTAAGGGAATGTGATATCTCTACCTTTTATGGCTGATTTTCTTGGTGGTTGCCTTCTACCTGCTCCCTTGAGGAAACCCATTTTTTAAAATATGGAAGATCCGGTGGCATTTTATTGCATTGCATTGCTGCAGCGAATATTGAAGGAAGAATTTATATAGAAATCTACATAGTTTTCGTATAGCAAATTCAAGCTATTGTTGTTGATGTCGATGTGTTGCTTTGTAGCACTGGAAAGAAAAGGTCTGTTCGCAGAACAATGTGGTTGTTCACTGAGCTAGATAACATCAGAACAAAGCTGATATTGCTATTATTGTTTGTATCAGGCATTGCTGAAGCTAGAAATATAGAATGAATCAATTTTACGAAAGGTGGAGGGCAATGCACTTAACTGATAAGTGTGTCTGAGTTTATATAAGCCCAAGGGATGTTCCTTAGTCAAGTACAGTTTGATGAACATGGTTTCTTTTCTTATCTTTGTTCTTTTTTTTTAATCAGCATGAACATGGTTTCTTTAAAGCATCATGTCTTTAGAAGCATCATGAACTCAAATGGGAGGTTATAACTTTATTGCATTATCTCAGGAAGTTGAAATTGATCTGACTTTTGTGTAATCATCTTTAATGCAGATGATGTGGGCTGCTGATTTTGATGAATCTGTCGTGTGTGATTTAGAGGAGAATTGTCTGGAGGCACTGGTGCTCAATCTTCCAAGGGATTCTGGAGCAGATATAAGAGAGGAAAGCGTTGAAAACAGTGATGGTAGTTCAAGGGATGGTTCACAATCAAAGCATGGACATGTTGAGCACTCTTCGTCTGACAACACTGGAATAAAGTCTGCATCAACTTATCACTTTTGTGGTTTGACAAGGAATTTTTGGTCAAGAAATTACCACGTGCAGATTAACAACGTGATCTCATCAACTAAGAATGGGGATGATGAATTACCTGTTTTCTGTGTTGCGGTCATTCTCATCATGAACCGTCAAAAAATAATAAAAGAAACTCGCTCGATTGATGATATGATAAAGGCAGGTGTATTATATTGTAGTACTATTATACTGTCTTCATATAATTAGTATTCTTTTGATAGCTTTGTGGCAATTAATTATTATCGTTCTTTCTTTTTTGCTGCCAATGATTGCACCATCTACTTTACCTTGTCTAGTTCTAGGGACGATGTTAATCGATAAAACATTGTTTTCCCTTTCCTCATCTCTCCTGAAGTAACCCATGGATTAAATGAGCAAGTTAGAGCAGCTCGTCTCTAGCTTAACTGAGTGTATGCTAGGGTATTCTTCTTGCTCAAGATCTCAAGAAAAGAACAGTTAATGAACTTGAAGATGAGGTGGTTTCGTTCTATTTGTGCTCTTGGAATAACAGCACTACTGTCTGGTACACTTGATTGTGGGTTCTTGTAAAATTGTTGGGTATTTTTTACCATTGAGTTGAGTCTGATGCATTGAACTGAAGATCTATGTCAAATGGATCCTCATCAATGTACACTGAAAAAAATTGTGTTATTTAATGACAGGAATTTCTTTTGTCTGGTTTCATTCTTTTGCTCATTTCATTGACATGTTTATTTAAATGATTGCAGATTTTCAATGATAGGCTGCTCAGTATACATGTTAAAAGATGCATAAGCGCGGCAATTAAACTGCGGAAGAAATATTTTTACAAGGTTAGGTGCTCATTGATTAATTTCTCTCGAATGAAACAGTGATCCTGTTTTTCCTTTTCCTGTAATAGCATCTGTTAAATTAATGTCTAGTTCTGTGATATATCTTCCTTTCATGCTGCCTTTCTTAAAACTGAATTCTTGTTTGAATCAGCTGATGAAAAGCAAGACCCATGGAGTCCAGAATGGTGAATAGTACTGCCTTTTTTAGTATAGATTTCACTGACAGAAGCACCATGTTGGCACTTGGAGATGGTAGCAGTAGTCTGGGATGCTGAGTTTGAGCATGGCTCAACAACATTTTGTTACTTGGATCATTTATGATGGAGTTGTTTAAAGAAAAGTGCTGTCGCCATTCAAAGATATTATTCAGTTGATTGTACTTTCATTATCAAAAGGTGCCAACAAGATCAACTTTGGTGCATCCAGGTTCTTATTAACTGCTATGATACTTCTCACAGGTTAGGTGAACGGATTTTTTCTTTCTTTTCCATAGATCATTATACCATATATTTAGAGAGCA
>Ga0325403_1007709_pt1 | contig 10288 bp, 11 predicted proteins | sample PopdelMetagenome_19_FD_205665 | JGI IMG/M metagenome (GOLD analysis project Ga0325403, IMG submission 205665) | Populus deltoides microbial communities from Bellville, Georgia, United States - Xylem-PdKOR-R4 | ecosystem: Host-associated > Plants > Phyllosphere > Stem > Wood/Secondary xylem...
TTTTCTGAAGAAAAAACTGATGAAATCTGCATGTAATTTTATAGGGAGGTGTCATTAGCCTTGAGAATCAAATCAGGTATTTCAACAGAACAAGACAAGACATCATATCGAATATTGGGATCCGAGACGCTAAGAAGTTGCTTGCCGGGGCTATCTACATTGTGGCAACCGGTGGGAATGATGTTGCTTCATCAATCCCACGAAGAAACAGTTCTAGTGATGCTCTAATTACTTCACTTATATGATCCTTTCAACGTTACGATCACAGCTTACAGTAAGATCATCACAGTGTGTCTAATTATTTCACTTATATATAAAGAGAATATTACACCCTGCAGAGGCAATTACACCGTCAGATCCTATTAAATTTGTCAGTCTCATGCAATCTGCTGATTCCACTACATCAACCTTGGAAGTCTTCTAATCAAATGCAACGGCATTCCTCAGTTAGAATGATTAATTGACATTCCCTTTGCAATATATGTAATTGATTGCACTTACCTTACATTACTGAGTTTCAGTAAATAGACTTGAGAAAGTCTAACCCATGTACCAATATTTATACTACATACAACAGAATAGAACGTCACTTTTGTGTGTGGCAATTATTCTCAATCTCTCTGCTCTCATCCCTTTCTCTTCCATTGAGTTTATTTTCTTATATGGTATCAGAACTCTTTAGAACTAACCCTCAAAATATCGATCCTACCCAAACCAATGGTCAGCACACCCAAATCTGAAGAATCAAGCAATCTCGATATGTCAAAATTGATTTCTGAAATGTCAAAACTTTCCTCACCTCCATTCTCATCCCATTCCTTGCCCACCTCCTTCAATATCTCATCCTTGTTCACTGTCCCTATGGATCGCACCAGCTACCTGAGTTGGAAATCTCAATTTGAAGATATACTGGAGATGCATGACCTTACAACAGTCATCAAGAACAACACAGAACCACCTAAAGTGCAAGAAGATGGTTCTGTGCACCCAGAGTTAGCAAAAGATAAATTGGTCTTGAGTTGGATCAAAGCAACTTCCTTCTCTTCCATCAAAACATTTCTCATCCCATGTACCACTGCTCATCAAGCCTAGACCATGCTGGCCAAGCGTCTTTCACCTCTTGCTAGCACCCGTGTACGGATTCTTCGAGACCAAATTCGCACTCTCTGGAAGGACAACAACACCACAGTGGTTGATTATCTCAATTATGCCAAATCACTCTTTGATTCTCTCATACAATCTGGTGCAACCATGGACGATGATGAACTCATCAGTTATGTTTTGGATGGACTTGGTCTTGAATACAAAGAGCTAGCCACAACACTTCACCTGCATCCCGATATTGACTTTGATCAATTCTATGGTTTAGCTCTAACAGAAGAGCATTTACAAAAACAGATGTCTCTTACCTTGACTTCAGAAGTTGCTATGGCTGCTGACCGTGTGCCCAATGAGCGCCCTTTCAATTCAAACATGCCTAGTCACAATCACAATCCTCATCATGGATTTGGATGAGGACACGGTCGTGGTAAGAATTGGAATCAAGGGCGTGGATCAAGGCGAACAGGGCATTGGGAGCCAGCTCAAGGGGCTTGGTTTCCAGATCGTCACTTTCAGCCTCGCGACCCTCAATCTGTTGTCCTCACCTCTTCTCCTGCAACTCTCTCTGATGGGCGCCCTCCTCTGCTTCCAACACCTCAAGACAAATTCTCAAATACCCAACGTAGTGAAGTCATTTGTTTTCGGTGTGATAAGCAGGGGCACATAGCTCGGTTTTGTCTTGACCGTAGACCTCATGCATACATGGCAGAAAACTTTACCACCTCTCCTTCTTTTACTGCTGATGTGGCAAATATCAATTGGTGTCTTAATTCAGGTGCTACTCACCATATGACAGCCAACGCCACCTTTCTTCTTGATGCTCACCCTTACACAGGTACAGATAAAATTATTGTTGGAAATAGCAATCAGTTAGCAATAACTCATATTGGCAATACACAATTGACCGGGTTGCATAAATCATTAAATCTTAATGAAGTTTTGTGTGTGCCTTGATCTCTATCCGTCGTTTTTGCTGTGATAATAATTGTTACTTTAAGATGGATGCTAATGGTTTTTATGTGAAGGACAACAAAACGGAGAAGGTACTCCTTACTAGCAGTAGTTTCGATGGCCTCTATAACATTCAGATATCCCCTTCTATTGCTTGTCAAATTGAATGTTATGGAAAGCGTACAACACAAGACATATGGCATGCCAGACTTGGAGACCCATCTCATTCAGTTTTTACTACGTTGTTGAATAAGTACCACTTACAACTTGATGGTGCAATTGTCTCCGATAAAAATTGTCATATCTGCCCGTTGGGAAAATCTTGTCGATTGCCATTTGAAGACAGACAGTCTCATGCTTAATTTCCATTAGCACTTTTACATCTTGATTTATGGGGTTCTGCACCAATCTCCTCAAATTTTGGTTATCGTTATTATTTCTCCATTGTCGATGATAATACTCGATTTACTTGGTTATATCCATTGGCTAAGAAATCAGAAGTTCTTACTACATTTATTCACTTCAAAAAGTTGGTGGAAAATCGGTTTAGCTCTCACATTAAACAACTGTAGGTTAATGGTGGAGGTGAATTTACTAGCAAATTATTTCTAATATTTTTACGTGATCATGTAATATCTCATTAGATCTCATGTCCATACACTCCTCAACAAAATAGAGTGGAGGAAAGGAAACATCGACATATTGTTGCAATGGGACTCTGTTTGCTGGCCCAATCTCGCTTGCCCCACAGCTTTTGGGTTGAAGCCTTCTCTACTGTAGTTTTTATGATTAATCACTTACCAACTCTTAAGCTTGATCAGATATCTCCTTATGAGAAATTACTTCAATGCACACCGGATTATGCATTTCTCAAAATTTTTGGATGTGCTTGCTTCCCTCATATGGTCCCATACAACAGGTATAAATTATCCTTCAAATCTGTTCCATGTGTATTTATTGGCTATGATGATCATTACAAAGGTTATCGCTGTTTTGATCTTGTTTCAGGTTGGATTTATATATCTCGGCATGTAGTTTTTGATGAGGCAAACTTCCCCTACCAGCAACTTTAGTCTACACCAGTTGCCTAATCCACACCTACTGCTCACTTTGATATTGGGCCCGACCTGTACTCTAAACAAACCAACAATTCTACAAGTCCAACCCACTCTGCCCCTATTATCCTTGACTCTTCATCGGTCCCTCCTTCTGCCAGCTCACAACAACCTTCCCCCACACAATCTATCCCTACACCACCTCTCTCCCCTAGTCCAACAACAATCATTCCTTCCCTTGTCTCCTAATCCAACAACCCCTGTCACCCTTTATGTCTCCCTCACTACCATCCAGCTTTACAAACCTCACGCCTGTTATCCACACCACAACCCCCTCACCCATATCAACGCCTCCTCCTTCCCCTCTTGACCCATCTCTCCTCCCTAACTCTCCTGCTGCACCAAACCCTCCTAAAAAATTTAAGAGTCTCAAGACCATCATCCCCTTTGCTCTAGAACCAAAACTCCTATACTCTCACACCACCCCGCACCCTTTACCCCATGCTTTCTATGCCGCTTGCTTTGATCCCATGTAGGATGAATATGATGCCCTCATGAAGAATCAAACATGGTTTTTGGTTCTCACCTCTTCTCAAATGAATATTATTGGCTGCAAATGGGTCTTCAAAGTAAAACGAAAAGCTAATAGATCCGTTGATCGCTACGCCCGCCTTGTCGCCAAAGGTTTCAATCAACATGAAGGATTTGATTATGTAGAGACCTTTAGCCCGGTAGTTAAACCGGCCACCATTTGCACTATTTTGTCTCTGGCTGTGTCTTCTAATTGGTCCCTTCAACAACTTGATGTTCAGAATGTGTTCTTGAATGGCTACTTGGAAGAAACGGTTTACATGAAACAGCCCCCTGGCTTTCATGATTCTTCACGTCCTCATGATGTATGTCAACTCCATAAGGCTCTTTATGGCCTTAAACAGGCTCCCAGAGCTTAGTTCCAACGTTTCAGTGCATTTCTCCTTGCTCAGGGATTTACTCACGGTCAATGTGATGCATCGCTCTTTATTCATCGTTCCTCTTACTGCACAATCTATGTCCTTGTTTATGTGGATGATATCATTGTCACCGGGTCTGAACTCCAACATGTCCACCGGTTTCTTGATGAATTGTGCTCCACCTTTGACAGTCACCGACTGGGTGAGCTCAATTTTTTCCTTGGCATGGAAATTTCACGGTTTACTAATCATTTATTTCTCTCTCAAACTAGATATGCAGTTGATTTATTGAAACAGTTTAATATGACTGATTGTAAACCATGTCCTACACCGTTACCGGCTGACACTCGATTGTCTTGTTTGGATGGAGATCCCTTATCTGATCCCTCTACCTATCGCAGCATGGTGGGTGGCCTCCAATATCTTACTCTATCATGGCCTGATATTTCCTTTGCTGTCAATCAAGTGTGTCAGTTCATGCACAACCCTCGTTCTTCCCATCTTCAGGTTGTCTAGCGCATTCTTCGGTATATTAAGGGTACAGTTGAGCAAGGTCTTGTGTTTCACCAGTCCGATGACTTCACTTTACGCAGCTTCTCTGATGTTGATTGGGCTGGCTCTGTAGATGATCGAAGGTCTACCACTGGTGCTTGTATATTTTTCGGCCTCAATCTTCTCACATGGACTGCCAAGAAATAGTCTACTGTTTCTCGTTCTAGCACTGAAGCTGAATATCGTGGCCTTGCCCACACCACCGCTGAAATCCGCTGGTTTGGATTCTTATTTCGAGAACTTGGTACCCTCTTCAGACTGCTCCTTGCATCTATGTCGATAATCTTTCTGCTATCCACATGGCTGCCAATCCAATTTTCCACGCTCGCACTCGGCATATGGAGATTGACTATCACTTCGTTCGCAAATTAGTTGCTTGTAAATCTCTCCATACCTTCTATGTTCCCTCCTCTCATCAGCTTGCTGACATATTCACCAAAGACCTGAGTCGTGATCGGTTCTCTCTTCTTAAGTCCAAGCTCAATCTTCGTGTTGCTCCGTTACGCTTGAGGGGGGTAAAGAGAATATTACACCTGTAGAGGCAATTACACTGGCAAATCCTATCAAATCTGTCAGTCCCATGCAATCTGCTGATTCCACTACGTCAGCCTTGGAAGTCTCCTAATCACAAGCAACAACATTTCTCAATTGGAATGATTAATTGACATTTACTTTGCAATACATGTAATTGATTGCACTTAACTTACATTGCTGAGTTTCTGTAAATAGACTTGAGAAAGTCTAACCCATGTACCAATATTTATGCTGCATGCAACATAATAGAACGTCACTTTTATGTGTGGTAATTATTCTTAATCTCTCTACTCTCATCCCTTTCTCTTCCATTGGGTTTATTTTCTTATAATGTATAGTTGGTTCAATTGATATATCTTTCGTACAGACTACAGATTTTTTCGTTTTCTTTTTTTGTCTACAGAAGCTGTACAAGCTGGGTGCTAGAAAGTTGGTAGTGGTAAATTCTCCCCGTGGTGGGTGCATCCCTTTTGCGAGAGACGTGCTTTCCAAGCCAGATGGCTGTGTTCCTCTTGAAAATCAGATATCTCAGATGTATAACCCCAAACTTAAGAGCATTGTAGAGGAGCTAACCAAAACTCTTACAGGATCACAACATGTTAATGCAGACAGCTATGCATGCTATACAAGAAGATATCATTCAAAACTACAAACAATATGGTGCGCAATCTTTGATCACACAAGCTTTATTTTTCTGCATTTCCCTCTGATTCCTCGTACATTTTGTTTCTCAGGTTTTCAGGATGTAAGAAACGCATGCTGCTGCTATGTTGTGGGAGCCCATGGGGGCATTGTCTCAAGCGCAACTATTTCCCAGGTTTGCCGGGATAGAACAAGTTATGTTTTCTGGGATCCGTTCCATCTGACTGAAACAGCAAACTCCATCGTGGCAAAGCACATGTTGTGATGGTGACTTGAAAGTACATGCAACCAATGAACATTCGAAAACTCTCGAGTACTTAACATGTCCTTACAGATACTGCGAAAATTCAGAGAAAAATAGCCCTAAATATTTTTCAAGAAAGCATGATGCTGTTCATGCCCTACTATATATCTTTTATTAATCTTATTGAGAGAAATGTCCATCGATTTATCTTATGAACTGAATGATGACAGAATCATCCATGGCTAAAACTAGCAAAGCTGTTTCGTTAAGTGACCCAGAATATTCTCTTTGTTCTTGTTTAAATTGCTTTAGCTTAAACTTTAATTATTTAGCGAGCTGTTCAGGTTCAATCGGCGGTTCATCATTAACTGTGCATTAACTCTTTAACAATCCTTAACAGCGTTAAAAAAATGTTCAGTGATGGAGTTTTGGACTCACTCCCTGCATAGTGCAGAGGAATTTGTTACCGTTATGCTTTAAGCTTTTTTACCGCATTTTTGGAATCATTTAAATTAATTTCAATTCAAAGATTTTAATGAAATTTTATATTTAAAATAATGTTAAGAATTGAATTTCAAATAAAATTTATTTTTTTCTAAAATTATTATAAAAGTAAATCAAAGGTCCTTTAATTTACAATTCCAAAAAAAAAATTTAATATTAAAAATAACTTTTTCCAAAATACTCATCTAGTCCTTTTTTATAATGACCTTTGAAGAAATAAATGAAGGTAATGAGAATAATATAGAAAATAAAATGAATTGAATTTTATCTCTTTCAAACATATGAATCCAACTTATTTATCAATTGAATTAAAATCAAATATTAAAATTGAATTCAATTAGACTAAAGATAAGATGAGACCGATACAAAGGATAAGAAATAAAAACAACAAGACAAATTAATTACTTAAAAACTAAAACATGTGGGGTAAATATTATGTAGCCAACACTATTCACCCCCTTACAAAACATTATAGATGACTTTGTTTATTTTTTAGACATTCATTTTGGTCCTTAAAATTTTATTTTAGGCGATTTAATCCTGATTAAAGGCCAATTAATTTGGATTTTTGAAGCAAAGGCGGAATTGAAAGAACATGGATCAAAATTAAAAAGGCATCAAACATGGGTGGCGTGCCAGAAGTTTCAGGAAAAACACAATTTCGTCCTCTAACTTTAAAAATAACACAAATTATATGATTTCGGTGTCTCAATTTTTTTCAAATTTAATTTTGGTATAAAATTTTATTTTTGTTATCTCTCAATCCTTGGTTGAGAAAGGAGAGAGATAGGTCACCGGATTCCAGCGGTAGAGAGAGAAAAATATCATTGGCCACCAAAATAGTCGATGTTTGTGTCAAATGGTTCTATTTGATGAGGAGAGTTCATATTACGTGTTTTTTTTTTAACCTTTAAAGTTAATGAAAAAACATATCCAAGCTCAATTCGATTTTAGCTTTTGACTGATTTTCAGTTTTTTAGTGTTTTTTTAGGCAATGAATAAGTTTATCACTGCTCCTAAGGTGTTTTGAGTCAAAAAGGGGTTAAAAACGGGTTTTGGAGTAAAAAAACATAAGCCTTGTTTAGAAAGTTTCTTTTAAATGACTATTTTTTTGAAGAATTTTTTTGACTCATCTATAATTTTTTTTTATCTTTTATATAGATGAACTTTATTTTTTAAAATAAAAAAAATTATTTTCAGATAATATTTCTAATATGAGTATCCTTGCATTATGTTTTGTTCTTCTTTTATTTTATTCAATTAATTTAATTTGTGTCTTTATTTCTATTATTATTTACTTGAATAAAAAACAATATGTGACCCGCGATAAAGCACAGGTCAAGTATCTAGCGGGTAACGGGTAACAAGAGGATGAGGTTTTTTGCAATAATAACAAATATTAAAAAAATAAGTATATATTTTTTAATTTATAGAACAAAATTTAGTTAAAAAGTAAATATTAGATAGTTATGTATGATTTATAATAATTTTCTATATTCTCAAAAATAAATTAAAAAATATTAAAAACATCAGGTTGAATGATTAATAGGTGAACCTTCACTCGTTTCCATACCTGATTCAAATAAAATTAGATATAATATTTTTGATTAAATGGTTTAAAAAATTAATTAAAAAATATTAAAAACATCAGGTTGAATGATTAATAGGTGAACCTTCACTCGTTTCCATACCTGATTCAAATAAAATTAGATATAATATTTTTGATTAAATGGTTTAAAAAATTAATTAAAAAAATTAATTGGTTAAATAAATTAAAGATCAATCAAATCCACCTATCATTCCCTTCACCAAAATTAATTTTGATTAAATGGTTTAAAAAAATTACAAAAGAAATTAAAAGAGAGCATACATTTTATTGTGCATAAATTATTGTTCATCCTCTTATATTTTTACTGTGGATTGGAGTAGTAAATTACTTTTTCTTTGCTATTTTGATTTTCAAACTTTTTTCTCTCTCGATTTGATTATTCATTGACCAAATTAGTGACCAAATTAAAGGCTAATGGCTTCTAATTTGTTAGAAAATGATGAAATTATAAGATAGAGGATCAAACTAAAAAACATGGAGAAACTTGATGGTCATTTTGAAATTGATTCAAAACATTAATTTAGTCTTCTTACTTTACAACTAACTCGTTTTTAGTCATTTTGGTTTTTCAAAAATTTCTTTTTTGATCTAAAACCTCATTTCTTTTATTTTTTTAGTCCTTGATTTGAGGTTGGGTTGTAGGATAAAGTCATTATTGAATTCTAGTTGTAAAAAGAAAAACCATTGATTAACATAAAGTTTGATCACCCAAATGGCCAATTTTGGCATCAATAGATTTCATTCGATGATGGTATTTCCATTAGGGTGTTATTTCTTTTTAAATTGCATGAGATAGTAAATCTGATATCGGGACGTTTTTGGATTTCAAGTTGATTTTTGTTTTGGGACCTTTTTTAGGGAAAAAACTGGTTTACTTAAGTCTCTATTTTTTTTTTTGTATTTTTGGGTAAAAAAATGATTTAAAATGATTTTTTAGGTGTGAAACATCTCTAGCATCATTTTTCGGTGATCCTTTAGTCACTGACATTTAGGTTAAGCAAGTAATGCATCATCGATCTACCTCAATAGACAATGTTTCGCCTACTTAATCATTATTTTTCAAAAAAATAGGGTGGGCACCCTTTAGAATGTTTTTTTTTAATCAAAGCCCAAGTGTGTGAGCCTAGGTTGATAAACCCGTGTGCCTTGGCTTTTCTTATTAAGGCTCAAGACCGCATACCCGAGTTGTTTTTTGAGGCACTTTTTTTTTTGTTCAATTTTATTCTTTGATTTTTTTAATTTTTGAATTGATTTTTTTTTAATTTCATCTTTAATATATGATTTATTTTAAATTAGCCTTTATGATTTGTTTTGTTTTGTTTTTATAAAGTTATAATGATTTTAGATAAACGTTTTATCATTTTGTTGGTACTTAATTTTGTAAAATCTATTTTTATTATTTTGTTTTTAGTCATCCAAGCTATTTTCAAACTAATCAAGTTAATTAATTATATCACATTAGACTAATAAATTTATTTTTTTTCTACTAAAAAACACTATCAATTCCTAACCCTTTTTTTACATTAAAAAAATTAATATTACTTGTAATATAACCAACCAAATTGAATAAAAGAATGATTTTGTCTTGAGTGTACCAAGCCCAAAAGAAAAATAAGCAAGGTTTTAGGTTTCAGAATATGAATGAAGTTGTGTTGTAATGTATTTTTTTATTTGAAAAAAATATTAAAATAAAATATTTTTTTATTTTTTAAAATTTATTTTTAATATTAATATATTAAAACAAAAAAAAAATTTAAAATTAAAACAAAAATCTTAAAAGTTTTCAAAAACATGTCGGACCGATAAATAGGCATTATTTTAAATCCAAGCTCCCAGGTACCAACTAGGGTTCAAGAACTGGCAGTACCAGATTTCGGGCTTTGATTGGATATCATCTGCAGAGAAGAGGGTACGTGGCTTTACATTACTACTTTCTCAAAACCTCCTTTCCCAATGCTTGAATTCCTCTCTAGAATCATAACTTGTTCTGTTAGAACTTCAATGATAGATAAAGTTTGCATTTTTGAGACCACTTCATTACTATCATCATCGCTCAGATGCATATCATCAAACACTACAAATCACCACGCATTTACTGTGTCTTATCTCATAAATTCTTGTGGGTTGTCTCCAAAATCTGCATTAG
>Ga0325403_1007713_pt1 | contig 10287 bp, 8 predicted proteins | sample PopdelMetagenome_19_FD_205665 | JGI IMG/M metagenome (GOLD analysis project Ga0325403, IMG submission 205665) | Populus deltoides microbial communities from Bellville, Georgia, United States - Xylem-PdKOR-R4 | ecosystem: Host-associated > Plants > Phyllosphere > Stem > Wood/Secondary xylem...
TCCTACTTCTTCTCAACTTGGTATCAGAACCTTCTGTCATCAGAACTCTTCTCTCCCTCTCCCAAATAAACTCTATTATTGATGCTGCTGATTTCTCCCTCCAAACCAGCATTGCAACCTAGACGGTTGGCCACCCACAAGCTATTGCCGATGGTGTCCTTCACAACAGCAACCTCCTTCACGTGCAAAACACATCAATGATTCTTCTTCTCATGTTTCTGTCGCTCCTTTTCATATTATGGGAACACCAGCTATAGTTATAGTTACTTTGTCCAACACTCAACAAGTTATTTCATTGAAACTTATGAGCACAAATTATCATTTTTGGCGAATGCAGATGAAGTCATATCTTCTTGGTCAATGTGTTTTTCACTTTGTTGATGGCTTAGTGCCATGTCCTCCCTCTCATGTTTCTAACAATTCTACTGGTTTTGTTTTCGGCAATCAGCTTCTCTTTTCTTCGTTGGATGCAACATGATCAACTTATTTTGAGCGCATTACTATCCTTTCTCTCTATGAATGTGTTACACCTTGTGGTCGATTGTCATACCTTGCATTATGTTTGGCGCACTCTTGAAAAAGCTATCGCATCTCTGTCTAACTCTTGCATTATGCAACTCTATGGGTCTTTTCAAGATTTTTAGCAAGGTGATGCATTGGTTACTATATACACGCAACAAGCAAAATCGTTATTTGACGAATTGGTTGCTGTAGCCGACCTATCTCTCTTGAAGACTTTAATCTATACATGTTTTGTGGTGAGTTCAAAGACTTGGTAACTAGCCTTGTAACCAAGACAAAACTATTGTCATATGCTGACCTTCACAACCACCTCATTACCCATGAATTTCTGCATAAGACCTCCTTTCAATCCATGGATGGAAGCTTACCTCTATTGTTGCAGCCACCATTATTGCCAATACCTTATGCTGATCTTGCCACATCTTAACACAACTCCAATTTTAGTCGTACTAGGGGTTGTTCTCATGGCAACTAGCGTTCCAACAACAACCGTTACAATTATTAGAATATGTCTTGCCATATCATATATTGGACATACCACGTTACGTTCATCAAAACACATTTTTAAATTATCTAATATTCTTTATGTGCCTCATATTACCAAACCACTCCTTTATGTTCATAAATTTTATCGTGATGATAATGTTTATTTTAAGTTTCATGCATCTGTGTTTTATTTCAAGGATCTCATCACCAAGGAAGTGCTCCTTTCCGATCAGAGTAATGTTGGTCTCTATATCCTATCTGAGTCTTTTGCCACGTCAATCCTTAAGCCTATTGGTCTCTTTGCATCTCCACTATTGCTAATCTGTGGCATCGTTAATTGGGTCATCCTACTTCCTACATTTTAAATTTGTTAGTTTCCAAAAATAAAATAGTTTGTACTTTTAGAAGCTTTCTTGCTCAATGTCAAGCTTGTCCGCTAGGCAAGTCGTCGCATTTATCGTTGAGACCTACTGGTCACAAAACTACTCCACCACTTTATTTAATATTTAGTGATATTTGGGACCTTGCTCTTATGTTTTCTTCTATTGTTTTTTGTTATTTTGTTATCTTTATCAATGTGCATGCCAAACATATATTTTATTATCCCTTTTGTTTCAAAATCTGATGTGTTTTCTATTTTTCATCATTTTCAAACACTTGTTGAGCGTCAGTTTTCATGTAAAATTAAATTTATTCAAACTGATTAAGGTGGTGAATATCGTAAGTTAAATCATTTCTTTCAGACTAGACTATTGTTATTCATCACAGGTTAATCTATCCTTATACCCATGAACAAAATGGCACAGTTGAACGTCACCATCGACACACCATTGGCACATTGTCGAAACCGACCTTACCCTCCTAGTACAATGTAGTGCACCATTATAATTTTGAAAACTATACATTTGAATCATTGTTATATCTTATTGATCGCATACCTACTCTTGTCCTCTAAAATAAATCTCCGTGTCTGTTTCATCGTACTCCTGATTATGATTTTCTGCGTACTTTTGAGTGTCTTTTTTTCCTTTTTTTTTGCGTCCATATCATGCTATTAAGTTGGATTTTCGTTCATCTTCATATATGTTCTTAGGATATAGTTCTTCTCATCTTGGTTATCGTTGTCTTGATTTAGTGTCTCAACATATTTATGTCTCTTGTCACGTTTGTTTTTATGAAGATGTGTTTTCTTTTGCAAATTCTGAACAGATAGCACAACAACTGTTTACCTCCTCATAACCTACACACCTCCCAACCTTGACTCCTTCTCAAATATTTTAGCCTACTTCCCCATAAATTCACTAAACCAGCACCCTTGACTTGCCACCTGTCGAACCCCTTCCTATCCAACACTTACCCACCGGGTTTGCAACCATTTCATCGCCACCCATCCCTGTCATATTGTCACCATCTGCTTGTTTTTCTAATGATCATTATGCAGGAACAAGTTCTCCTCCTATAAAAGTTCATGCTTCCAAGTCTGTTACTGTAGAGAAAACTGGTTTTGCAGCAGGCTCTCCAATGTTTGTTGTGCGATCTAGCCCCTCGATAGGTTCCCCAGCTGATCTGCAACTTTGTATCAATCTCTCATTATATCCTCTCTAGCAGCTTACAGGTACAAGTTCTTCTTCCCCTCAACTTGTTGCTCGTCAGCATCCTATGGTACTCCATCCTCGGCAACCAAAAATAACATTATTAATAGTGTCTGCAACCACCACTGATGCTTCAATCTGTCGGGTAGTGTCTCCTCCTACCCATGAACCCACCATTGCTTTTTCTGATATTGATAGGTATGAGGCTTGGCATGATGCTATGCATGAGAAAATTCAGTCCTTGCACTCTAATGACACTTGGACCTTGGTTCCCTTTCATCATTTAATGAATGTTGTTGGCTATCAGTGGATGTACACGATAAAACATCAGGTTGATGACAGGATTGAGATGTATAAAGTGCGCTTAGTTGCTAGAGGTTTTACTCAACAAGAAGGTATTGATTACTCTGACATTTTCATTCTTATTATTAAGCAGGCAACCGTCAGATTACTTCTCTATTATGATTTCTCGTGATTGGAAGATTCATCAGCTTGATATTAATAATACATTTTTCAATGACGTTCTTGATAAAGAGGTCTACATGAAACAACCTTTGGGTTTTGTTGACTCTGTCCCTCCCTTCCATGTGTGTAGATTGCATAAGTCTTTATATGGTTTAAAACAGGCTCTGCGGGCTTGGTATAGTTGTTTGAGTGACTTTTTGTTTTTTTATTGGTTTTCACACTTTCAAGGTTGCCATCTCCTTATTTATCTTCTCTGTTGATGTTGATATATGTTACTTTCTAGTTTATGTTGATGATATTCTACTTACGAGTAACAACTCTACTATGCTTCATCGCCTAATACAGTTGCTGAGCTCAGAGTTTAAGCTTCGCGACTTAGGCACTGTTTATTTAATTTTTTTGGCATTAAGGTTCAGTCCATCGGTATGGGTTTGATGCTATAACAATATAAATATACCCTTGACATCTTTACTCGGGCTGGTATAATCTCTTGTAAACCTGTTGATACTTCTATCTCTACCTCCAAAGCTATCATATTTTTAGATTTTTTTTTCCTAATCCTACATGATTTTTTCAAATCATGGGTTCGTCAAATTGTAAGTGCTCTTCAATATTTCACCTTTACGAGACCAGATATCTATTTTACTGTTAACAGAGTCTATTAGTTTATGCATGCCCCTACAAATTCTCATTAGGTTGTCGTTAAATGCAATTTATGTTACCTTGATGGTACGACAACCTATGACTTACATATTACTTGTAATTCTTCTTTTGCATTACATGGATTTACGGATACAAATTGGGCAGGTAGTATTGATGATTGTAAATCTACAAGTGGTTATCTTGTTTTCTTTGGTTAGACACCGATTTCGTGGAAATTAGGTAAGCGATATACAGTTGCTCTCTCCTCTACTGAAGCTGAGTATAAAGGATTAGTAGATGACACTGTTGAAGTTATTTGGCTTCAGTATTTATTGACAGATCTCCAGATCCCTTCTGATTCTGCTCCTATCATTTGGTATGATAATCTTAGTGCTACATATTTATCTGCGAATCCTATTTTTCATGCTCGCACAAAACATGTTGAAGTTGATTATCATTTTGTACGAGATAGGGTTGCAAAGAAGGAGATTCAGATTTGTTTTATCTCCTCCTAGGATCAACTTGCAGATGTTTTCACTAAGCCACTTCCTACTGTTTTTCGCTTCAAACTTCAAGTCAATCCTCCACCCTCAGTTTGAGGAGGCATATTATAGAATGATATATAGGAAATATTATAGGCACTACTCTAGTATTGTAATCTCTACCTATATTATTGTATATCGCCCTACATATATAAATAGAACAGGATTGGCTAACTAAAGGTTAAGCCTCTTACTTCTTTTGAACTAGGATATCATGTTATTTTAAAATTCTCGTTCAAATTCCAACCAAGATATTTCAAATTTATTTTTTTTTGTTTTGTTTTGAATAATCAACTTTTGCTCTTCATCACTCAAAATATATAAAGTTAAATCCTTCTAGACCAAAACATGGATGATAACTCAAAATAATTATACTATATTTTAAAACATGTGGGAAAAACATAGTGTAGGTACTGTGTACATAGACTCATTGCAATGTGGACCACACGGTACACATACAGTGTTTGTACTGTGGACCACACTGTAGATATTGTCTTTTCTATTTTTTATTTCAAAAGCTGCTTGGGCGTATTGGGTCTAGTATGGCCACTAGACCCAAAGTTCTTGGGTCAGACGTCAATGTCAAACCCAAGATTATTAGGTTTGTCATGGCTACCATATCCAATACAGATCCAATTCTCTTGGGTCTAGTGACCATGCTACACTGAAGAGAATTGAGTCTAGCGGTCAAACCAAACCTAAAAATCTTGTGTGTGGACCTAAGGTATTAAAGCCAGCATGGCTGTCAGACCCATGTATTGGCTCAAGGACCATAGATCATGGTAGGCTTGGTGGTCTCTCATGTACAATTGTCAATTGCTGTAAGAAGTCATGGATAGCTAAGATAGAGAGGTGAAAGAATTAGATTAGAAAAGCGGGCCGACACACCCACCTATTTTGCTCTTACGATAAAGTGACCCACACCAGTAAACATAGTAGCTTTAGTTCCTATCACCAAATCAGTTAGAGACAAAAGTACACATGCCGTTTAAAAATACGTAACTCAATCTACGAAACTCTTACTCACCTCTTATGCATGGAACTATTCCACCAAGTGAAATCCATCCTTGCTTACCATTTTCTTTTGAAGTAATCAATTATGTATTTTGGATTCAAAGTGAAACAACCATAGTTATTAAATTCGATTTGGGGATTAAACCACACAAATAGTCGAGTCTTAAGTTCATTAAAAAAAAATTTAAAAAGTATTTAAAGTTTTAATATCTCACATAAAAAAATTAAAAAATAATTAATGTGAATATAGATCATACATATTGTAAATAATAAAGTTTAAAAGATTATTTCAAAAGATTTTTTATTCCATATTAAAAAGATATTATCTTTTCTTTTTTAAGTTGAAGTATTTAAACCAAAAATGTTTTTTTATTTCACATTAGAACAATACTTTTTTTTTTCTTGTGAACATAGAGTTTATATACTAATAGACTTCCAATCTTATATTGGAAAAATAAAAGTTTCTTCTAGTAATTATATAATGAATTTTGATATGAGTTAATAACCAACAAGGAAAGATTAATATACTTGTGCGCATAAGGTTAGGCTGAGTAATAGAAAAACCTCTTATTACCCCCTATACACGCGAGGCAACACCTATGTTTTCACTATTAATCATTTACTTATTTTTTTTTGTTAAGAAAATGTAATTTTTGATCCACATGGAAATGTTCATGTCATGGACATGCAATAAAAATATTTGAACCTAGCCGTATATATCAAAGATTAAATTTTTCTGAATGTTGCAAAGATGTTGGGAGTAAAAAATATAAAAAATTTACTGGTTACCTAGATCATGAATTGACCAAGTTGGCCGAGCGAAATTCACCGGGCTAGTGACAGGCTCAATTTATGCAGGTTTTTTTCAATGCATTTCTGTAATTTAAAAACTTTAAGTTCAAATAAAATTTTTTATGCATACATATAATCAAATAAATCAAGAACTATGAGTGTAAATAAATAAATAAAAAATCATGAACGATATCTAAAAATAAAACTTGAAGAATTGAGAAACATGTGCAAATCAAGATATTTAATCTTGAAAGACAGGACATTCGACTTATTATGTTTGCTAAATTTATTTATTAAAATAATTTTTTGAAGCAAATAATAATAGAAATAGAGGCACAAATTAAATTGATCGAATAAAATAAAAGGAGAAAAAAACATCATGCAAGGCACACATATTAGAGATACTATTTGAAAATATAATTTTTTATTTTTAAGTTCATCCATACAAAAGATAAGAAATTATAGATGAATCAAAAAAACTCTTCAAAGTTAAATGTATAACTAAAAAAATAATCATCATTTAAAAGAGGCTTTCCAAACAAAATGAAAGAGAATGAGTGCTAATTTAAATATAAATTAAAAACATTTAGAGAAAAAACCATAAAAAATAATCATTAATTTAAAAAAAATTAGAAAAAAGAAGAAGCAAAGGCCAGGCGTTGCTGGGCCTAGCAAGCCACGCCAGCTCGCTTGTCCCATTTTGTCAGGGCCCGAACGATTGGGCTCTTAATATTTTTTCTATTTGCAATTGAAGCCCTAGATTTAAAAAAAAAAATCAGACAGCGCGTCATCTGATTTGCCTAAATTTTAACCACTATGTTGGTCAGGAAATCGGGGCTTAAGTGTTTTACCCAAAAACCTGTTTTCAACCTATTTTTTTTTATCCAAAACACCCATAAAAACACTATAGGAACCATGATAAACATATCTATGGCCTCAAAAAACCTAAAAACATCACCAAAAAAACTGAAATCAACCCGAATTCAAAAATCAACCCGAGTTCAGATATGTTTTTTCATGAATTTTAAATGTAAAAAAACACCTAATATGAACTCGTTTAATCAAATAGAATCATTTGACACAAATATCGTCCATTTTGGTGGCCAAAATCGGTATCAATGATGCTTTTCTTTCTCTACCGCCGGAATTTAGCAACCTTTATCTCTCATCTTTCAACCAAGGATAAGAAATAACAAAAATAGACTTTGGTGCCAAAATTGAATTGGAAACATTTTTAGGTACTGAAATTGTATAATTTGTGTGATTTTTACGGTTCAAGGATCAAAATGCATCTTTTACGAGACTTATGGCATGTCACCCATGTTTAGCGCCTTTTTCATTTCGGTCCCTCTTCTTTCAATCTCATCTTTTTCATAAGAAATTAAAATCATTTGGTCTTAAATCAGGACTAAATCACTGGAAAAAAAGTTTGAGGATCAAATAAAAAAACATAAAATTTTACACAGCTCATCCACAGTAACATATGAAAAGGTAAACATTGAAGCCTTGCACAATAAAAACCTCACACCTTCTAGAATAGTACTTAATAATTCAGCACTTTGAAGCTGTAATAAACAAAATTCTTATTTGAATTAATTAGTAATGTGCTTCATTTAATTTCTCATCAAACTTGATTCAAACATAAATAATAAAAAAGTAAATAGAAAAATAACCCAAACCTACTAGCTTGATTAATAATTTTGTTTGATCTATCAAAATCGAACCAGGTGATTTCTATATCACAAAACAAAAAAAATCAATTCAAAGAATAACCTTAATTAAATCAATTAATTTAGAAGAAAACAAGACAAAAAAATCAAAGACAACCCTATTTTAATCATAGAGATAGAATCGATCATATGTGATTATCGAAGAAATCGAGACCGAAGAAAAAATGAGACAGACAATGAGAGAATGAGTTCTTACTATCTCTCTAAAAAACTCTTGGGAATGAATTGGTAGCTTCACTGTGTAGGAAGCCCACCCCCAACTTAATTTCTTCCCTTTTTTATCTTTTTAGTTTCAATATTAATATTTTTTCTTAAATTCATACTCATATTTTTCTTAAAAGTTATCCTGGTTTCCTCTATAATTACCAAGTCAATTGAATCAAGTCAAGACAAATCTCACTTGAGTTTATTAGTAAGGAGTCGATTAAGAATGGTTGTTTTTTTTTTTTGGCAATATCATCCTCATATTTTTTTACTTGTCGGCCAGGTTATCTTTGGACATGCCAAATTAACTAGGTCACATTGAAACAACTCCCACACGGTTTATTTTTAAACTCGAACTAAATAAGAAGTTGGGTCAAGAGGTTTCTTATGTCAATTTCATCATTTGACTTTTCTTTACCGAAATACCTTTAGACCAACCAAGTCAACTAGGTCGTGTTGAGACAACTTCCACATCATTATTTTTTTACTTGTCGGTTAGGTTATCTTTGAACATGCCAAATTGACCAGGTCACATTGAAACAGCTTCCATATGGTTTGTTTTTAAACTTAGGCTAAATAAGAAGTTGGGTCTAGAGGTTTCTTATGTTAATTTCATCCTTTGAATTTCTTTTACTAGGATACCTTTGGACCAACCAAGTCAACTGGATCGCGTTAGGACAACTTTGACATCATTGAATTTTAAACTCGAGCTAGATGAGGAGTCAGATCAGAAGATTTCAAGGTTGACATGTAAGTTAGATTTAATAAAAATATCAAATAGTTTTATATGGCATGAATATTTTTTATTATATTCAAGAATTTCTTGATTTGACCAGTAGCATAGTGTGGGGCTATAAATTAGTTTACTACAAAAAAAAAACTATTGCCTTTGATGGGGATGTTGCTGGATGGTGAAGAGAGTGAATGATTGCGGGAAAAGAAAACCCTAATTTATATATATATATATTAGTATAAATGTAGTTTTTATAAAACAAATTTAAGGATATTAATAAATTTCAAGTCATGTTGGAGTCGTGTTTCAAGTAGAATAGAGTAGTATCCATGACGAAATCAAAACATGATTTTTTGCTTTTAGGTTTTATCCAAATATAACCAATTACCAATCAAATAGCTAATCAAACAACCACAAAAAAAAAAAAAAACACAAGAAATAACCTAGAACAACTACCACCTCTGTCTATGCTTTATAGGAGTTATATGCCAAATTACTAAGTATTAGGCATATAGCTCTTATCCTAGAACCACCACTACAACAAATTTTTCTTGTCTGGTACAAACCATAATTTACTTGTGAATACCACACTTGCAATCCTGACTATGGTATTGAGACTTGTTATGCTTTTAAGAAAAGGTTATTGGAACTAATCAAGATGGGATAGGTAACTTTTAGGATTCTCCCAATGTTAATTTGAATACTTTACCTAACCATGTTACAGGTAATAGTGGAGTGAGTGTGGTGGAAGTAGGCAATAAAAAAAGATAAAAGTATCTATGAAAAGGTTGTACAACATGTTGGTATAATTAGTGATGTGAACCTCGTGATAACGTGGTCACGCAACCCACAATCAAGATCAAGATCTAATCCAGGAAAGCCGAAATAGGTCTGATAGGAGTGTGACACAATGAAAACTTGCCCCAAGGCACCAACATTATTGGAATGAGTAGAAACGCCATAAAGCCAGTTAATCTTTGATAAGTCAGATTCAGTTCGTTCAAGAACTGAAGAATGCAAGAATCACTCTCACACGTAAAAAATAAAAAATTCAGAAGTAATAATTATTAAATCTCTAAAATTTAGGTTACATGTGTTTAAATAGTTCTTAAAAGTAAATGGATCTACCCTTATGGGTTGAACTGACCCACATACAAAACTGACCCAAAAAACTCTAAATTGAAAATCCCATAACCTGATCCAAACAAGCCTTGGATCCTAGCTCAAAACAAAGTTTTTAATTAAGCCCAAACATAAAAAAAATAATAAAAACAACTAATCTGTCATTAACAAAGATGCCAAAAATAATGTCAAGAAGATATTCAGAAAATGGTGGTCACCTACAAAGATTGGCATGGGATATTGTCATTTTCCCTTCATACATAAGGCACTATAGTCAAAGTTTTAACAAAAGCTACCCTATATTCTTTGGTGTATGGGATGGAAGCGATGATACCTTTGGAAATGGAAATCCCATTGTTGAGAGTATTGATAGATTCTAAGCTAAAAGAGGTCAAGTGGGCTAAAATGAGATATGAATAGCTAAGCCTGATTAGTGAGAAGAT
>Ga0325403_1007715_pt1 | contig 10282 bp, 7 predicted proteins | sample PopdelMetagenome_19_FD_205665 | JGI IMG/M metagenome (GOLD analysis project Ga0325403, IMG submission 205665) | Populus deltoides microbial communities from Bellville, Georgia, United States - Xylem-PdKOR-R4 | ecosystem: Host-associated > Plants > Phyllosphere > Stem > Wood/Secondary xylem...
GAGTTACTGTGTTCCCGCTTGACTTGGATAGTTTGTCCATGCCCACGTTCGTGCCAACATGAACCCATTGCTCACACAAGCTATTGCACGTTGTCTATAGATTTCACCAATGTTCTCGTGGTTTGCCAGTGCCTAAGGTATCTTCCAGGTAATGTGTTTGTTGGCGAGCCGTCCCCCTAACAAACCTACCTCACTAGAAAATTTCAGTACTTTTATTGAAATAGAATCACGTACTCCTATGCTTTGTTTTCAAACTACTATAAATTTGGATATTTCTCCCACAAAATTTCACCGAGAACTCGGTTCGTGGATTTTTTTTATGCTGGTCAAGTCTACAATGATCTAGGATTTTAACAATTCTATTGTCAAATTGTTTCCCAATAGTAAGAGGGTATGTTATGTCTTGCTCCTCTCTTGGTTCTCTTTATCTAGCTTACATGAAATACAGGGTAAAATTTCAGCCTCTTGGATAATTTCAACCTATATATATGCTATTGTTCCCATCTATTCCATGACTTCTAATGACCCATCATATCTCTGAACCAAAACCAATCCTTAATGCCGAGTCTTGCCAATGATCTTTTTTCATATTTGCAGAGTTAACTTAAGCAACATATCATCACCTTTGTTAAACTTTATGGGTCTTCTCTTCAAGTCTGCACATTTTTGTATTTGCCTGTTATCTTTACTCAAGTTATCTTGAGCCTATTCAAACAACTCTTACCTCTTTTTTGCAAATTTTACAAACAATTAAACTCTTTCCACCAAATTTTTACATTGGTATCTCTTTAGGAGTTTAGGATTATGCCATTAATACTAATTGGAATGGACTTGCCTCCATTGGAGAATACTTATGGAAGTTGTAACAACAAAAGTATCATCCAACAACTCTAACCAATTCTTTTGCATTGCAATTACATGATGCCTCAAATATTTCTCAAATAAGGTGTTATTTCTCTCTATCTACCTATTGATTTGAGGATGATTAATAATAAAGAACTTCAGCTTAGTCCCTATCAAGTTAAACAATGTTGTCCATAATCTGCTTGTAAGTTGTACATCTCGATCACTAACAATGTTTGATGGAACCTCAATGTACTTCAACATATTTAGGTCAAACAATCTAGCAATTGCCTCAACAGTGCATACTGTTAAAGTAGTAATGGATACTATATATTTGGTAAACTTGTCTTTGACCATCATCCATACATAAAACAATGTAATTCATAAAAAATAACACCTATAACCTCTTTGGTATGGGTAATATTTGTAACAAGTCTGTCACTTTTTGGTATAACATCCTATCTTATAAGCACACATTATATATCGACATGTGTAACTCCATTTCCTCCTCCATCTTTTGCTAATAATAAGTTTATGACAAGAGAGCTACCATTCTTTCCCTTCCCGAATGACCTTCCTATTATGGGTAATAAGTCTATCATCATTTCATTTATTTCCCTCTATGCATGTATATTCAACCTTTTATTACATAAATAAGGATATTTTCCAACCAATACATTTTATATTGAGGTTGAACAATGTATATTCAACCAATACATCATCATTTCATTTCATTTCATTTCATGAATATTATTCCTTTTTATATGAGGTTAATTAGCTTCATGTAGGTTATGTCTTTCTAAATAGCCTGATGTAATCTCTTTAACTTTTCAGATTCCATTTGTACAATAACAAATAGAGTAGCAATAACTTTCCACCTACTTGGAGCATCCATAACTCAGTTGAGTCACCCGGTTTATGTTCCTATATAAGATCTTTTTTGGCTAGAAACTCTTGCAATTGAGCATGCTGCTATGACAACTTCTTCAAAGTTTTTTTTTTTAAAGTATTGATTTCATTATCCATCTTTATTGTAAATTTATGCTCTAATAGATACACTTTCCAAACACTAAGATAACACACCACCGTAATCATTTCTTTCTTATATGTATAGTATCTTTGTTTGACCCTATTTAGTTTTTGACTTTTAAGTGTCAAAGATATCGTTTCATACCAACACCCATAAATTTTCCTATCCAAAGCATTTGTATACACCTATAAAGCTAGTTTAAAATTTGGCACCCTTAGCATTGAGGCAAATTTCACTGTTGTCTTGAGCTTTTTGAAAGCTTATTGACATTTATCTTACCATTTAAAATAGTCTGTTGTTAGTACTAGTTTGTTGTTATCCCTAAAAAAGATCATAACTAAAAAAATTATCTTTGGCTTTGGCCAATTTAGAATAACATGTACTTTTCTAGGATCCATCCTCACCTAACCCTCACTCACTATATGACCGAAGAATGTAATTTCTGACCTTGCAAACTCATATATTGCTTTTATTACATACAATTTATATTCCCTTATCATCCTAACACTTTTGAAATATGTGTTATATGATCTTCCAAACTCCAACTATAAATTGCAATATCACTTATTTAGGTTAAGGCAAAATCATCTAAGTAATCATATAACACATCATTCATCAAGTTGTAAAATATACCTAAAGTATTAGTTAAGCCAAAAAGCATGAACAAAAACTTGTATGCACCATACATCGTTACACATATAGTTTTATATTGCTCTCTCTCAACAATCCTCACTTGCCAAGAACTTGATCGCAAATCTAGTTTTGTAAAATGGACACTTCTCTCATCCTGTCCATTAATTCTTGAATTAAATGCACCTTATATTTACTTTTGATGGTAACCTTTTTCAATGTTTGATAATTAAAACTCATCTTAAGGCTTCTATTTGCCTTTTTCTGAAACAAAACAAGGGTATCACAAGGAATTTTAGAAGGATGAATGAATCCAATACCAATCAACTATTCCAATTTTTTCCTCAATTTAGCCAACTATATTAGTGATATCTAGTGTGGGGTATAAAATGGTGGTGTCACTCCTAGCACCAACTTAATTCAATGATCTTTGTGGAAATTTTTCAATAACACCAGAGGCATCAAATCTTTATACTACCCAAGCACTCGTGTAATAACACTCAACACCTTACCACACTTGTTCGATTTCTCATACGCTATTACTATAAAAAACACCTCCCCACCATTTCTCAAAGCTTTATCAATTTCAAAGGTCGAAACCATGATTTTCCCTTTCTTATTACTATCAGCCACCAAAAACTTGTAATAATGAACAAAACAATGACATATCTCATTCATAATGATGATGTCATTAAGGTATGACATAGAGTAACCTTTTTTTCTTTAAATAATCCATGCTAAGGATGCTGTTGAAGTCATCAAATTCATCACCAAAATATCTTGTTTCCCCTATAATCAGTATACAACTAAAGACATATATGTTAAAACCTAATTTTTTACCTTTATTTTTTTAAAATTGGATTTTTAAAAATAAAATAATACTTTCACAATCAAAATTCACAAAAATAGTATTGTCTAAATAAAAATACTAATAATAGTCAAAGCACAAGATTTTCCAATATGGGGTTAAATTGGATAAATGATTACAATTTAAAAGGTCAAAGGTTAATTTTGAACAAATAAAAATACTAAAAAATAACTTGGAGTGCAATTGGTGGCTTAATTGAAAAGAAAATTGAAGAAAAGGGTTGAAAGTAGCTTAAATATAAAGAATTAAAAGATCAAGGACCAAAATAAAAGAGTTGATAAAGTATAAAGGTCTTATTAATTCAATCAAGGGTTTTGTTGAAGAGAAAAATTAAAATTTAGGGCTAATTTAACCAAAAACACTTAAATTAGAGAACCAAGGACTTCATTGAAACATGCAGGAAAATATTAGGGCTGGATTAAATCAGATAAGGGAAAAAATTAATCTAAAAATAAAAGTCTAACTTCTTTTGAATTGCAAATTTACAAAACCAAAGGCTAAAACTAAAAAGATCAAATAGGATTAAAAAATAGCATTGTTTTGTTCCAATTAAAAACCCTAATTTAAAAAATTGTTGAAACATTGTTGTGTGTTTTAAATGAAATATTGAGTTTTATATGAAACAACATCGGGAGAAAAAAATAATAAAATAATAATAAATAGGAAACATTATCATTTCAAAGGCCATGAATAATGCCTTTTTTCATTTTTATGACTTAGCCATAAATGATTAATGTAAAAATATTTTGTTGTTAAAAATAAATCAATGAAATCTCTTATTTTTAGAGATTGCTATCAATTGTTTTGTTAAAGGGTCAAAATCAGGGAAATCTTATACTTTTAGGGATTAACGTTAGATTTTTCCGCTAAAAATCCAAAATAAATGAAATCTCTTATTTTTAGAGATTAATGTCAAGTTTTTTTTTGGTTAAGAAATTAAAATCAATGAAACATCTTATTCTTAGGAATTAACATCATTTTTTTTGTTAAAAGGTCAAATCGATAAAATCTCATATTTTTAGGGATTAATGTCAAGTTTTTTCGTTAAAACATCAACATTGATGAAATCTTCTGTTTTTAGTGATTAACATCACTTTTTCTTTATAAATTAAAATAAATTATGAATAATATTATAAACAAATTTAAACAATGAATAACTTGTGTAGAATAAATTTAGGAGAAAATACATAATGAAAGTAACCTTTTGTTTGAAAGGATGTAGTATGGGTAATGCTTATCTTTCCTTAAACATAATTAACTCAATATGTGAATATTTAAGATCAATATTTATTTTAAGATTCCTAATTTCTTTCAATTACTAGGTGATAACTCCATTTCTTTCAATTTTCCTATTAATTTAAGAGGTTCAAAGGTCGTGCTAGGTGTGACAATACACAATGTTTTTTAAGTCTTGGCTTTCATTACTGTAACACCCTCTAATTTCATATTTGTTTTTATTTAATTTCAATGACCGTAGAAATTCAGATAATCTTTATATATATATATAAGGAAAGTCTCAACAACCTTTTAAAATTTTTATAAATGTGCACAATTTATTACAACTCTTGTTAAAATACATCCATATTAACTATTTATAAGATTTTTTTTCTGAAAATATAAATATTTTTTTTTATGTATAATACTAAATAGCTCAGTAACCCTAAAAAATGAGTGTCTTCAAAGAAATTTACCTTTGACATATACAAAATTATAAAATAAGTCATTTTAAACATTTGCATCATCCTAATTACTAACGTTTAATAATTGTATGATCAAAACTAATTTCATAAATTTTTCTTTAAGAATATTGATCTTATATCAACTTCCAACATTTTAGATTTTTCATTATTTCCTTATCATTTTTCTTCATCACATTATCATCCTTACATCATGATAATTGTTCCGTTCATTAATCTAGTTTAAATATCACTATACGATTTATTCCTTACAACTTTAAAATTGACTAGTCTCATTCAAATACTTTCATACAATGTTCCTCTTTATATCGAGGTTATGTCATAATTATTTCCCCTTCATGAATATATTCAACTTATATTAATATTATTATTTCACAAATCATGCAATTTACCCTATAATTTATTTTCTCAACACATAAATCATATTATATTTTCCTCTCTCAACCACCTTTATTACACATAATTATATCTAATTCACATTATTATTTAATTCACAACATATTAACTCATGTCATCTTTTTATTTCCCTAGCATTTATTACATCTATGTTCCATCATACTTTAGTCCGTATAACACCATTGTTATATTGAAAAATTTTCTTGATTCATTATTCATTCTACTTAATTCATGTTCATTTCTATTATTTATAATTTATCACATAACCATCCATTATTTTTATACTTACAAGACATGCTCAAATCATTTTTTTTTTCTATTAGACTTAATTGTAGGGATAATTTAATACTTAATCATTAACTTGTCAATACAGATAAACTTTATACATGTTGCTTTATTATTGTTATTGTTGTTGTCAATTGGTAAGCCAATTAACTTATTAATCACTTTATATGACAATCTCTGCTATTTTGATACAATTTCGCATAACTATCTTCTAAAATAATTTAATATACACTATCAAATTTTGGTGGAGTTTTTCTTATACTTGGACTATACCAAGTTATCAATATCTTCATTAGAATCTCTATCTAATACTATAATCATGGTTTATACCCATCACAATGCGGCAAGGTACCTAAAAATTTCTTTAATACAAAATAAAATCAGCTTTATACACAATAATTATTTACTATCATCTCTTCTATATATTTACCACATCAATTACTATACAGTTAATTCTTTATTTTTCCCTTGACCCTACAAATTAATACAATCAGCACAATTTAAAGACATACCAATGTCCTCTCTAGTTCAAACCGAGCATTTATTCCATGACCAAATTAACTAGTTTTTCCAATTACTTATTAACTAGAGAGTTGGTCCAATTAACAAAGGTAACTAGTTCTCAAATTGTCCATTAATCATGGTAACTAGTTTTTTCAATTGCCTATTAACCAAGACACTACTCCTATTAACTAGGGTAACTAGTTTCCATTCAATATCTGTTTACCTGTCGTTTATCTCACATTTAAGTTATTTTAAAGTTGTCATCACACACACATATTTTCTTACATTAATTTATGTGGGGTAGTTTAACATAAATTACACGTGATTTTCACTGTTTCAGTTGGTAACAAATCATACTTTGAATCCAGCCAATACGATGGATAATAATTCTTGCATAATGATTCCACCATTACGGTCAAAAGTAACACATACAAGGTTTTTCTGCCATTATGGTAATTCAAATCCCATAATGTACTTCACACTATCGCAAGTGCGATTAACTATAAATTACATATCAATTTCTATCTCGAAGGCATATGCCTTTCATTAACAATAACAATAATAATACACTATTCAATTTTATTACCACTGTAATTCTAAAAATTATAAAAGCATGTATAAATAATTAAAAAGACAAGGGAAGGTCAAATCCCTTACCTTGAAAATCCTGTTATCTGTTATACATACTCCTAAGAAGTTGGGTCCTATTTCGAGCGCCTCTCCTACATTTCAATAAGACATCCTGAATCAATATTCAAACATTTTTAGTCCATTCATCTTATTCGTTAGCTCACGTAATAGAATACCTTTAGAAAACAATTTATGGATATATTATTTTTTTGTTTATCATTCCAATTTATTTATATTAGTATCTTTATACACTAACATTAAATGTTCGAATGCCTCCATTTTTCAATGATGATTTTTCATGTCTAACTGACTTAATTTTTTATTGATAATTTTCAATGTTCAAATGACTTGATTTTTCATTGATGCTTTTCAATGTTCAAATAACTTAATTTTTCATCAATGAATTCCACACAACAATTTAAGCCAAGTTCGATATAGTCCTTGCTATCTTGTTTAAGCCAACCATTCACTTTATCATTTTTATAATTTTGGCCAAGTTTTTTTTTTATCTTTTAAAATTTTTCTCCATTAAACATCTCAATTTACATATTCATCATGAAAGGCTTCAAATACAATCAAGTCAAATAATCTCTTACATAAAGATGATACATATGCAATCTTCATAAAACATCATAATTATTCTCTTTTCATCAAAATCAATATATGATCATTATTATAGTTTATACAACACGTGATGTGTAATTAATTTAAACCACCCTTTATATATAAGAAATGTTTATAGTCGATCTTCCAAACATAACCATAATAATCTCACACATCATTAATCAATTTACAATGAAAACTATACATTAAATTTATCATTATATCATACAATTTACATAAATTCCAGAACACAAATTCAAGCATTAATTTCACATATATAATCTTCTAAAACACATCCACAATGATTCCACATATCATAAATAAATTTATATTGATTTTAATCACCATTGCATACTTAATTCATCATTATCACATATAATTTATATAATTTCCAGCACCAATTATACATATCAAATCTTCTGAAATGTACCAACAATGGTCCGACACATCACAATTCAATTTATAAACATTTCAATTCATCCTTTACCTAAGGAATACAAACTCAATATTGAATCAATTTCAAATTCAAATAAAGTTAATTAAATCTTAATAATCCATCATCCATAAATTTAAATTACTTATCGAAAAACATCTTAAAAATCATCTTTTACAACTAGGGATCAAATTGCAATTTTCCTAAAATTTAGGGTTAAATCATAATTCTTACAAAATTGAAGGACTAAACTGAAATGATTATAAATCAATGACTAAACTGAATTTTATCATGTTCAATCCCACAATCAATTCTGCCCAGAATTCCAAAATAAGTCTCAAGGTCAAATCATAACTTTTCAAAGTTTTAAGGTCTAAACTATAATTCTTATAAATTAAAAACTAAAATTAAATTTGATCATCTTCAACCTCAAACATAGCTTTGCCTCTAATTTTCCAGCAAAGGTTTCTTCATAACTCATATAAGATTACCTACTAACAATACATTAATTAGTCAAACTCAATCTTAAAACATTATTTTTAACAATCCACCCAAATCAATTAATATAATTATTAACCATAAGAATCATTAATCAATTTTAACAAAAAAAAAACTTAAAATCTTTAGAAACCCCAACAAAATCAACATCACATTTATCATACATACCAAAACTCATTCTTACATTAACACTTAATCCTTCATCATTCATCTCTCAACTTTTTCTTCATTTCTTCCTCCTCTTTCTATTATTCACCTTCACCTTCTCCGTCTTTCTCTTCCTCTCACATATGGTCTTCTCTTCTCTCTCTCTCTCTCTCTCTCTCTCTCTCTCTCTCTCTCTCTCTCTCTCTCTCTCTCATTTTGACTTTATATATATGTGTTTGTTTGTGTGTGTGTGTGTGTAAAAAGATCACAATGCCCTTTATAAATATTTATATGTTTCTTTCATCAAATCTGGGCATGTTGATATTTTTATAAGGCCTTTACGGACCCCGGTTGACCTCAAAATTTAACCAAAGTTAGAATAATGTGTCAAAAGCTACTTGTAAGACTTTAACCTGATCCAACGGTCAAATTAAAATAAATGATCGATACCATAGAATTAGATGTTTGTTAATTTTACACCAAAAATATGAATTTTAAGTACCATTTTATTTACTTACACCATCATTATTTTAAAACTAATTTATCAAAGACTCCCATACAGTACCATCATAAAAATTTGCTCAAAGTTTTCACCATTTTCGATCAAAATAGCATGATTATACACGAGATTTATATTGAAAATCAACGTTTTTGCACGTAAAATCATACATTATTTTTCTTCTTAGAATACCACTCTATTATTATTATTATTATTATTATTATTATTATTATTATTATTATATCATCTTTTTTCTTCCCAATGTATATGAATTTCCCTTTAGATAATTATTTCATCCATTTAGGGAATTTACATGTGTCGTCATTAGGTTAAAATTCAGCGTATCGATTTATTGCTTTATTTCATCCAAATTTTAAGTCAAATTTCTAAAAGTTTATTATCTTTATATATAACAATTTTCCTTTCTAATTATCATTTCTTAATCGAAAATTTACCATTTCTAGCATTGATTTACCAATTTTAGGCCATGGGTTTACAATTATCTTTATGGTAGTGTGACTATTACTCAACCACAAGTCAGGCTCTCTTAGTAATTCGTTGGCCATAAAAGAATGTGTTGCACCTAAGTTTAACATACCAATAACATTTCTGTTATTTACCTTGATCCTTACATACATCAAAGTGTGAAAGCATCAATTTTCCTTGCTTAATATATACATCAATCTGTATCAAATCATACTTAACAAGGTTGGACACCTTAATTGAATTTCCTCGCTTAACTAATAAGCAATTTAATACATGTTTTGGTTTAATGTATATGACTACTTCCTCTTGATCACTATCATTAAACCAAGATGACATTGAGTTTCTCCTTCTTAGAACATTCCCTTATGTAGTGTGGTACACCAAAAATAAACTTCTTATGTTTGACTTGACATTCATTTTGTACACCCCTGACTGTTTAGCCTTTTTTTTGTTAGTAATAGGTTTGGAACCGCCTCCACCAAATTTTTTTTTCTTTTACTCATTTTATCTTGCCTAGGACTTTGAGAAGGTTATACCATCTCTCTCTATTAGTTTTCTTAAAATCCACCAACCCATCAGCAAATGCAATAGAAAAAGTTAGATTCGTCATCTTTTATCTTCTCAACTTCACATGTGCCTACACTTGGAGTCTTGATAGAAAGTTAAACAACCTAACTTCTTAAGACATGTTCTCAATATCAAATAAAGAACTAAACTCATTATTGATATATTG
>Ga0325403_1007716_pt1 | contig 10281 bp, 3 predicted proteins | sample PopdelMetagenome_19_FD_205665 | JGI IMG/M metagenome (GOLD analysis project Ga0325403, IMG submission 205665) | Populus deltoides microbial communities from Bellville, Georgia, United States - Xylem-PdKOR-R4 | ecosystem: Host-associated > Plants > Phyllosphere > Stem > Wood/Secondary xylem...
AAAAAATTTATGTTTAGATGGCGCTGCAAGAACAATTAGATCGATTCAAGAAGCAGCAAGAGAAGTGTCAGTCTACGCTTACAAGTATTGCGAAATCAAGGCCGTCTAAATCCAGTCTGACTCAAAAAACGGTTGCCGTAGCTCCATCGCCATCTACCAGTGCGAGGACTCCTGCTCCTGCTGTCAAATTTTCTAATGATACGGAGAGGCTTCAGCATATTAATAGCATTCGAAAAGCCCCTGCCGGGGCTCAAATCAAGCGTGTCATAGACCTGCTTCTAGAGGTAATCTTGAATTCTTAACTGTTGTTGTGATTTCCTTTCAGCGTCCTGCATGACGTTCGTGTGGTCTTATTGAACATTGTTTGCATGACAAAATTTAAGATAAGGATTAGGTGCATGTAAGTTATTGGGTCAATCAAGATAATGAATCATCTGCCTTGTATTAACAAAAAAGCTGGGGGTGTTTGGTATTTTCGAGTTTTTGAGGATGTGATTGCCTATGATCATTGCACAACATGGAATGTATGCAAATATTAGTTGCGAATGAATTCTGTTAATGTGAACTATGGTGCTTTTGTGGAAGCAATTGGTTAAAAAAATAGTGCAGAGTGTTGGAATAACTTTGCAAAACTTTAAAATAATGTTTTCTGGTATTTACTTTCATGGACCTGGATGATAGATGATTTAAATGAGACATGGGGATTTAATTGGTCATTTACTTCTACAATGTTTGGTTGTTGGGGGAGGTATAGTTGATGCTCTTCACTGCTGAGTGGATTATGTCTGGGAGTGAAAGGTTAAGGCTCCTGGGCGGATGTTGGCTGCTTAAGAAAGAAAGCTAAGATAAAGAATAGGTGTTAAAAAGTTGCAATACTTGATGAGAGGGGGTGAATGTTTCAGGAGTCTTTTCCTTGTGAGTGTTTTATTTTCCTATTCATGTTGGTACTTTTTTTGGACCGTGTCCTAGGATTGTGCTGCTCTATTTTTTAGGCACTTTTAGAACACCATTTTATTCACATATGACATGCTGTATTTTGCATTTTTCTCTTTCCAGCTCTCTTGTGAAATTTTAGATGTCATGAAAAGGCATGTGAAGCCTTTTTTGACTGTTTGAGAAGTTCCCCAGCTTTAAGTTTGGTTAATCTTTTGAAATTACTGATATTTTAGATTTTAGAGGATCGTGTCTTCTTAGCTTATCCTGCACCACGAGTTAGATTGTTCCGCCCCCTTCACTTTGGCTCTTTTTCATGCATTATGCTCCAGGAAAAGAAAATTCCTCGTCATGCATCATGGTGGCAGGAATTATGTTTCTCACTTCTCTGCTTTCATTTTTCTCTCCCTTCTGATCTTGTTAAATCTCAAATCTCATGATAAGGTATTCTAGTCCTGTTTTGAGAGGAGTTGTGAAGCATCACCTTCCTTATGACTTCTCTATTTTTGCTTGCTTGCTTGCAGACAAGGCAAGCCTTTACTCCAGAACAAATAAATGACCACTGTTACGTTGATATGAATTCCAACAAAGCCGTGTTTGACAGTTTGAGGAACAATCCGAAAGTGCACTACGATGGGAAACGCTTCTCTTACAAGGTGACTCTCAGTATTATGCACCTGCAAACCCTGATAGATTGGCACACTTTTGGATCAGTAATTAAATCATTGTTACTGATTTAATAACTGCCTTCCTTTTCCTCTCTAATGGAGGATGACATTCTGGGTTTTGATTGTCTATAGTCCAAGCATGATTTGAAGGACAAGAGTCAACTCCTTGTCTTGATACGGAAATTTCCAGAGGGCATTGCTGTCATTGACCTCAAGGATGCATACCCAAGTGTGATGGATGACTTGCAGGTATCTCTATTTGCTGAATAATTTGTTTTTTTTTATTATTATTTTGGTGGGTTTATGCATATATTTACATGGTCCTTTTATTTACATGACCGTTATAGAGAAGGCACATATGCAATGCCTTTTCCATAACTTTTGAAGGTTGTCTGCATAAATGAAAACTCAATGAAATCTGTAACCTGTACTGGAAATATTGGTGGGTTATATAGTATTGCCTTTTGTGGTCCTTGCTTGTTGCTGAGGCTAGTAGGGAACAATTGAGAGCTCTTTTCCTCAATTTGATGGTAGCAAAATCTTCAAAAAGTTCACATGGTTATTTAGTTGGGCTTGTTTGATAGATAAGCCCAGTAGAGAAGAACTTGGTCTGACCTTAAGGATTTTGAGCTGATCCCAAACAAGCTTAAAGGTGTGGCTCAGATTGGCGCAATTTTTCCTCTTGAAAATTAGTAGAGCCTGAATTAGTTTTTTGAGCGCTGCATCCTCTCTCGTCTGTCTGTATGATGAATATTGATGATAACTCAGTGTGCTAAGCAGAATTTTGAACAAAATTGTACTTGTGTTCTAGGCTTTGAAAGCTGTAGGCCAGATTTGGCTGCTATCAAACTTTGATTCGCAGGAGGATATTGCCTACCCAAATGACCCTAGGATGGTCGTTAAGGTGGATGATGACCTTAAACAGCTTTTTCGAGGGATTGAGTTGCCTCGCGATATGCTTGACATTGAGAAGGATCTCCAGAAGAATGGGATGAAACCTGCGACCAATACTGCAAAGAGGAGGGCTGCAGCTCAGGTGCAGGGCATTTCCACTAAGCAAAAGGCCAAGAAGAAGAAGCATGAGATCAGCAAGAGAACTAAGCTCACCAATGCACATCTTCCAGAACTTTTTAAAAACCTTGGTTCTTGATATACTTTGGGGGCGAGAATGTTCTGTTGTTGAGTCTCTGAGATGATCATTTATAGCTGAGGTGCAATATGCTCTTATGCAAAGTTGCCGGATGCCTTTGTGCTCTGGAGTTCATATCAGTGTGTCCTGCCCGTCAGAATTTTATTTACGTTCATCATCTAAATACCAGTTGTTTGGTCTGATATTTTGATTCCATTGTGATTTTGCCCATAAAACAGTGTTGCGTTGTTCACGTTGGACACAACACCCATTATAGTGGAGGATAATTTGCAAAGTTCCTTATTCTGGTGTCTCTCCTTTCTTGTTTGGACAAGTGCTCTAAAATCTAAATGCTCAAGGTTTATTTAATTTAATTTTTTTTGTGAAATATTCGTAAAGAGGTCGACATGGATATTATGATTAGAATAAGAAATTGGGCCTAAATGGACCGTTGACGAGCTGAATTTAGGTAATGTGCTTGAGCTCCTGGCCCTTCTGTGCCAGGGCCTTAAAAAGAGGCTTGTGATGGGCAACCTCTAGATGGTGCTTTATAGTCCACAGTCGCCTTCTTGCGTCGGTGCCAGGCCCTTCGTTGGTAACCCACTATGGACCTATGGTGGGTCTGTGTGCCAACGAAATTTCTGTCTTTAAACTTGGACCGTATAAACCGTGTTTAAGCTGAAAAACAAGTACACCAACCAAGCACTATGCAGACGTTCCCAGGCGTGCTATTTGGCTATTTAAAACAAGCTTGAATTCTATATGTGAGTTATAGATTATTGCATTTCATCGGAAATGACTTAAATTGTAATCAAGCTTTGTCTGATTCTTCCTCGCCGTTTCTCACGTTTACAAGCACAAACACATTATATGTTTTGCTTAAACACCCACAAAAAAAAAAAAAAAGCTCTTTCTTGCTTAAGCAAAAAAATGAGTCCTTTTCTTGAAGATTAACGCGATCTCATAAATCTATTCTCGAAGATATATTAATGACCGGGAAAAGTGGTGTACCATACGTTAGGATATATCCTCCACTTGTTTTCAGGGACCCATGCAAGCGGTTCGATCATTCTGATCTGTCTCCATGTTGGTTTGGCTTCTGCATGCTTTGCTCGACTACTTGCCAACGCTAACTTTTGGTCTAATGCTACCTCTTATCTATTCTTATATAAAGTAGAGAAATAAATTCCACAGATGGTAGTTTGCATATGCGGTAAAATCCTTCATTTTTAATAATGGAAGATACATCTCGGAATCCTTGCAAAATATAATGGAAGGTTGACTTCTTGAGCGTAAAACACTTGGCATGCGCACACATATGAACCCTAAATATTGCTTTGTTATTCTTTGCTCTCTTTTATTCATGTATGGAAAGATTTCCCCACTCTCGAGGCTGTAATAGCAATAAAGTAATAGTGAATCCAAAATCAGTTGGCCAATTGTTGTTTTATATTAGCTGCTATATTTATGGTTTGACTTCTTCTGTAAACCAGCACAGGATCTTGCAGGTATTCACACATATAGTCGGTGACTACAGCCAACTTACTAGACCGTTTCTTGTACTTTATCTATAGTTTATAGGCATTCACTCCCCATTTCACAATTATTATTTTTTTACCTTTCTCATCTCCTAAAATTTTGCTGTAGCTTGATACGGGTAGATGCAGAAGGACACGAAAGAAAGCAGAGAAATTAACATGAAACTATCCGAAGATTTCTTCATGTACGAAATACTTCATCATAATTTCTACAATTCAATCAAGTAAAATCACAACTACATAGAAAAACACTTGTTCAATCCTTTTCATCTGTATTCAATTATACATATTTTAAGCAAAGAGAGAAAAAAAGAAGTAAAGATGAGCGATATAAACTGCAAAAGAGATATCTATACAACTGAATACAAAAATAAAGACTACTTAACTAACCACAAGACTCTAATCATCAGTTGTGAAGTGGGTTTGGCCCACCTGGAACTGTTCTATAAGAAGCTCCATAAACTGGGTCATCGATCTCATCTTTGTTGGATCCTTCAGGAGCTTTTGCAGTGAAATGCCATGAAAACTGAGTAGAGACATCTGTTTCAACTGTTTGGTTTGTTTGATCTCTTATATTTATGTGGAGGTAGCGGCAACTTGAGAGCTGGCTAATAGCAAGGATGATCATCAAGAAAAGAAATGAGCGTCTTGGATTTGGAATCCTCATGGTTTTGATGAAGAGAATGCCGCAGAAGAGGTGATATATAGCAGAAAATTAGCAGCAGCCAGTTGAAATATTGGAGCTTATGTACTAAATAGCCAGAGAGGGAGGGAGAGGTGTGAAGTCTTATGGGATCAAGCACCTGTGGTGAAGATACAGCCAAAACTCTCTACTAATCTTCTTCCGAATGGCATGAATGCCCTTTACTAGGTAATGCTTTAAATGTCACTTCACTGGAAGAACAACTACTACTAATTAAATTCAATATAATTTTTATTTTTATATTAGGATCTAATCAACTTGCACATATCTATTCCACAACTTGTCTCATTGCTCGGTGTAAAGGTGAGTCTAGTTTTTTTTTTTTTTAATCATATAATCTTAAATTAATTTTATTTATCAAAATCAAAATATTATATATTATAGATAACATTTTATTACTTTCTCGAGATAAATATAAAGAAAGAGAATAAAAACAAATAATATATATATATATATTTATACTTTCTATTTTAAATTATTTAAATTCATTATAAAACTATTTTAAAAACAAATTTATTTTCCATCTTAACCAAAACATCTTCATCCTTTCTATATTTATTTCTTGTTTTTTTGGAACACTGACCACTTACAAGCACTAATTACAACATATAAACTATTGATCACTCTTTTAAATTAAACCCTTTTTGTTCATAGTCATTGCGAACACCTCAAGAATGGTAAGCTGTTTACTCTTTGAATTCGTTCAAATTGTACATAGCAACGTTTTTCTTTTGTCATTACAGCCTCAGGTCAATTACATGAAGTAGGAAATTATAGAGGCTAGTTTGGTCCTTCGAAACCCTTTTGAGTGCTCCTTTGAAACACTGTTCTGGTGAAGAACGTTGACTTTACATGAGTTGGGATCTCTCTTATTATTCTCATGTTCTGATAATTAAGCTAAGCTTTAGCCGTGTCTGCAATTCATTATTGGTGAAGACTTTGAGGTAGGTTAAGAGACACGTGCGCGTGCAACATGACTACCGTGACAAGTGGCTCACACGTTCTCTGTACTCCGGTGCCTAGCTTCATCACATGTTCTTGCTTCTGAGCTATTGATAATTCGACATTAAAAGATGCCTACTACATAATTAGGATTTTCCGGCAGGTTTATTGCAGCTTGTTAAATATCTGGTAGGCACACTCAAACACTGGGATCCTGTGGTTTTTCCTTTTCCTTTCTCCCTCCGCCGAGGCATTTGTTGGGCAGTGCCAATGTGGGAAGTATTCTGGATTTTACCAAAAAGTTTAATGCACTTCTCTTGCGACAACACCGATTGATTTTGCCTTAAGGGCACCTTTTGTTTTCTCTTAGAGAAACCTCAATGTTAATTATGTTGTTGTTGCTTTAGCACTGCTATCCCATCTCTTAATATTAATTTCAAACATTGAGTTTTTTTAAATTATATCAATTATTGATATAATGAATCTAATTAGCTCTTCCTAACCAGTGATTTATTTTGAAATATACAACAAAGACTGCTTCAGTGACGATAAGCAAATGACAAGCTCGTGTAGACAAAAAACAACGATGAGATGAGCGGAGCTTTTGATTATGTCTGGAGGCAGAAAATGATGATATATAGCCAGCTAATCAACAGTGCCCAGAGGAGCATGACATATTCGGCGTTGATTCATGGGAAACATGATTTCCATTAAAAAGAGGTAAATAAAACGATCTCAATATGTCTTTAATTGGAAATTGAGGGGTTAATTAGTTTGATTCAGAGAAAGGGATTTGATTTGACCAAATGTATAAAATAAAGGGGTCATCACTTGAGAGAGAGAGAGAGCTTTTTTTGCTCGGGGAGTACAAATATTTTATGCCCAAAAGTCAAAGGCCACATCAGCTGACAGGATTTCCTCGTTATAATTTCAGTTGTTTATGAGTCACGAAGGAGAGACGGATTTTCCTATTAGATGATTTAAAAAGGCTTTATGATTTTTGGCCACGAAATAATTAAAAATGTGACTGAAAAAAAGGGGGTTTGAAATTGTTGAGGATGACCTGCGATGGTGAAAAAAAGGATGTCCTTTCCCTGGAATTCGTAGCACCACGGTCGGTAATTTTTTTTATATTTTATTATTATTACCGTTTGGATTAATTTATATGTAATTCAATTAATTTTATAAATTTTAAAATTAATAATTATATAATTCTCTAATAATTATTATATTAATAATCATAAAACTCAAACATAAAATTATAAAAAATAAATTCTTTAATCTCAAACTCTTATCATTAAATCATTTATATGACAGTAATTTGATGCTAAGAATTACTTATCACAAACAAAATAAAATTTCACGCCAGAATTTTAGGGGGTTTTAGAAAGTTTCAAGATTTATTAAAAAAAATCCCAATTTTAGCTACCGATGAACTTAACAATGAATTTTAAAAACTAATAAATATTTAATTGTTTTTCGGTAATTTTATTAGTAAAAATCAAAATTAAAAAATCAAAATTCCTAGTTTTAGAAGAAAAACCCTTTTTCACTTACTTAATTTAATGAAATTATGTTAAGAGTTTCAATTACTGTTTTTTCCACTCATAATATGGGACAGGGACAAAAAAGTCAACGACCATAAAAAGAGAGAGAGAGAGAAGTGTGTACGTGTTTGTTTATTACTTGAGATGAAATAACATGGTTGGGAACTCTATGATTCGGACGGAGAAAGTTTACTTTGTAATAATTAGAGAGAAATATTGTTGGAGATTAGTTGTTTATGCAAAGTTTGATTATGTTTGAATGCTTTAAATGTGCTATTTTTATTATGAGCTTGCATCCTTTTCTATTCTCTGTGGATGCTATCATACATGTGTCTTCTTCTTTTTTTTTTTTTTGTCTTAATAGATAGCAATAACGTGGAATGATTGGAAAATATATTAGTACATTAAGATGTTAATTGAATTTTTAGAATGTTTTTTAAGTTAAATAGTAGTCATAAATAAAATTAATTGATTTATGACTTTATTTATTGACGTGTATTTGCAGGTAATAAAATTTTGAATAGTCTCGCATACAAGGAAGGTGCTACTTAATTTTTTTTTTTAAAATAAGATATAATGATAATGTTATTATCTTTTTTTATACTTGTTCATTTGACGAATAGAAGGTTATTAGAGAGTAATACATATAGAAGTATTGTCAATTCTTCTAGTAGCGCTTCTAATGACCATAAGTCATTAAGTGTCGGCCACGACTAGGCACTTTAGGTACAAGCATCATCTCTCGATGCAGACTCGTCGAGAGTGAGACCAACTTGCAAAGGGAATGTCCTTTCTGAGCAGAATGTATACACTAGGAAGTATATTGCTTAGTGAAAGCCCGACCACAACATGTAAAATTGTTTTCTTTTCCTGCACAATAAAAAAATAAAAAAAATTGATAATATTTGAATAATTAATTTCAATGAACTAATGTAATTTCATTGGTTCCTCACAATCAAGTTCGAGCCAATAATTTCTAGTTGCCTAGGCGATTGTATAAGAAAAGGTTGAAGTTCAAAAGACTTTATTAATTAGTATTGAAAGGACCCAAACTTAGATCTAAGATGATCGACTTGAGGGATAAAGTGAGTGTCCTCGAGCAGTTATTGTCAATCGTTACTGGTACATATAGTCAACCTTGTTATCCTCTTGGTTTTGATGAAGATCTGCCTCCTCCTCCTTCTCCTCCAACTTTTTAATACTAAAAAAAATATTGCAGGAATTATCGATGGAATTTACCTCACCAACTGAATGATTGGTTAAGTCCCTCAGAGAGTTCCAGAGAGTTGGAAAAAAAACTGCAGGACTTTGCCACCGACTATTATAAATAGAATTACCAACGAACTAAATCTATCGAAATGTTCTAGAGAGCTAAAAAAAATTTAAATTAGATGTAATTCTTTGAAGGCTTAATTCTATTGGTAACATGCGTATGATCATCGATGAAATTTTCAATAGTTTATTTTGTCAGTAATATACCATAATTATTGATGAATTTACCAACAGAAAGAATGCTAGGAATTTTTTTTGTTTGGTATGTGTTTTTCGTTTATAATTAAATCCATCGATAATTATACTACTTAAAGAATGACCAACAACATATAAAACAACAACAATATATTTTTTGATAAAAACTTTTCATTTGTGATTTCGTCAATATATTTTTTCTAATAAAACCAATGTTTAAATAACAATAAAATATTTTACCGGTGTAATGCAATATACCGGTAGTGTAATATTTTCGTGCTTGATTTGTGATGCATGCATGCAGTAGCTTTTTTAACCATCCCTGGTAGAACAAGAAGAATGGGGCAAAAAGATAGACTTAATTCGGCCAAGCTTATTTAGCTAACCATCTTTATTAAAAGCAAGCCTCTTTATTTATTATAGTGCTAATATCAGAATTTCTTGAAAGAAGATGCTCACTTCGTGTTTTTAGAGTCTAGTGGTCCACATAGTCACATTCTTCTTGTCTTTGATTAATGTAAAAGATGCCAGAGAGATAGATAAGGTTTGATTTTATTATTAATTTCTTTTTAATTAGAGTTAATTAGCCATTATTTCAATGCATTATACACTTTGAATTCTGAAAGGAGAGTGAAGACTTCCCTGGAGCCGGAGTCAAATAATTGATGGTGTCAAATTTGTGAAAGGGCTTTTCAATGTCACCATCCCAGAATATATGCAAGTTGTTTGTTTGTTTGATTATATAAAGCGGTTGGAATTTGGAAACATAATTATTATAGTAAATGTGTAAATAATATATACTTTAGTCCATAGAAATAATTAATAAAAAAAACAATGGGATCCTTTATTTATTTAGAATTGTATGTGTTTTTCTGTGGATTGCTATCATATAATATATAAGGTTTTGGGAGGAAAAGATAATAAAATAAAATTATAAAGAAACAGCTGGAAAAAAAAAATCCTTTTGTGTCACTGGCTTTAACTGTATGCACGATGCTACATTAAAATTTCTCAGAAATCGTAGGTCTAATATCAAAAAAATATGATATATAGGGATCAAAGTGGAACATTGTTGAATTTGCAAGTGCTAGAATATAGTTCAACCCATATAATATGTTGACTTTGACCATGTTGTATCGTCTTTGTTTGATGGCTGTCGATCCCATTACTTTGCAGGTGATGTTCACAAATATTATTATTCAAGGTGAAATGAAGTAAACGATATTTAATTATCGCATTCTTTTGACTTTATTATTTCTACGGAAATATAATTACCGTAGAATTGAACCGTCATCTTTGACATTAATAGAAAGGCTCCCACATGATCTTAGTTTCTTTCTTTCTTTCTTTCTTT
>Ga0325403_1007717_pt1 | contig 10280 bp, 6 predicted proteins | sample PopdelMetagenome_19_FD_205665 | JGI IMG/M metagenome (GOLD analysis project Ga0325403, IMG submission 205665) | Populus deltoides microbial communities from Bellville, Georgia, United States - Xylem-PdKOR-R4 | ecosystem: Host-associated > Plants > Phyllosphere > Stem > Wood/Secondary xylem...
CTATATCACAATTTAAATATATTTACAAATTACCTTTTCTTTTAGTTTTCTTATAAAAATTTCATAATGATTTTTTGAATTTCAAATTTACAAATTTAATTCCTTATACTTGTAAATAGTTTTTTTTTAAATATTTTTTTATTGATCATTAGCATAATTATCATTAAGAATAATAGCAAGTAATAAAAATAAAATTGTATGATAATGAATATAAATTAAAAAAGTTATATAAGATAAATTGTTGTGAATTTTTTTTCCTAGATAAAAAGATAATAGAAAATCTTGAAATGTATTGATAGGATTTTCTAAACAAATATAGTGAAACATTTGAAAACTCGACTTATTGGCCTAACAAAAATCATAAAATTTATTGATCATTAATTTTCCTCTCATATATGAACTTATCCCTATTTTTTCAATAGTTTACGAACTTTTGATAAAATTAACAGTTTATTTATTATTTTTATTGGAAACATAAACTTTATATGTTTGCTTTTTTTTTTAAAAAAAAGGAATGAATTTTATAAAAAGAAAATAAAAAACTAAATACCGATATTGACCTTAACTAGTGTTAAACAATATGAATTGGAATATGAAAATGGATTCAAACATAACAAAGTTAATAAAAAATAAAATAACAATCAAAGAGCCAAGGTAAATAAAATTTCAAAACTTAAAAGATATTAAATTTTTATTTTTATTTTGAAGTACTTTTTAAATATTTTTTTAACTTAAAAGATATTAAATTGATATCTTTTAAATTGATATCTTTTAGTGATTTATGATAATTGTAATATGCTAATATTAAAAATAAAAAATTATTTTAATACATATATTTTCTTAGAAAAAAAAATCTCACTATAATCTGAGACAGCTGATAGATTAATTAAAAGAAGATATTGAGGCGCAAAAGGAAAAGAAGGAACGAATACTAATGTGAAAAAGAAAAGGACCCATGCAGGCAGGTAGGGTTGATGAAAGTCGAGCTTCGTAGTGCCAAATGACAAAAAGGGTGTTTTGTTGTTTTAAATGATAATGTGTTCCATAGTGGATGTTGGTTCATTTCCCATGTTTACATGTTAGTGATCTTATGCATGTCTACGCTTTTGTCTTATAATGTGGGCCAAGGATATGATCAGCTGTGTGCCACTATATATGACCTCCTTTTTATTATTATTATTATTATTATTATTATTGCATGCATCCATGCTTTTATATATATATATATAGATGCTGGGCTAGCTTCATCCTGTTTTTGTTAATCATGAAATTGATGTTAGTTACTCTATATATCTCTTTAATTTCAAATTACACCAACTAATTAAACTATCATATTCTCGAGTATATATGAAAACTATTATGGCGAAACAGTATTATATACAAGTACGTAGGCATACATAATAATAACTTCAAAGTCATAATTGCATGCATCAAACAAGCAAGACCCGAGCATATGGTAGACATGTGTGAGAGTCTACTAGGCCAGTTCTACACATTTTGCGGTCAATAATTTATTCATTTTTGAGGTCCCTTCCCTCCTTAAAGAGGAAAAATAAAGAAATCGTGGATATTATTTGCTGAATAATGGATTCAATTTAGTCAGTGGAAGAAAGCTTGTTCAAGAAAACTGTTATATATGTTTGATTAAATGATGGGGGAAAAACGGACGCTACTTGTAATTTTGATGAGATCATGAAACGAAGGCATGTGCAGAAACCTTTTTCTATATAAGTGCAGTTTCTACTGATAATTGATATTGAATTGGTCATTTAAATATATATATCAAATATCCATGAAATGAAAAGAAAGAGATGTAGAAAGATTCAGTGCCAGTTGATCCCCTTGTAGATTAACCTCCTTTAACCTCCAAAACGGATAAAATTCCACGAGCATCATCCATGCAAGCAGATGAAAAAGGGAACTTCTACTTAGAACATTTTTAATAGCAGTTCCTCCTCCAACAGTCTAATCATTGGCACTGGCTCCTCCAACTACAACTCTCACTGTAACAAGAGTATTAATACCATAACTTTAAAGGCTATAGCTTAATTGATCAGGTTCTGAGTTTGTTTCTTAAAAGTCATCAGTTCGAGTGTCACAAACCTCAAAGCCAGTGAAGGTTTATCTGGTCGTTAATTTCAGGATCTCAGGGTATTAATCGAGATGCGCGTAAACTGACCCGAACCCCACAGTTACCAAAAATAAAAAAAAGAAAGAGTACTAGTACCATCAACTTCAACTGTAGCAGCGGCAATGCCTTCAAAGATTATGAATTGTCGATGCCAGGAGATAATAAGTATTGGACCAACCTCAACCTCCATCTTCTGTTTCTTAATTTGACATTGGTGAAATGTGCATAAAAAACGAGAAAAAGAAATTGAAAGCCCTCAGATTTTACAATGATTCATCCATTAATAACGATTTATCCAAGACTAAATTGAAAGATAAATTTAGAATTTTTTTTTTCCATAATCTACCACGAGCCGAAAAATAATGTTAAGATCCCAATTATAAACCAAGATAATTTCTAATGCTATTCCTGTCTAGCTATAAATTTTTGTCTATATAGTTTAGTAATTAGGATGCATGATTGATAGACTTTATTGGGTTTATAACTATTCTTGTATTAACAAGTGGAGATTGTGCACCAAATTCCTTACACACACTTAAGTCTCTTTACCAGATAGCAAAAGCTACCAAACAAGAGATAGAGAAATTTGTTATAAATTTTAAAGCCTTTAAAAGTAGATTTCAAATTGATTAGGACTTGAGCCTCACATCTATTAAGAAAACTGAATTTCTAAATAGTGAATTCAATAAATAAGTCAAAGAAATAAAAAAGGGGTAAGGAACAAGACTTTAAAATAGGTCAGTTACAATGTCTAATTAACAAAGGTAGCTAAGGAGCCATGCATGGTTCTGAAAAGATTGAATCACGGTATGGATAGACAAGGTTTTCAACAGGTTACTGAATAAGAAAAGAAGTTCAAGGTGCATGTGCAATTGAATTATTGAATTTGCATAGCATAGCTAGTATTTTGTGTCAAAATCTCACTAGGAAATTAAAGGGAAAAGGACCACTAGAGACTTAAAACTCTTGTACCCATTCCTAGCTCCTGAGGGCTCAGCTTTACACCTAGTGAATTTGAATTGGTTTTCATAACCAAAAAATTTTCTTCAAACAAGAAAATATTTTTTTTAATGTGCTATAAAGTTCAAACTATCAATATTTCTATTGTGACAAAGGTAAAAACCAAAGATGCAGAGAGGAAGAAAGAAGAAAAAAAAAACCTAGCTAGCCAAACTCAACCAAACACCAATAAGCCCAACCAAATAGCAATGGAAAACAAAAGAAAAGGAAGGAAAAATCCAAATTGGGTAGCACAGCCCAACCGAAGAGAAAGAAAAGAAAAGGAGAAGAGTAAGGGAAAAGCCTAATCGGACAGCAACCTTAATTGAGCCCGCCAATAGCAAAGCCTGACCGAAGAGGAAGGAAAGAAAAGAAAAGGAAAAAAAGGAAGGGAAAAGCCCAATTGAACAGCACAACATAGCCTAACAATGACAAAGCCTAACTAGGAAAGGAAAGAAATAAAGAGAAGGAAAAAAGGGAAAAGGAAACTCTTCTTTTTTAATAGACTTGACATGCCAAATGATGTTTAGCCACCACAATCACCTAGATAAATTTTCATCTTACAATTTATCAATGCAACGTACACCTAGATCTCTTATTTTGCAAGTTATTAGTGTGATGCCTACCTAAATGTCTTGTTTTATAAGTTAATAGGATGTGCTTTTACATGAACAATTCTTCTTATAAGCTAGTTGGGCGATCATTCACTTTAAAATAATTATCCTCCATAACTACTCATAGGATTAGGACTAAGATATATAGTAAATCTGTGACTTTATTGTCTACAGTATACCCAAGGATCACTCTCAAATCACCAAATATGATAGACAAATGAACAATATATCACAATGCTCATGTTTGCGTACAATTACCTAAAAAACACACTCTTGTATTTTTCTATTCTCTCTTTCTATTCATTCTATTTTTCTTTGTACTTTTCTAACTTAACTATCAAAGAATATCTTTTTTCATAAAAAAAACCTTGTTTTATAAGATTACATGAATCACAACTCAATCCAACTTAATTTTTTTTTCAAAGCCCATCAAATAGTTATGGAAAGGCCCATAATCATTTGATTTTTCTTAGACTTCATAATATTATAACCTAAAAGAATAGATATTAAGCTTGTGGAGAGAGTTGAAGACATTGGAAGATGATGCCATGAAAGTGAAGGTACGTGACTTCTAAAGATCAAAACAAAAAAGTTTCATGCAAAAAGTCAATCTATTAATCCCATAAAGTACAATGTTTTTTTTTTGTTTACAAAGATGAGTATAAATAAATATGACAATCTAACCAGAATTCAATGGATATCCACCAAATTGCCTCGAATGAAGGGTGTTATTTGATATTTACCTAACTAGATGGGTAATGAATATGATATATATTATCAAACTTGATCTAAAATCTCGTTCAAACCTGACCTTATATATATATATATATATATGTATATATAACATTATTCTCTCTCTCTCTCTCACACACACACAAATAAATGTGTGTTCAGGTGTTACTTTTTTATTTTATATTGAATAATAAATAATATTAAAGTAATAGATGCCTTAAACCTAATGGATAAGATATAAATATTTAAATTTTTTATCTAATAGGTAATTGATAAGTTATGCATATAACCAAAACCTACATAATATATAATGGATAATACATGAATATAATATAAACTCAACCTATGAATAATCATAGTCATCTTTAAGTGTGAAGTACATTGGTGAAATTAATATCTCATAATTATTAGATGTTAATTTTTTTCTTCATAATTATTTGTAGTATATACTCAAAGAAAATAGAAAAAACAATTGTTCATTACCGTTCAATGTCTCTACTTTTACTATGAACGATAGTGTTCAAGGAATGATGTATTAGTATCGTTTTATGTGATGGGCTTCACTATTTTATCATTGCAAGTTATGTTGATACTGTTTTATATGTTGGGATTTACTTTTCTTTGCATGCTATCACATATAAAAAATGTTTGAGAACTTTCCAATGTTCAATTAATTTAATATATAATTTTAGGTTATTATTAAAAAAACTAAAAGATCAAAGACCAAACTTTAAACAAAACATAAACCTTTTCATTTTCATTTTTTTTAAATGCCAAAAACTTTAGTTTGATCTTTGAAGTTTTAATTTAGCATATTTGATCGTTGTTATTTTAGAAATTAAGTTTTGGACATAAATGTTTTATTCACGTTTCAGTCACTGTGTTGAGAAAAAAAGAGAGAAAATCGTTAAAAAATAGAAGAAAAGAGAAAAGGCCTGGACATTTGGTTTTTAATCAAAAAAGCCGATCTTGGTATCAATGATTTCGTCTTAGACTAGAGAGTTCAATGAAGGTGGTTTTTTTTTTTCGAAAATGCTGGAAAAAATAGATTTGGCTCCATATAGTCTTTTCCATTCAGTTAATTTGTTTTGGTTTTTAAAGTGATTATAGGTTGTCTTAAGGTCAAAAATTTGTTTATTGAGGTTTTAGGAATGTTTACGAGGGTCTTCTCCTTTTTTTTTTCTTTCTTTTTTTTTGGTGAAGACATATTGAAATTTATTTTTTTGGAGTCCAAAAACTTAAACCTCCACTTTCCAGATACTAAGAGTAAGCAAAAAAACATGAAAAACTGATTAAACTAAGAAAGAAAAGTTAACTGAAAAAACAGAACTGAGAAAAAAAACCAAATTAATTGATTAAAACACTAAAAAAAAATCTTATTTGGTTTGATTTGGGTTTCAGTTTCTAATGTTTGAAATTGATTGATTCAGACCGATTCAATCAACACTTAAAAAAAAAAAGTATAAATACTCGATTTTCTTCCTAAACCAAAGGAACTGCCTCCTAACCCCAGCTTCCTCTCTTCCTCTCACCTCTTTCAAGTCCCAACCTTAAATCAAACCAAAAGGTAATAGCCCTAAAGCTTTCTCTCGTTTCCCATCTTTTTCATCATGTTATCTTCTCTCTCTTAACCTAAAAAACCACTTACAAGAGCAAGCAAGGGGAGAGGGCTAAGTTCATCTTATGTAGACCTATCTTTTTCTAGCTTAGCTGATCTCTATTGCCTAAGGTCATATTCTGAGATTTGAAGAGAGCCTATTACATCCCATTTCTGCTACTTTTGCTACATGCGTAACACATCAGATTCTGGACTTAATGGGCTTTGAATTGAGCTTCCTTTTCCTGGGTGGAGAAAGGTTCTTCATCTATCAAAGTGATAAGTGAAGTAATGCTATTCCTGTAGTGATTAATGCTTGCTTCCTTTTCTTTAATTACCTTTTGATTTAGATATTTTTTTTGTAGGTTCTAGATAATTCTCAAACATTCTCTTTTTTAAGTAGTTAAATTCATCACTTTGCATGAATAACTATTGAGATTGTCATATGATTATAATTTAGTTTCCAGAGTGTTTTATTTTTGGATTCAATCTAGTGATATAAAGGATAAGAATGAGTTTTTTTTTACTGGGTTTTTAACAACATAAACTAAATAAAACTGAACTATAACTAGTCGATTTGAACCAATTTCAGTTTTAAATTAAAAAAATAATTTTAATTTGATTATTTTTTTAAATAAAAACCGAATTGAATTGAAAATCCTCACCTTACCAGCCTTTAAAGATGCTAAAAAAAAAATGCAAGGGTGTACAACATAACATTTTCCAAGCATATAATGTTTTTTTTATTATATTAAAAATTCTTTTGTGAATATCACGTCGTTTGCTATATATATATATATATATATATATATATATTTTGTAAAGAATGAAAACAAGACATGTATGCCTAGGCTCTTTTTTTTTTTTTTCCAAGTGCCTAAACCATCCTCCCTAGCCCAAATGCTTGGCTCCTTTTTAAATGGCTCTTTATTTTTTAAGATCATTTTTTTTAGAATAAAAATAACTATAAGTAAAAATTTTAAAAAATTATCCAAGTGTGACATAGTTTTCAAATGAGATTATAGTTTTTATAATAATATTAACAATTATTTTGTAAATCATTTTATCTGAATCTAATATGAAAAAGTTTTTTTAAAACAATTCTCATAAATAGTCAATGAGAATAAAACATCTATTTGATTTTATTGTTGTAAATATTTTATATAATTTTCTTAGATTAATTATTATTTTTTGTATTCAATAGCGTAAAAATTATCATTGTTTTGTTTTTGTTTTATTAAAACTTGCTTTTCAAACCAGAATTGCATTCCATGTTAGACTTAAGGGCACATCTTAGGTTATCATTTTGGGTTTGGTTTCTTGCATCAATTTGGTGCACAATTAGCCAGTGAGGTCCATTTCATTAGCCATTCAAGCCCAGTATCTTAAAATTATAAGAAGCACCAGGCTACAAGGCATCCTTCAACTGTATCTTAAAATTTATTAGCATTCTCAAATCTAAAAATGTAGTGGTCAAAACGAAGCCGAGTTTATGCATAATGTCAGAGCATAATGGCGTGCTTGCTAATAGCAAGGCTTCCTCTGAACAAAATCAATTCTCATACCTGGTTTTATTCTTTTTCTGACATTCCTTCTACACTGACAATTGTTTCGTTTTTACTTTTTCTGGAAATTACTTTCTTGTTTTTTCTTGAAAACCTAAGATTTGAAGAAAAAACAAAGATACTAAGTGGATGATAAAGAGGGCTAAGGACCCTCCAATTAAAGCGTCGTTAAATTTATATTGCTAAAGAAATTCAAACAAATTTAATAACATAATTCCACTACATGCACATGCCGCCACCAGAGTGCAACCAGAATGCTGTTTACTCGGTGTTAAATAATATTTATATAGTTTTATTTATTAAGGATAGAATAATATTTTCAGTTTAACCTATATATATTTTATTTATATTTAGATTAAGTCTAAGCACTCATAATAAACAGATTATTGAAAATTCTAGCCTCCTTTCTTGCGTTTGTTCTTAGTTATTTTAACATGGTATCAGAGCTAGTTTTATGGAACGAGGCTTAATCTCAAACACAACTTCGCGGATCCAACTTTTTTGGAGTGATATTTTGTCTTCCACTTCTGCAAAAATTTGGTATTTCGTCAGTTTCTGCAATTATTTTGGTATTTGCGTTCAGTTTTTGCAAATTTGTTTTGTGTTTTGTATAATTTTGAGAAGATATTTGTTTAGTTTTTGTAATCTCTGTTCAGTTTCTGCAATTTTGGTATTTTGTTCTTCGCTACTTTTGCATTATGGTTATCAATGATTGTTGATTATGGCTACCGAAAGAGATGATTTGCTTCAGTCTGTGAGTGTGAGATTAGATGGGAAGAGCTAATCATATTGGAGTTATGTAATGAGAAATTTCCTTAAGGGTAAGAAGATGTGGGGGTATGTTAGTGGAACTTATATGATACCTAAGAATATTGAGGAAGGGGATGCTGTTTTGATAGATACATGGGAAGCAAATAATACAAAGATCATTACTTGGATCAACAATTCTATTGAGCATTCGATAGGTACGTAGTTGGCGAAGTATGAGACAACAAAAGAGGTTTGAGATCATCTGCAAAAGTTATTCACACAATCAAATTTTGCAAAACACTATCAATTAGAGAATGACATACGAGCTCTTCATCAGAAGAATATGAGTATTCAAGAGTTTTATTCTGCTATGACAGATCTTTGGGATTAATTGGCTCTTATAGAATCGACAGAATTAAAGGCATGTGGTGCCTATATTGAGCGTAGAGAGTAGCAACGATTGATACAGTTTTTAACAGCACTTCATAGTGATTTCGAAGGACTTAGAGGTTCAATTCTACATCATTCTCCACTGCCTTCTGTTGACAGTGAGTTATTGGCTGAAGAAATATGTCTTCAGTCTTATTTTGAAAAGGGAATTATTTCTGCTTCAAATCCTTCTGTACTAGCAATACCTTCCAAGCCATTCTCTAATCATCAGAATAAGCCTTAAACAAGGGTTGGCTTCGATGAGTGCAGTTTCTGTAAGCAGAAAAGTCATTGGAAGGCTTAGTGTCCTAAGTTGAGATAGCAGAATCAAGCTTGGAAGCTTGGCAGTCAGTCAAAATCTAATGTTCATAGACCACCTCAGGGTTATAAACCACCACACCACAATACCGTAGCAGTAGCTTCCTCGAGCTCTATTACCGATCCTAATACTTTGGCTGAGCAATTTCAAAAGTTTCTCTCCTTGCAGCCATAAGCAATGTCCGCTTCTTTTTCCATAGGTTAGTTGCCTCATAATTCCTCAGGTATGTCACACTCTGAATGGGTCTTGGATTCTGGTGCTTCCCATCATATGTCTTCAGATTCCTCATCTTTTACCTCTGTGTCCTCTTTGTCCTCCATTCTTGTTATGAATACTGATGACACTCCTATGCCTTTAGTAGGTGTTGGTTCTGTTGTCACACCTCACTTGTCTCTTCTTAATGATTATCTTAATCCAAAACTCAAATTGAATCTTGCGTTTATTGGTCAAATATGTGATTCTAGTGATTATTTAGTCATTTTTTCTGGTTCTTTTTGTTGTGTACAGGATCTGCAGTCTCAGAAGCTGATTGTGATAGGCCATAGGGAGAATGGACTATATATTTTAGATGAGTTAAAAGTGCCAGTTGCTGCTGCCGTTGCTGCTACCACTACTGTTGATTTGTCTTCCTTTCGTTTGAGTCTTTCATCTTCTAGTTTTTATTTATGGCATTTCCGTCTAGGTCATGTTTCGTCTTCTCATTTGAGATTTTTTGGCATCCACAGAAGCTTTAGGAAATTTGAAAACTTGTGACATTTCTGATTGTAGTGGATGTAAACTGACAAAATTTTTCGCTTTACCTTTTAATCGAAGTATTTCTGTTTTTTCTTCACCATCTGATTTGATTCATTCTGATGTATGGAGACCTTCTCCTATTGCCACAAAAGGAAGGTCTCGATATTACGTTTCTTTTATTGATGATCATACTCGTTATTGTTGGGTTTAATTAATGAAACATCGTTCTGAATTCTTTGAGATATATGCAGCCTTTTGAGCTCTTATCAAAACTCAACATTCTACTGTGATCAAATGCTTTAAGTGTGATTTGGGTGGGGAATACACCTTTGATAAATTTTTCCAATTGCTTGCCTTAGATGAAACCATCCACCAAACTTTATGTAAAGATACTCCAGAACAAAATGGT
>Ga0325403_1007723_pt1 | contig 10276 bp, 9 predicted proteins | sample PopdelMetagenome_19_FD_205665 | JGI IMG/M metagenome (GOLD analysis project Ga0325403, IMG submission 205665) | Populus deltoides microbial communities from Bellville, Georgia, United States - Xylem-PdKOR-R4 | ecosystem: Host-associated > Plants > Phyllosphere > Stem > Wood/Secondary xylem...
GTTGGTAAATATCGCGTAAATCCAAAAAATACGATGCTCTTGACTCTAGCGTCTGTGAATAATTTCACAAAAAATGAATTTGAAGAATAAATTTTCTATGTCATTTTTTCCTTGTTTATCCTTTATTATTATTTGCCCTTTTTAGATAGAAATAAAAAAAAAGCCTTGCACGACAGATTTGCATTTAACAGTAATAGTCCACATATTGAGCACATAGCTAAAAAAGAATACAAAACACAAAGAAAAAAATAAATCAACGTGCAAGGGGCTCACAAATAAATCAACAAAAATCCCCAAATATTTTTGGAATTTTTTGATATCGGAAAAGGGCTCGTTTGGCCAAATATCAAATTAGAATGGGCATAAAAATTATGGCCATGACATAAGGGTGTGTTTTGCCAAACACACCCTTAGTAAACATAATTTGGGTCGGCTGGGCCTAAAGCCCAGATCCGCCCACTCTTTTTTTTTGGGGGGGCTGGGTTTAGCCTAACTAGTATGGGCTGGATTGGACCCAGCCGACCTATCCTAGTCACTGGCCCAAGCTAGTGACCCGGCTGGGCGGCAGGAACGCGTGAATCAACTCATGCGTGCATTGCACAGTGTGAAGGTAATTAATTACCTTCGCATTGTTTTGAACATTTAGATGAAAGAAAAAGCAAAGCAAGAGAAAAGAGTGTTACCTGGCGAAGGTGAAAACAGAGATGGAGACGAAAGTGATGGTCCTAGCCCTGGCCAGAGAATGTTCTTCTCTCCCCTACTCCTTTCAGTCTCTCCTCCCTATGCTTTGGTGTTTTTTTTTTGTTATGGGTTCTCTCTTATGTTTTCTCTCTTCTGTCGTCTCCCCTGCTTTTTATTTTTTTTCTCCTCTACTTTCATCCCCAGAGCTCTGTATTTATAGGGGACATGCCTGGTCTTCTCTTCGCGCATGGCTTGTCTCTAGAGAAGCATGGCTAGAAGGGACTCTTTGGTGTTTCACTGGGACTTGGATACCTGAATATGATCCTTATCTTCTCGGTGGCAGTGATCTTTATGAGGATAGGGTTTGAGACTCTGTGTATTGGTTGGATTGGGACACCAACAGTCCTGCCATTGTTGGACTGTTGGTGGTGGTTTCCTTCACGCTGTTGGCATGTCGTGGTAGTGAAGGACACGAAAATTGACTGAGAAGCTGGTAACGGAAGTCATGGGCACTTCAAGGTGCCTGGTGGTTTGATCAGCATTGTTGCATTGTCGCAGGGAGCTTTCTCTGTTTTCAGAGGGAAGAAGATGAAGAATGGAAATGACAAAACGAAGTTGTTTTTTACTGGGGCGACCATTTCTCCATTTGGTCCTTGAAGTTTTTGAAATTTTGCATTCAAGCCCCTGATCTTTGAATTTCAAATTTTAACCCCTTTAAAATTAGATTAAAAAGCAAGTGGGTCAAAATTGGGTTATAACAACCGACATAATAATTACTGTCGGTAAATTATGACATTTACCGATAAAAAATGATGTAGTTGTTTCCCTTAGTATTCTTTAACAGAAAATTTTCATCGGTGAATACTGAAAGAATTGCAGTTGGAAATCAATTAATGAAAAAAATGGAAATATGATGTGTCAGTATTACAAATAGAATTACCGATGAAGTATAATTATCGCCAATATTCATTGGTGAATTTGTCGGTGATAGTTACAAACCCCTCCTCCCCTATTTCTTCAATTTAATTCTTTTTTTTTTTTTGCAGAAAACAATATCTTTTCCCCCTTATTTTATCACAAATCAAGTTTTTATTATCACAAATCAAGCTCTCATTATCACAAATCTGGTCACCCTAACACTCAATCTATCAATATCTCTGTTCTGGTTTAATTTGTTTTTAAGATTCGCCACATCAAGTAAGTATATATAAACCTATCTATTTTTTGTTGTAACCCATTTTTTTATGTTAAATTTTTGGCATTTTTATGTAATATATGTAGTTTTTTTATGTGTTTACTTGTTTTATAGCCTTTTCTTATAGGAATCTATTATATGAATGTATGATTTATACATGTTAGAGTTTGTTTGAGATTTTAAAAAAATATATTTATTTGTCATTTGATGGCGTTGTGTTTGTAAATTTATAATGAATTTAGGAACTTAGGTGTTTTATAATGAAATAAGTAATGGGTTTATTAATGGGTACATTTCACATTTTGTTAAATTTATTGTTAATTTGTAAATTTAGGTAAATTTGGAAGAATTTGAATTTTTCAGAGAAAATTGATAATCATTAAAGGGTACTATTAAAACTGATAAAATAATTTTAAATTCAACCAATGATTGCTAATTAATTGGGTACCGATAATTTATTTAGTTCATATTATTAATTAATACATATTATCATCAATATTCTATATATGTTTCATATAAGTAATGGATTATTGTTTTTGTAAGTATCGAGTTTCACTCAAAGAATTATGTAGGATGGATTATTGTAATGGGAAAGAGTTTTATTAATTACGCATTATAAAATCTGAGAAATATTAGTGGAGACGGTATTAGATGTTCATGTAAGAGGTGTAAAAATAAAAAAAAATTCAATCCAGATGTTACAATTCATCTTTTACAAAAAAGGTTCATGGAAAAATACTTGTGTTGATTTGTACACGGAGAACCATATCTTCCTTACTAGACCATGATAGAAAGGATGATTGGATCAATATCTAGTTCTATCAACATGCATGGAGTTGTAGATGATAATAGTAATAATTATAGGAGTATAGCTATAGATGCAATTAGAATGAATCAGGGTTATATAGATGACTGTTTAATTATAGATGAAGAACTAAATGCAGACGTAACTAAGTTTTTTGAACTTTTAAAAGATTCTGACAAATCATTATGGGATAGGTGTATAAATCACAGTAAATTATTGGTTGTTACATAGGTATTTACCATTAAATCAGATCATGGGCTAAGTGAGACCAATTATGATATAATTTTTGAAAGAGCTAGAAGCATTTTTCTTGAAGGAAATAGGCTGAAAATGAACTTTATACTGTTAAATCCATCATAAATCCTCTTGGCCTAGGATACCAAAATAAAAACAAGTGTCCAAACTTCTGCATGTTGTACTAACTTGAAAATACAAATTTGAGCGAGTACAGAACTTGTGAGCTTACTCGGTATAAACCCAGAACTGGCAGGGGAGAGACTCTTGTTTTACATATAAAATGAAGATACTTTCCAATCAATCCTATAATACAAAAGTTGTCCATGTCTCTAGATACTATTGAGCACATTACACGGTGAATGAAGTCAGGGTGCACCATTTCGATAGTAAAGTCTAGAAGCAGTTTAATAGGATGCATCCTCAATTTTCAATGGAATCACAAAACATATTTGTTGGGCTATGTATAGACGAATTCAATCCATTTAGGTCATTCGCTGCACCATATTTTTGTTGGCCGATGATACTCACAGTTTACAACTTGCCACTAATGATGTGTATGAGACCAGAGTTTATATTTTTATATATGGTCATACCAAGTCTTAATAATCCAAGTAGGAATATAGATGTTTGTCTTCGACCATTGATTGAGGAGTTGAATCAATTATGGTCATCCAGGACTTTGACGTTTGATGTTTTGAGAAAACATGATTTTCAAATGAAAGTAGCTTTGATATGGATTATCAATGATTTTCATGTGCATAAGATGGTTTTTGGTTGGAGAAAGCATGAAAAATTAACATGTTTATATTGTATGGAAAATACAAAAAGTCTTCACCTTAACAAATGGTGGTAAAGTATTTTTTTTATTATCATCGAAGGTTTTTACCAATTGATCACAAGTACAGAAATGACTTCTTTGTAAGTAAAGTTGAAATGGATGTTGCCCGCCAGTATCGTCAGGTGAAGAATCGTATGATATAGTCTCATAGTATGGGAACATTGTGTTTGGTTTTCAATCTGGTAAGTAGAAGTTTCCTATTTTTTATGTGACCTATAATTAGGTAAAATAAAGTATTTTTTAGAAGTTTTCTTATTAAAAGACTAATCTCATCTTTTATAATCTAGATGTCATGCATTTTGAAAAGAAAATGTTTGAAAATATTTTTAACACGGTGATGGACGTGAAAGGGAAGATAAAGAACAACATGAAGGTTAGAATGAATGTACCTTTGTTTTGTTTCCATAAAAATATGAAATTAGTTTATGATGGGTCATGGGTGGCAAAGCCTAATGTAAAACCTCTGGGTGAAAAATTATAAATTAACTAGTTTCATGTAAAACAAAAGGCAAAAAATATGTAACTCTTGATCGGGTTATCATAAAATTCTGAAAATTTTCATGGAGTCTTCTAATATGATTCCTTAGCTTGGGTTAAAATTTCATAATTTTTAGAGAAATTCAGAAATTTGATGAAAAATCACAATTTGACTAATTTTACGTTATTGGACGTAATTTTAAATCCGACTATCAGATTAAGCTGAAATTTTATGAGGAATCTTAAAATATATTGAATAAAATCTGGTTAAAATTTTAGGGTGAACGGAGCTCAGTAGTGCTATCAAAGAATAAGTACCGTCAAATGGAAGCAAAAAGACTCGAATATCATATTAATTTATGATTAGGTATGCCCAATTTTAATTGATCTCAATTGATCCCTTGTTATTGTATTGCTCAGAGGTGAAGTAATAAGTAGGGATGACAGGATTTGAACCCGTGACATGTTGTACCCAAAACAAACACGCTACCAAGCTGCGCTACATCCCTTTCAATTGGTCTACAATGTCATTGTAGAGAATCCCTGTCTTGTTTTCCTTATTAGCTATCATTAATATTTCGAGGATCAATGTATAGTTTTTTCTTGAATCACTAAGAAAAATGATTAATAAATACATTTATATGTATAATAAAAAAGAAAATCATAAAAGAATTGATAAAACAAATCAAAATACACTAATTCACTTTATCTTGATTATAAAAAAGGCATTAAATTATAGTAATTTTAATAAGAACTCGAAGATTTTTTATAACACAACCTCCTTGTCACAAGCATATGAATGAATTTGATTTTTTTATCTTTTATTTTACGTACAATGAATTTACCTGGACCAATACATGATTTTTTTTTAGTCTTTCTAGGATTAGGTCTTATATTAGGAGGTCCAACGGGAAGGATTGATTGGGGGATGAGGAATTAGTATACTGATTCACTTTCTTCCTTCCCCTTTCTTAGTTAGTCCAATCCAAACTTTTTTAAGTGTTGTAACAAAAAAAAAAAGTAGATATTTCACAATTGACACGAGATCTGATACCCAATTCTAATAAGTATTGTTCTTAATTAGAAATTTACAATTGAAAAAAAATATATAAAATAAAATAATCTAGAAAAATAAAAAATAAATAGATAATTAGTTATCTATTGTCTCTTATGCTATCTATTCTTATATTGAAAATTGAAAATAATTAAAAAAAATGGAAATATTCATTTTTATATATTTTTCTAATATGACAATACATTCAATACATTTCCATTTTTTTTTCAATAAAAAAAAAAGACTTTTGTATCACAGCAAATCCAATAAACCTATCATTTCATTTGAATGAAGACAAAAAACTTTAAACTCAGCCAATCAAAAATCTTTCAATTATCAGCTAAAAAAAGAATAAAAGAAATCATATTTTCATACAATATCTTAATGGAATTCTATATTATGATCAATAAATTCATATCAAAATACGAACAACAAGCTAATCCAGTTCATAGATATTTTTGGGGATGGGAATTGACAAAGAACCAATACCAATATTAGTTTTATTAGTTCCTTGATTTTGTTTAAGTGATCGTGGAATCCTTGTCTTGGAATAAATGGAATAAAACAGATTAATATTGGTGCGAACTGGCTCATTATCAGAGATCAATCCCAAACCTGATGGATCGTTCCTTTTTCTGCTGATATAGGAAATGCGTGATTTCCCTAAGTGGATTCTTAGGAAATCACGAATCAGACCATTTATACTTACTTCAACAAAATAAACACGAGCCTTTTCGATAGAAGAATTTTTTTTGTCTTGGTTCCAATTCAACACTAAACAAGTACGAACTAATTGAATACTTGTGTTAGAAATTCCCTGAATTGGTTTACCATTTCCATAAAGAATATAATTGACAATTCAAAGTTTCAGATTCTCTTTTTCCTGTAATAAATCTGGCGGAAAAAGTCTTTCTAAATTTATACTGTCCCCTCTTTCATATATGAGTACTGGTCGAACCAAAACAAAAAACTTTTTCTTGGTAGGTGTGATCCGTTGGACATAGATCCAATTTTTCACCTTTTTCGACTCCTTAGAATTTGTTTTTACTGGTCCTGGTGGTATCAAGATACCACTGTATCGGGATATCTAATCTGTCGCCCTCGGAAAATGGATATCTCCAGAAAAGATTATAAGTTCCATTTTTCTCTCTCTCTATTAGGATGTAAGGATGAATAAATTGGCTTATATAAAGAAGACGCTATAAATATCCCAAAAGAAGCTATATTGACTGAAAAAGTTGAATTTGTTACAAATTCATACCAATCCACATACTTATTTTGACTTAAAGACAGAATTAACAGTTTGGATAATATATCCAAATTCATTTCTTCTTGATTGAATTGATTGAAAGGCATTCCTATAGCTACAATAAACAAGGTAAGTAGTACTAAAACAAGTATTGAAAATAATATAGTATTATCCGATTCCTGGGGATAGGAAAAAAAGTTTTTAGTACCAAAATGATTAATAGTAATAAAAGGACACATCATCTTTCTTACAGTACCACCAGTTTGATATATTTTCTTCAAAAAAAAGGGTAAAATAGTAATTTGCCATTAAAAATAAAACAAGGCAGCCCCTTTTCTATTATGAACTACCGACTGGGCAGTAACAAATGTGGAAAGAAAAAAAGAGAAGAACGTGGGAAGTTAAGAGAAAAACAAGAAAAAGTGAGAGAGAGTTTTGAAACTTGTAAGATTGAAAGACTTGGAACATTAAATTAAGGAAGAAGCAAGTGAAGGAAGATATAAGAAAGGTGAGGAGGGCTGGCCATACTAGAAGGAGAAGAAAAGTTGGGAGAACTTAGATTGGTAAGCATGAAAAGTTTAGATTCTTACTTGAATGAAGTGTTTTTGGGTTTATTTGAGTAAGTTATCAAACAATGACAATTAAATTTGATTTAATTTCTCATAATCTTGATTTTTTAAAATTAGGGTTCTTATGAGAATTTGGAGATTTTGAGAAAAATAGTAAACATGATGGAATTGAGATAGAATAGTATAGAAATAGTGAATGTAAGTAGTAATTAAGAAAGAAATTGAATAATGTTGAAGAAAAGAACTTGTAATTAAGGATGAGGAAATATAAGAATGAGGTTTTGATTTGTAACGTTTTGAATTATAGAGAGGAAAGGCTATAAAGCCCTTGAAGGCTTAGATGTAGGAATAAATGAATGAGGGGTAGTGTGGTAATTAGATAAATATAATAAATATAAATAGAAGGAAAAAAGAGAAAAGAGAAAAGGGATCTAAAAATTGAAGTAGCAAACTATGAGAGAGAAGGGAGAAAGAAGAAAAAGAGAAATGAGGGAAATAGAAAGAAGTTGAAGGGAATAAGTTTAAAGGTAAGATTTAGGTTGTTAAATGTATAAATGTGTATTATTGAGCTTTTAATTTTGGTTTTGATAAATGTTAGGGTTTTGAAAATTTGTGTTTGAGTTTAATTGATTAATTAAATTGAATGTTATGGGGTTGATTGTTGTGGGTAATTGATTATTTAGTTGATTATGGAAGATTGTGATGATTTTGAGTTATGACTTGTGTAAATGGTGAATTTTGAGTTAGAAATTTGGAAAGAACAGTAGGTTTTCTTTTGACATTCTGGGTTGGAGGTTGAAGATGACAAAATTTTGGTGTGGTCCCTCACTTTTGGAAAATTACAGTTTAGTCCCTAAACTTTGGAAAATTACAAATTGGTCCTTGGAGCATATTCCGAGATTCTGAACAGAATAAAAGATGAATTATGGACAGAATTCCTGTATAGTTATGAAATTTTAACACTTTTAGTTTAGTCCTTCAATTTGACAAAAATTACAATTTGACCCTAAAATTTTGGTAAAATTCCAGAATGGTCCCTGGAGTATAATGAGATAATCTGGACAGAATTGAGGATTAATGATGGTCAGAATTCTAGTATAGTAATGGATTTATGACAATTTCAGTTTGGTCCTTCAATTTAACAAAAGTTACAATTTGACCCTTAAAAATATGATAGATTCAGATTAGTCCCTAGCTGTAATATTAGCTTTTTCAGATTGGTTTGATGAATAATTGAGGGTTATTTATTGAATTATTATCAATTTTATTATTTGTTTTATTATGGATTAGATTTCGGGAAAACCGTTAAATTTTGGGTTTTTGAGAAAATTAACTAGTTAGTTCAAAAATATATAGGGTTACGGAATACACCCTTAGTTAAGTATATTATATAGGTTAAATGTTCTTTCGAGTCATTCTTGAACATGTCTCCTTTATATTTAGATAATCCTGATATTCTACCGGCGGGTCATCAGTAGGATTTCCTTTGGTATCTGCTTTTGACTTCTGTTTGCTTTCAAGTCAGAAGAGTGGATAATTTTCCATATGCATGAGAAATATTATAAATATTTGATTTGTTAATATGAATTGGATCATGCTTTTTGATAATATATATGTTGATTATTATCCTTATTATGATAAAGCATGATCAATTGTTGAATCTGAATTCTTGATATGAACCACTATATTTGAATTGACTTCTGAATTGATAGCTCCTCATTTGATTGATGTCATGAGTTGAGCCTTGAGATATGAATATGTCTGTTTGATTATGATTATGAACTTATGGTATGTCAGTCAGAATACCCATGCTAACATGGTAGTGTTAGTCTTTATGCATGTTGTATCTGAACCCTAGTTAGTCGGGGGAGTCACCAACCTGTGTGGACTGATCATCCCACAGTACGGAGCCTCATGCTCATTGCATTTTGATTTTCTGACGAGTTTTACCATATGATCTTCTTGTTATGGCCAATTTGAGAAACCTTTCTATAAGAACCTAAAGCCATACTTGTATATATATTTCTCATTGTTGTATTACCTTGTGTGTGTGTGTGTGTGTGTATTGAACGTTATCTACTCACTGAGTTGTTGAACTCACCCTCTCATTATTTATCCTTTTCAGGCTTATAACTTGATAGCAGGTCACTTTTGTTGGACCTTCAGAACCTGTTCTTTTGGTTGTAATTTGTACATTTTCTTTTATGTCTAGTTAGTGCTCCAAAACTATGAAATTATATTAACTCTTGTATTAAATTAGGAGAAGTTTGTATGTAAGTTTGGGTTCGCATAGGTATGGAACCTTGGAGGGGAACCTTGCTTATGTGCCGGTCATGGATCCGAGTTTCGGTTCGTGACATGATTGTTTTATTTTTAGAAATGATGTTCTTTATCTTATTTAAAGTATTCAAAATATAAACAAGTGAAGAAACATCATAAGAATGTGAAAAGAAGGAATAAATAAATGGTAGGAAAAGTTCATGGGAGAATTCTTTAAGTGAGTTAAAAGAAGAAAATTGATTAAAACTATATGTTGAAAGTGAGGTGACAAATGAATGAAAATTTTGGTGTAAACCCCAATTAAATAAAAGATATTACGTGCTTCAAATTTAGGCACGTAGGAGAAATGATAATGGATTAATAATGTAGTGCAATCTGATTGATTTAGGAGTTATACCGGGAGCAGGGCATCAGGTAGGAGGAGTTGGGTCATCACGAGCATACGGTAAGTGATTCATCACTTTCTTTTAAAATTCAAAGTTTCATTATTAGTTATGAGTTGTTTATGACATGTTGATATGAAAGAAGTAGATGAAGAAACTGTTGGTATTATAATTGAATTACCGGTTAGTTAGTATGAATTACCGGTTAGTATGGAATTACCGGTTGGTTAGTATGGAATTACCGGTTGGTTAGTATGAATTACCAGTTAGTTGATATGAATTACCGGTTAGTATGAATTACCGGTTAGTATAGAAGTACCGGTTAGTTGATATGAATTACCGGTTAGTATAGAAGTACTGGTTGGTTAGTATGGAATTACCGGTTTGTTAGTATGAATTACCAATTAGTTGGTATGAATTACTGGTTAGTATAGAAGTACCAGTTGGTTACTATGAATTACCAGTTAATATAGAATTACCGGTTGGTTGGTATGAATTACCGGTTAGT
>Ga0325403_1007725_pt1 | contig 10275 bp, 6 predicted proteins | sample PopdelMetagenome_19_FD_205665 | JGI IMG/M metagenome (GOLD analysis project Ga0325403, IMG submission 205665) | Populus deltoides microbial communities from Bellville, Georgia, United States - Xylem-PdKOR-R4 | ecosystem: Host-associated > Plants > Phyllosphere > Stem > Wood/Secondary xylem...
ACGTGAGTTGCACATGATATATTTTGATTTCATAAATCTGATACGTTAAATACCTCGATTTATCCTCGTATTCAAGAGTTGTCTCTCATAAATCCTTTCGTATTTATGAGATATTATATTATATTATAACTTATTTGGTTCACGAGCTTTTCCTTCTTTTTTTTCAAAAAATGTATTTGATTTTAATTATAAAAAAAATAAGTTAGCTAGTAAAGTTACTGTGTTTAAGATATAATTTATTATTATTAAAATATTTTATTCTTGACTATTAAATCTTTTAACTTAGCATTGGGATAACATGGTCTTTTCACCATGACATAAATGTTTTTTTATTTAATATAAAATATTATATTAGTAATTTTGTTTTTAAATGCACACTCAGATTACTCATTTAGCTCTTAAATAAAATAATCAATTACCTTCTACTCGAGTATTTGTGTATCTTTATATTTTATAAAATAGTGTAATTGCTTCAAAATTCTTAAAAATAAAACCAATAAAACTCATCCAATAACTTTTTTTGTTATTTTATTTTATTTTTGTTGTAAATTTTAAAGATACTCAAAGGCATTGTTGTAAATTACATTTATTGAATATAATTAAAAAGTGTGTGGGTGGCCACCAAACACCGCCTTCTAGGACACTGTTTGAAATATCTCGATGTCCCCGACTCGATAAGGTAACACATGTGTCTTTATTCACGGCGGTTAGAACCTAGCGGACATATTTTTTTCTCTTTTCTTCTCTCTCTCTTCACCTAGATTTTTACGCCAACCCTTTAAAAATTCAAGAACAACCCTTTAATTTGTTGGTTCTTGAGATTTGATTCCTTTTTTATTATGATTTTTTTTATCTTGGATAATCTATAAAATTGGTATTCCTTTTATAATTTTACCCCTCTCAAATCTTTTTTATTTTTCAAATTTCATCATTATTCTTTTGATTCTTATTTTTTTTAGTTATTTTTTAAATTGATTTTATTTTGTGATTTCACCCTCTTTTACTTTTTTTTTCTTATCAAATTTAATCAATATTCTTTTTATTACTAATTTTTTGGGATTGAAAAGTTTTTATTTGGGATCGTTTTTAAAATTAATTTTGTTTTGTGACTTCACCCTTTATTTTTTTTCCTATCAAATTTAATGCATGTTCTTTTAATTGTCAATTTTTTTGCTTTGACAAGTTTTTAAAAGTGATATTTTTAAATTGATTTATAATAAACTTCTTGATTGGACTTGGATACAAGGTTTCATGGGTTGAAAGTTTTTAAAATTTGACCACGTTTAAAATATTTTCTCGGGTTTATTTGGTTCTTATAGATATTTTTCAATTTTACCCCCTATGATTATTTTAATTTTTAAAATTTGATTCTTATTCTTTTAATTGATGATTATTTTATTTGGGATTATTTTTTATTTTTTCATTAAATTGCATCCCTCTTGGGTTTTTTCTATCAAAAATTTTTCTCATTCTTATTGTTGCTTTTGCAGGATTTTTTATTAATAAGTTTTTACTAATATCATCCTTCAAAAATAAATTAATTGGAATTAGGCCTCTTAATTGAATATAAGTCAAAGATTTCATGAGATACGACTTTTAGATATTAGACCAGGTTTAAGATGTTTGTCATGCTTACTTGTTTTTTTCTCCTTTTCTAAAATGATATTTTCTTATTTTTTATCCTTTTTTTTAGTTTTATTTTATTATTTTTTTCAGTTTGATTCTATTATGTTAGCTCTTTATAATTTTTTACTATTTCACCCCTATTATTTTTTTAATCGATAAATAATCTGTTATATTACAAACGATTTTTAAATTTACCCCCTATAATTTTTAATCTTACTTGGATCATTTTAAATTATTTTTTTAAAATTCCATCCCCATTGGGTTTTTAAAAAAAACTATCCCTATTATTTCTATTGCTTTTTTTTTTCTTTTACAAGTTTTTTTATTAATATTTTTCATTGATTTCATCATTTAAAAATAAATTTATTGAGAGTTAAGTTTCTTGATTAAACTCATATTCAAGATCTCACAAGCTGCGAGTTTTAGATATTAGATCAAATTTAAGAGGTTCTCACATGTTTGCTTTGTTTTTTTTTTTTTTTTTGAGCTTATGTTTTTTTATTTTTTTATCTTTTATTTTTTTGGTTTAGTTTTCTTATTTTTTTTGGGTTTGGTTGTAAAACCTTCGGGCGTTGGGAGATTTCATGATATTATAATTTGAGGGTGTTAAATTGGTTCTATTAGCTTAGCTCTCTATGATTATTTTTTTCAATTTCAACCCCTATCATTTTTTTAATCTATCAGATTACAAATGTTTTGTAGTTTCACCTCCTATAATTTTTTAATTTTTCAAATTTGATACTTATTCTTTTAATTACTATTTAGTTTGTTTGGGATCATTCCCCTTTTTTTTTAGACTTCATCCTCCTTAGGCATTTTTCTCTCAAATTTTATATTCATTTTTTTTGTTGTTTTTTTATTAATATTTTTTCAACGATTCCATCTTTCAAAATCAAATTGGATGACATTTAAGTTTATTGATTGAACTCGAGTACAAGATTTAATGAGTTGCGAGTTTTTAGATTAGACTAAGTTTAGAAGGTTTGTATAGGTTTTTTTAGTTTTTTTATCTTTTTTTTAAGCTCATGTTTTTTTCTTTTTTCTTTTTTGCGGTTTTCCATCAATTAGGTTAGCAATGAATTGTTTGATAATCCAAATAAGCTCATGTGTGATTCTTCTTATCTTTTTTTTTCGTTGTTTTTTTTTTTGTTAATTTATTTATTGTTGTTGTTGTTTTATATTATCTAAATTACCACTTGAACCAATGACTCGGGATTTGAATTATTGTTAGCATAACACCTTTTTTACATAAAAGCAAAATTAGCACAGTCTACGGTGAAGTGCGAGTAACATATCTAGTTGGATACTAAAGTTATTGGGACTAACTCTTAGACTTTTAGAACTAGAAACTCGATTTCTTCAAACGTGATCCCGATGTACCATGAACTTGACCTAAAGCCAACTCTTTAGCATCTCGTACTTAGTCCTGGCTCAATACTTGATCCTAATCCCTCTTTGAACCATATGATCTTATCTCAAACCTTAGTGCCCCAAACTTATTACTAGTCTAAACACTGACACTAGTCTATTTGGTAATGCGGCGTGTGGACACGCTTTTGAGAAAATTCAAAAAAAAATTCTTTAAATTATTTTTATATGTTTTTGAATCATTTTGATGTGCTGCTGTTGTAAAAAATAAATTTTTAAAAATAAAAAAAATATTATTTTAATGCATTTCTAAGTAAAAAGCACTTTGAAAAGCAATTGTTATCACAATACTAAACAGGCTTTTATCCTGAATTTTAAACATCTCAATTCCACTCCTTGGTGCATTTCTAATCACGGGCATCCTAAACTAGGTCTTAACTTGAACTTAACGCATCCCTAACCCTAAACAATGGCCCAACTTGAACCAAAAGCACCTCAGACCCCCAATTGCCTTAGACCAAATCCTAACCTAAACCTCAATCATCTCGAACCTAGTCCTAGACCAACTCTTAAACTCCTTGGAATAGGTTCGAGTTTAAACCCTAATTATTACAGACATGGTCCTTGCTCAACGCTTAAGCACCATGGACTAGGTCTCAACTGAACCTCGATCAACTCTTTAACCTTACGCCAAACCTCAGTTGTTAGATCAAACTCTCAGACACCCTAGTCTAGGCCCTAAACAGAACCCTGGGTGCCCTAAACAAGGTCCTGGCCTAAACCTCGATCGCTCTGAACCTAGTCTAACTTGAACTTAATGCATCCCTAACCCTAAACAATGGCCCAACTTGAACCAAAAGCACCTCAGACCCCCAATTGCCTTGGACCAAATCCTAACCTAAACCTCAATCATCTCGAACCTAGTCCTAGACCAACTCTTAAACTCCTTGGACTAGGTTCGAGTTTAAACCCTAATTATTACAGACATGGTCCTTGCTCAACGCTTAAGCACCATGGACTAGGTCTCAACTGAACCTCGATCAACTCTTTAACCTTACGCCAAGCCTCAGTTGTTAGATCAAACTCTCAGACACCCTAGTCTAGGTCCTAACTCGAACCCTGGGTGCCCTAAACAAGGTCCTGGCCTAAACCTCGATCGCTCTGAACCTAGTCTAAACTGACTCTCGGTCACCTCGAACTAAGTGTTTGCCTCAACCTGACATGGTCTAGAACCAAATCTCGAGCCTTCTAATCCAATTCTTGACCCAAACCCTAAAATTAGCCCTAATAGAATCTCAAGCACCCTAAAACTAGTCCTAGCCCAAATCCTCAAGCTCCTTAAACCTGGTATTGGATTGAATCTGAGGCATCATGCACCAAATCTCAACCAAAACTCGAGACATAACCCATTAGATTTGACATTCAAAACATATCTTAATTATGTAAAAAATAGTTTTAAAAACAACTTTTTTATTTTTCTATTTTTTTCCAAATCTTTAAAGAATAAAAATAAAAAAAAATACCAGACAACTTAGTTTTTAATACTAGGTTCTCCTTCTAGTATTTTATAAAAACAAAAATGTTCGTAGTTTGCCTCTCTCTTCGTATATGTTCATTAAACACATGATAAACAATCATATTCAATCCAAATAACTCATTAATCATAGTATTATATATCCATATCATATGTCTTTAACATGATAGTTAAAATTAAACTAAAATGAGATCCGTAATTTAAATCCATTAGAATTGTTTGTGATATGCCATCTAAAGTAATTAAACTTCTATAAATTTATTACAAGTAACTTATAAGTTTAATATTTTAATAAAAAAAAATGCCCTCTTTTCGAGGTCTAACAAAAATTATGAATATAATAGGTATTTATAATATATAAGGATTTTCTAAAAACAAACCTCAAAGTATAAAGATAACTTGTTTATTTTTAAAATCAAAACATGTGATGTGTAATCACTTAACTTTAGAAATGTCTTTTACTCAAAGGTTAAATTGACATCACTAGAGATGTAAGAGAGATGTAAGAGGTAATTGGAAAATTAAGCTATTATATAAAGATATATTTAGCCATATTTTAAAAATAAATTAATTAGTGATGGACTTAGATGTAATGAAAAAGTAGTATATTAAAATATTTTTATTTCTATGAAAGTTTAAATAAATAAAAATATATTATTCATTTTACATCTCCAATCTTCCTTTTTGTCTTTATTCTTTTACAAAAAAAATTAGAAAATATGTTCATTTCTTATCATTAAAAAAAATCAAATTAGAAAATAGAAAAATATCTTCTAATTATTTTTTTCTATCTTCAATAATAGGACTAAATTGAATAATATTAAAGCTCAAGGACGTAACTATAAACATGCAACCTCCAACCTCTATGTGCTTGTGGTACCTTGCAATATGATTTTTGGTCATCTTATCCCATTTTGTAACCTGAACGTGATCTTCATTGTCATCATTGTTTCATTAAATCTCCATTTAATCAAATTAATAAAATATAATCCATATCTAAATCTTTAAAACCTAATATATTTTGTGTTAAGAAACTCACAAACAAAATAAAATTAAAGTTCAAACATAAACAAAAAAAAAGAGTTAAAATGGATTCTTAAACCAATATTTATTTATCGGGTACAATATACATCAAAATCTTAAGATTAACAATCCATTTCGAGTTGATCCAATATAATTTACTTAAAGAAATAAACTATTTTTTTCTTCAAAATCAAGCCTAACAACAAAGGTCATGACAAGCCATCTCTTAAGCTTAAAAACCAACCTAATTTCAAAAGTTTTTTTTTCAAGTTATGGAAATTGAGCTTTAAATTATTTATTATTGCATAATGTTGATCTTAACCAATGTTAGGTTTTATATGTTGGATTCCCTTTTTTATTATGTATTTATAAACTTTGCTATTAATATTGGCAATTAAGTTATTGTCTATATTATCTATTTTTTTTAATGTTCTTAATAAAGTAATAAAACAACAAATAAAATATGTTGGTAAGAAATAAGATGGGTTTTCTTCTCATTCCAAACTATTTTGAACTTAATGACCAAGTAAGATCTATTTTAGTTGTTAAACTTGTAAGGTGCTTAAAATATACTAATTAAAGGACATAATATAATGGAAGATGATAGAAATAAAAATAAATAAATAAATAGAGATTTAAGCAAAATTAAAAAAAAATTGTAGAAAAAGAACCCTATTAAAAAAAGAAATAATTTAAAAATCTTCCATTGTCATTAATTTTTTGTATTTTGACAAAAAACCAACAATATAAATAGATCATAAAAAAAAAGCTACACGTGAGGACTATGAAGAAGAAGAAAAAAGGATTGGACACAAGAAAAACTAGGAAAGACATATATATAAAAGAAGAGAGAAATTGAATCAAATAGTCACCATATCAAGCAATAATAGCCACAACTGCCATGCATCATATATTAGACTATTTTTATTAACAAAACCCAAAGACCCACAACACGCCAAATATCTTTTCTTTTCAATTCAAAATCCATCAAACAAAGTCAGTCCAAAACAATAAGCTTTTCTTTCCAATCCCAGTCAAAATCCACCCAAATTTTTAGCAAAGATCATACTCTAAAGCAAAAGGAATTTTAGCAAAATTCATACTCTAAATATTGATAAAGGAATTTTGATTATATTTTATACAGGTTAGCATCGAAATGTGAAATTCACCCACCATTGTTTTATAGTTGAGTTACACATATTGATGTTTTAAACCACATGTCAACACTATTTTAACATATTTCCAACAATTTCTAATCGATATTTGTATCTATGGAAGGTCATTTTCAAACCCCTCAGTAAATCATTGCCTATTTTGAATAACTTTTGATGTATTATTAGGTTTTTAAATGTATCATAATGAATATTTAAATGTTATGATTACGTATCATTGTGTGGCAATCTTGTGAATGAAGTCATCGATGATTTATTTTTTCAGGTGCTATAAGATTGGAATTAATACCCTGTAAAGAGATTAGAAAGCTGGATTGTAGGGTTGCAATTGGATCATTTAAGATATAATTATCTGACTTCGGTTTATATGTGGATACATTTGTTCGCCTATTGCGAAGTTATGTTTTTATTTTAATTGTGTGATTATATGCATTTTTTGTTCCCCTTTATGGTTGTATGTTAATCATTTTCATTCTAGATAATCAACTTAATGATGATACATTCCTTTAAATGATCATGTCCTCGAGAAGTTAAAACTTTCTCTTGTTTTTTTTAAATAAAAATAAAGAAATTTGTTTTTGTTTCTATCAAATAATCGACCTAATGATGGTACATTCCTTATAAGGATCCTTTTCTCGAAAAGTTAAAATTCATTCATTAAAAAAAATGTAAATCAAAGGTACATTTTGTTGGGTTCAATTTTAATTGGTACTTGCATAATCTATCAAAGAGTTTTTTTAAGATCTTGACGCGATCATCTTCCTCATTTGACTTGGTGATCATGTTATTCATGTGCACCTCGATCTCTTTATGCCTTTCTTCAATTTGAAAGGCATGACTTTGTAGAAATATATCTCTTATGGTGTGATAAATGTGGTTTTCTCCTTGTCTTCCCATGTCATTTTAACATGGTTATATATGGAAAAGTCATCCATGAAAGAGTAAGTTGTATTCTTAGTAGTATTATCAATTAATATGTTAATATAGGGTAAGAAGTCATCTTTAGAGCTTGCCATGTTTAGATCCTTAAGTCTACAAAATTATCATAAAAAAATAAATCAAATCATAAAAAAATAAAAAAAATTCAATTCTTAGATAAATCATAAAATTCAAGCAAGATATTTACAAAATTATCAGTAAAAAATAAATCAAATCAAGGCTTGCATAATCTTAACCAAGAATTTGTAATTCCTAATTTAGTCAAAACTGCTGAAAACTTCACACACGCTCTCTCTCACCACACCCGAATTCCAAAATAAAAATTGAAAATCATTAAAACAAAACAGAAATTCAATTTGAAACTCTAATTTAAAAAGAAAAAAATTAGAAAATCACCCTTGATTTTTATGGACTTCTCTCTGCAGCCTCTTCTTTTTCAGTACAGCCTCACCTCTTTTTCTTTAGTCTGGTCGCCTTCCTTGTACCTTTCTTTTTCTCTCTCTTCTATCATTTTGGTTTAAAAAATGCGGAGGTGAATAGATATGATTTTCAATGTTAAAAAAAAAGGAAAGTTGCGTTGAAGGATAAATGTGAATTTGGTAATGATGAGCAAGTTACTTATGCAAAAGTACTTTTTAATTGAAAATGCCATTAAAATGATATTTTTTTTAGATTTTATTTTATTTTTGACATCAACACATGAAAACTATAAAAAAAAAACTTTAAAAGCATTAATTTGATGTTTTTTTTAAACGAAAAGTAGTTTGAAAATCACTTTAAAAAGTTGCTTGAAATGAAAAAACAAATGGACCCTTAAGCCACATCTTCTAGAAAAAGTTGAGAGATAAATGTGATTGTAGATATTTGATCTCGAAAGACAAGTCATCGACTTAATTATATTTAATAACATTATTTCTTGTAACCAATAATTCATTTATAAAATGATAATAAAAAAACATATGCATAGGTAAGCGATTAAATAAAATTAAAGCAAAAAACATATTTTCATATATATATTGTGGATTGCTGAAAAAACCCATTCATTTTAATTTCTCTATAATTGAAGAAAGAAGGCGGCATTGTGAATCCACGGGTACTTTCTCCTAACGTCCATGGTGAAATTTAGAAATTCCAGATCCTAGTAGAATCGGAAAGCTTCTTTTGGCCCTCACAATCTAACTTCAATATGCGTGCAAAGATTGAGCAGTTATGAGAATAGAGGGAGTCCTTACAATAATACATTACCTAGAAGCATAATCTATGTTTAGGGATGGCAATTTCAATCATATATCTGGTGAAAGACCCTCAGCCTGGTTTTTTAAACTTTTTTTTTTTGTAAGTTAATGACTTTATTTTCATAATGCGAGCATTTTTTCTTATGATTCATAAAAAATTTATATAATTACATGCACAGATTTGAAATTTGGACCTTGTTTTGGAATATAGTTTGTTATTTAAGTTTAGAATTTACTTTTATAAAATTAATTAAAAAAAGCATTTAGTCGGACGGAACGCCTACACTTACCAAGAAAATATGCACTCGTGTTTTGACTGCCAATTATGGTCAAATAAACGATCGAGCGTGTCATGCTGCTCAAAGACAAGTGAACAACAAACCACCCTTCATACAGCAAGCATAGCATACTCTGAGATTTTTTTATGACACTAGTAATGCTTCCGAGATCTCTTCTTGTTTCTTTTTCTCTCCTCTTATGTGCAGTGCAGTCCACTTCATAACTTTCCATAATATTTTTTAAAATATTGTGACTCTGAATACCGACCACATTTCTCCATCACAAACTATGCTATTTTATTAATTTTTTAAAAATACTAATGAGCAAAACTTGCCTTGTTTGGGAACGTAGGCTGTCTTGATGTTTTTTCGTTTGGGAATATGAATTGCACCAAAGCAACGTCTGTGTTCCCAGACAAGCACTGTACGCTTGCCTATATGACGCGATTATCACTCATAGCTGAATTGACAGACCCAATGAATAGGGGTTTGTAAACGGAGAGAGAGTAACGACACCACAAAAAGGTGTGCATAACAAGCAGATTTTCTCAATCCATGGTTTGGTTTTCGTATGGTATCATTTCACGGGTGCGGATAACATCATGTAAAATATCATAAAATCAAAACTAAAATCATGTAAAATTAGTAAAATCACGATTTCCACATGCACTTGTATCCATGGATTCTTTCTTCGGTTAACGATGCAAGTATGAAGAAAACATAATCTCGCTTCAACTCTTCTTAACACGTAAAACATTATTTACTCTGTGACAAGACTTTGAAAATTCTCATTCTATAAAAATATCTTCACGAACAAGTGACAAGCTAAAGTCTGATCCACCATGTACTTGTGCCTAAATACCAATCTTTTCAACAAGTTTACAACATTGTATGTTCTTTATAAAAAAATATGTTCTAATAAGAAACTAGTAGATAAGTTAAACTATCACTACAAATAGTCATGCATTTAGATGAAACATTGGAGTTGATGTTAGCCAATTAAAAAGCATAATTGTGAAGACATTTTGTTATAAATGTTTGTCGTTGGACATGGGGCCTTCCGATCTACACCCAACTCTTTTCCTTAGAGATCTTACATG
>Ga0325403_1007726_pt1 | contig 10275 bp, 6 predicted proteins | sample PopdelMetagenome_19_FD_205665 | JGI IMG/M metagenome (GOLD analysis project Ga0325403, IMG submission 205665) | Populus deltoides microbial communities from Bellville, Georgia, United States - Xylem-PdKOR-R4 | ecosystem: Host-associated > Plants > Phyllosphere > Stem > Wood/Secondary xylem...
ATGAGCACCTCGACCACGTCGGGGTCGTCGCCGAAGGCCGCGGCGGCGGCCTTGAGGCGCGCCACGTACCCGTGGTGGTCGGCCCCGAGCAGGTAGATGCACAGGTCGAACCCGCGGGCGCGCTTGTCGCGCAGGTACGCGAGGTCGCCCGCCACGTACGCGGGGTTGCCGTCGGACTTGATGACGACGCGGTCCTTGTCGTCACCGAACTCGGTGGAGCGCAGCCACCAGGCGCCGTCGGACTCGTACAGGCGGCCCGAGTCCTTCAGCTGCTGCACCACCGACGCCACGGCGCCGGAGGTGTGCAGCGAGTCCTCGTGGAAGTAGACGTCGAAGTCGACCCGGAAGTCGTGGAGGCTCTTCTTCACCTCGTCGAACATCAGCGCCACGCCGCGGCTGCGGAACGCCTCCAGGGCCTGCGGCTCGGGGAGGTCGCGCGGGTCGCGACCGTCCGCCGCGAGCGCGTCAGCGACGATCGTGGTGGCGATCTCCTCGATGTAGTCACCGCCGTAGCCGTCCTCGGGGGCGTCCTGGCCGCCGGCGCGGGCCAGCAGGGACCGGGCGAACCTGTCGATCTGCGCGCCGTGGTCGTTGAAGTAGTACTCGCGGGTGACGTCGGCGCCGGCCGCCTGGAGGACACGGGCCAGGGAGTCGCCCACGGCGGCCCAGCGGGTGCCGCCCAGGTGCACCGGCCCCGTGGGGTTGGCCGAGACGAACTCGAGGTTCACCCTCCGGCCGGCCAGGGCCCCGGTGCGCCCGAAGGCCGCCCCCGCCTCGACGACGGCCCGGGCGAGCTCGCCCGCCGCGGCGGCGTCGAGGGTGACGTTGAGGAAGCCCGGGCCGGCGACGTCGACGCTCTTGACGCCCGCGACGGAGGCCAGCCGCCCGGCGACCACCTCGGCGACCTGGCGCGGCGGCAGGCCGGCGGGCTTGGCCAGCTGCAGGGCCACCGACGTGGCCCAGTCGCCGTGGTCGCGGTTGCGGGGGCGCTCCACCCTCACGGCCCGGGGCACGGCGGCCGCCGGCAGAGCCAGCTCACCAGCGTCGACGGCCTCCTGCAGGCAGGCGCGGACGGCGGCGGAGAGCTCCTCGGGGGTCACGCCCCCAGGTTAGCGGCGGGTCACCGGCGCACGGAGGGGCGACCGCCGAGGGCCAGGTCCTCCACGACCTCGACCAGCGCCTCCGGCTCGAAGGGCTTGGAGACGAGGGCGTCGACGCCCACCTGGCGGGCCCTGGCCTGCTGGTGGGCCTGCACGCTGGCGGTCACCATCACGACCGGCAGGTCGGCCAGGGCCGGGTCGCGGCGGATCTCGGCCACCGCGCTCCACCCGTCGCGGGGCTCCATCACCGCGTCCATCGTCACCACGTCGACGGCGGGGGCCCCGGCGTCGCGCAGCCGCGCCAGGCACTCGTCGCCGTCGGCGGCCTCCTCGACCTCGTGGCCCTCCATCTCGAGGTTGAGGCGGATGAGCATGCGGATCTGCGAGGTGTCGTCCACCACCAGCACCCGGGCCACCCCGAGACCGTAGGTGCCCACGCCGACCGCCGCCCGCCGACGGCGGCGGGCGGCGGGTCGGGCGGGTCGGGCGGGTCGGGCGCTGTCAGCCGGCGGTGCGGACGAGCTTCTTGTTGACGAACTCCTCTGCGGCCAGCAGTCCCATCTCGCGGGAGGTGCCGCTGCGCTTCACCCCGCCGAAGGGCAGCTCCGGGGAGTCGGCCAGCACGCAGTTCACGAAGACCATGCCGGCCTCGATCCGGTCGGCCACCCGCTCGGCCTGCGCCGCGTCGGTCGTGAAGACGTACGAGCCCAGCCCGTAGGGGGTGTCGTTGGCGAGGTCCACGGCGGCGTCCTCGTCGGCGACGCGGTAGACGACCGCCACGGGGCCGAAGAGCTCCTCGGTGTACGCGGGGTTGCCCGGCGCCACGTCGGTGAGCACCGTCGGGGCGTAGAAGGCCCCGTCGCGGGTGCCGCCGGTCACCAGGGTCGCCCCGGCCGCCACGGCGCGGTCGACCTGGTCGGCGAGGCGCTCGGCGGCGGCCAGCGAGCTGAGCGGGCCCAGGTCGGTGCCGTCGGCGAACGGGTCGCCCGTGGTCGCGGCGGCCATCGCCGCGGTGAGCTTCTCCACGAAGGGCTCGTAGAGGTCCTCCACGACCACGAAGCGCTTGGCGCCGTTGCAGGACTGGCCGGTGTTGTCCAGGCGCGCCGCCACGGCCTGCTCCACCACCGCGTCGAGGTCGTCGGTGGAGAGCAGCACGAACGGGTCGGAGCCGCCCAGCTCCAGGGCCACCTTCTTGAGGTGGCGGCCGGCGACCTCGGCGACGGCCGCTCCGGCGCGCTCCGAGCCGGTCAGGGACACGCCCGCGATGCGCGGGTCGCCGATCACGGCGGCGGCCTGGTCGTTGGACAGGCGCACGTTGAGGTAGGCGCCCGCCGGCACCCCCAGCTCGGCTCCGGCGTCGTCGAAGGCCTGCTGGATGAGCTCGGCCGAGACCGGGCACTGGGGCGCGTGCTTGAGCAGGACCGTGTTGCCCACCACGAGGTTCGGGCCGGCGAAGCGGGCGACCTGGTAGTAGGGGAAGTTCCACGGCATGATCCCGAGCAGCGGACCCAGGGAGGCGCGGCGCACCACCGCGGTGCCCTCACCGCCCAGCAGGTCGATGGGCTGGTCGGCGGTGAGCTGCTCGGCGCGGTCGGCGTAGTACTCGTAGATGTCGGCGGCGAAGTCGACCTCGCCCAGGGCCGCCTCGCGCGGCTTGCCCATCTCGCGCACGATCGCGTCCGCCAGCTCGTCGCGGCGCTCCCGGTGCAGCTGCGCGACGCGCCGGACCAGCTCGCCGCGCTGCGCGGGGGTCGACGAGCGCGACCAGCCGCGGTGGGCGGCGTCCACGGCCGCGAGCGCCGCCTCGACCTCGGCGTCGGTGGCGGTCGGGTACGGCGCACCCTCCTCGCCGGTGGCGGGGTTGACGACCCGGTACTCGGTGGTGCTCATGCGTGCTCCCTGTCGGTGCTGGCGGGGCGGAGGTCGGTGAGGCTGTCGCTGCGCCGCAGCGTCTCAGAGCGGAAGAACGCCGGGCGAGCCAGGCGCTGGGCGACCATCAGCACGGCACCCAGGCCGATGACGCCGACGCCGAGGACGAACACCAGCCCGACCCCGCCGACCGAGGAGCCGCTGCCGTAGTCCGGGTCGGTGCTGTCGACGAGCGTGGTGACGAACAGGACCGCCAGGACGACCCCGCCGACCAGGGGGCAGACCAGCGTGAGCACGGCCGTGCGGGCCGAGTCGAACCACTGGCGGCGGAAGTACCAGACGCAGGCGAAGGCCGTGGCGCCGTAGTAGAAGCAGATCATCATGCCGAGGGCGGTGATGGTGTCCCACAGGACGTTCTCGCTGACCACGCGCATCACCGCGTAGAACGCGGAGGCGACGGCGGCGGCGGCGACCGTGGCGTTGCCCGGGGTGAAGAAGCGCGGGTGCACCTTCGCGAACCACGTCGGGAGCGCGCCGTAGTGGCCCATCGCCAGCAGCGTGCGGGCCGGCGACACGAAGGTCGACTGCAGCGACGACGCCGAGCTGGTGAGCACCGCCAGCGAGACCAGGGCGCCCAGGGGGCCGAGGACCGGGCCCGCCAGGGCGGCGAAGGCGTTGTCCTGCAGGTCGGGGTTGCCCAGACCGGTCCCGGTCTCCCCCGTGCCCGCGAACGACAGCAGCGAGACGGCCAGCAGCAGGTACACGGTGAGGATGACGACCACGGTGACCGTGGCGGCGCGGCCCGGGGTGCGGTCGGGGTCCTTGGTCTCCTCGTTCATCGTCAGGGTGACGTCCCAGCCCCAGAAGATGAAGATCGACAGCGACAGGCCCGCGGCCAGCGCCGCGGTGCTCGGCACCGCCGTCGGGTCGAACCACTCCAGCGACACCGGCTCGCTGCCGGGCTCACCGGTGGCGGCCCGGTAGAGGGCCACGCCCGCGAAGAGCAGGAGCACCAGCAGCTGGAACCCGACCAGGCCGTACTGCAGCCGCTGCGTGGTCTGCATGTCGCGGTAGGCCACGGCGGTGGCCGCGGCCATGAACGCCAGGCAGACCACCACGTTGACGACCGCGTTGCCGGCGAGGTCGGCCAGGCCGGGGTTCCCGGTGACCTGCGCGAGCAGGAGGAAGAGGAAGTCGACGGCGATGCCCGCGAGGTTCGACAGCACCAGCACGGTCGCCGCCACCAGGCCCCAGCCCGCCATCCAGCCGACCCACGGGCCGAACGCGCGGGTGGCCCAGGTGAAGGTGGTGCCGGAGTCGGGCATGGCGCGGTTGAGCTCGCGGTACCCGAGCGCCACCAGCAGCATCGGCACGAAGCCCACCAGCACCAGGGCCGGCACCTGGTAGCCGACCTCCGAGACGGTCGGGCCGAGCGCGGCCGTCATCGTGTACGCGGGGGCGATGCAGGACAGGCCGATGACGACGGCGCCGACGAGCCCCACCGTCCCCGCGCTCAGCCCCTTGCTGGACAGGCCGCCGTCCGCGGCCGGGGCCGGGGTGCCGGCGGGCTGCTGGGCGGGGTGCTGGGCGGGGTGCTGGGTGGCGCTCATGCGGGACCTCCCTCGGGACGGGTGCGGGGCACGACGACGACGGGCACCGGCACGGCGCGCAGCAGCCTCGCGGCCGTGGCACCGAGGAACAGCCGGTGGGGCGCTGCGAGCCGGCTGGAGCCGACCACGACCACCTCCCCCGGCCTCCAGTCCAGGCCGCCGACGGCGTCGGTCACGTCGCGACCTCGGACCACGAGCGCCTCCTCGACCAGGGCGTCGGGCACGGCGGCCCGGGCCTCGTCGAGCACCGCCCGCAGGTGCGCGTCGGCGGTGTCCTGCACGGCGTCGTCGTCGAGCCGGCCCGGCAGGTCCAGCACCTGCAGCGACACCAGGCGCAGCGGCGCCCCCGCCGCGCGCGCCAGGGCGAGGCCCTCCTCCAGCAGCACGTCGGCACCGGGGCGGGTGCCGACGGCGACGGTCACGCGGCTCAGCGCCGGGGCCGCGGGGCCACCACCCCGCCCGTCGTCGTCGGTCAGGGGCACGACGACGACGGGCAGGTCGGCGCTGTGGAGCAGCTCGCTGGCGGCGGTCCCGACGCCGAACCGCGCCAGGCCGCGCTCCGAGCCCGCCCCCACCACGAGGTGGGTGGCGCCCACCTCGTGCGCTGCCTCGAGCAGCCCCTCGGCGGCGGACTCGGCCCGCACGGCCCGCGTGGAGGCGGGCACGTCGGCGGGCACCAGCGCGGCGGCCTCCTCCAGCCAGCTGGCGGCGCTGGTGCGCAGCACGGCCTCGTAGCCGGGGTCGGGTGGCACGACGGCACCCCGCGCGGTGTCGGGGACCACCAGCACGAGGTGGAGGTCCGCTCCCAGCGCCCGGGCCAGCCGGGCACCGGCCGCGACCGCGCCCCGGCCCGCCTCGGTGGCCGTGTAGCCGACCGCGACGCGGGCCCGCGCGGGTGGGCCCTGGTCGTCCTCGTGGTGCACCGTCTACCTGCTCTCGTCGTGTCGTCGCCGTGGGACTCGCCGTCCCGCGGCCGGGAGGTGCCGGACGCCCGGCGCGTCCCAGGAGGACGCCCCGCCGCACCGCCACCGCGACCGCACCGGTGCGGTCGTGCGCTTGCGGCGAGCCTGGAGGGACCGGGCCGCGCTGTCCAGGGCCCGCGGCCAGGTCCCCCGGCACGCTCCCACGACCGGGTGCGTCAGGGGACGGGGTGGTGGGTGCACCGCCCCGCGTCATCGCGGGACCTCGCACTGCGCCGCCTCGGGTGCCCCCGGCAGGATTCGAACCTGCGCCCCCGCCTCCGGAGGGCGGTGCTCTATCCCCTGAGCTACGGGGGCGGCCGCCGCACGACCCTGGGGTCTGCGGCGCTGCGAGCCTACCAGCGCCGCGCCGCCGTCCGGCAGCAGGCCGACGACCGGCCGAGAGCCGGTCAGCAGCCGGTCACTCGCCGGCGACGTACTCCCAGTGCCACGGCTCGTACGGGCCGCTGCCGCCCTTGCGGGCCCAGGCGGGGTGGTCCCAGCCGTGCTTCGGCGCGTTCTCGATCAGCCAGGCGTAGTGCTCGTCGCTGTTCTGGACGCCGCCGCCGAGGTCCACGGCGAGCCCCCAGCCGTGCTCGCTGGTGCCGGGGACCGCGGCGAGCCGCGGCTTCGACCGGCGCACGCTCACCTGGGCGGCGTAGGAGCGGTAGGAGTCGGTGATGACGATGTCGGTGCCGAAGTGCTCCTGGTACGCCAGCGACAGCTCGGCGAAGGCGACGGCGGCGTCGGAGCGGAGCTTGTGGTTGCCGACCCACAGGTCGCACATCTGGGCGTCCTTGAGGCGGCCGTTCTGGGTGCCGGCGGTGTCGGGGCGCTGACCGGAGCAGTCGCCCACGAGCGAGGCGACGGCCCGGCGGTGGTCCTCGGCGGCCTTCGCCGCGGCCTCCGCGGCGATGCGGTCCTGCTCGGCCTTCGCCGCGGCCTCGGCGGCGATGCGGTCCTGCTCGACCTTGACGGCCTGGGCGCGCTCCGCCGTCGCCTGCAGCGCGGCGTCGTCGCGGGCCGAGGTGCGCGACAGCGCCTCCGAGGCGCGACCGGTGAGGAGGTCGGCGGCCGCGGCGGCGCTGGCGGCGGCGACCGCCTGGTACGTGCTCGCGCCCGCGTCGGCGCCGGCCGACGCCGCGGTGGAGCCGCCGGTGTCGGCCTGGGCCTGCAGGTGGGTGCCGACGAGCGGGGCGACCAGGGAGGCGATGCCGAGCACGCCCACGACCGCCACCTGCGGCAGGGCGGCGCGGGCCCGCTTGGGCAGCCGGTGCGAGGCGCGGCCGCGACGGGGCGTGAAGGCCACCGCGCCGGGGGCCAGGGCCTCCTCGACCGCCTCGGCCAGCTGACGGGGGGCGGCGACCGGCGAGGGGAGGACCTCCCGCGTGCGGCTCGGCGCGGCAGCAGGGGCCTCGGGAGCGGTGAGGACCTCGGGGGCCGCGGAGGCGTCGGCGCCGTCGTGGGTGGTGGCCGGCTCCCTGCGCGCCCACCCCGTGGCGGGCAGCTCGAGGTCGGTGCGCAGGTCGAGCGTCGACAGCGGGGCGGGAGCCGGGGCGACCGCGGGCTCGAGGCGCGCGACGGGCGCCGCCTGCCACGACCCGGTGGGCTCGGCGAGCAGCGCCTCGAGGCGGGCCAGCACGTCGGCGTCGGTCGCGGTGGGCGCGGTGGGCGCGGTGGGCGCGGTGGGCGCGGCAGGGGGCGCGGGCCGCTGGCCCGCGGCCTGCTCGCGCAGGGCGCGCCGGCTGCCCGGGAGCGCCGGGGCGCTCACCGGCGCCTGCGCGTCGACGGGGACCAGGGCGGCTCGCCGCGACCGGCGGGTCGGAGCCCCGGTGAGCCCCTCCGCGGACCCCGCGGAGGGCGCGGTGCGCTGCGGCGGAGCCGCGTCGACCGGCAGGTCTCGCAGGAGCTCGGCGCGCCGGCTGCGGCGGGAGGGCAGCGGGTCGGCGGCGGGGGCGAGCACCGGGCCCGCCGCCGGTGCGGCGGGCACCGCGGGGGCGTCGGCGGCGGGCGCCCGCAGCCGGCCGTCACGGGCGCGCGGGGGCGCGAGCGGCGCGGGGACGGGTGCGGAGGGGTGCGAGGGCGCCATGCCCTCGGCCCACCCCGGGGTCCGGTCGTGCGTGCGGCCCGGGCTCCAGCTCGGAGCCGGACCGCCGGAGGGACGGAGCGCGTCGGGGCCCGGCGCGCTCCGCTGGCCGGGGACGCCCGGGTGGGACGGGAGGCCGAGCAGCGCGGCGAGGTCCTGCAGGGCCTCGGTCGCCGACGTCCCCGGACCGGGCGCGGCGGGCGCGGTGCGCTGCGCGGGCACCGCGGTGCGGCGGCCGGTCCGCGTCAGGGAGCGCTCGCGCGCCTCACGGCTGTTCGGCCACGCCGCGAGGGGCCTGGCCCGCTCGTCCACCGCGACGGCCCCGCGGGGCTCGTCGAGGGAGCCGGTCCCGGCTCCGCGGTGAGACGACACAGCGGATCCTCCCGGGGCTCGACCGACGGCTGCGCACGACTGCGCCCCGCTCCTGACGTGCGGCGGAGCGTCGCAGCCGGGGCCTTGACCCTTCGGAGCATAGGTGCCGGTGGCGGTCGGCTCCGGGACTTCGGCACTTCTGTGGACGAAGAGTTCCACTGGTGTCGTTCTCCGCAGGTCAGAGCCCCCCGGGCGGGCGACACGCCGCGGGGGGCGCGCCGCACCGCCTGTCCGGGCGCGTCACCAGCCCGCAGGCAGCGGACGCCCCTCCTGGTAGCCGGCGTCGGACTGGAGGCCGACCACGGCGCGCTCGCGCAGCTCGGCCAGGTCGCGGGCTCCGGCGTAGGTGCAGGCGCTGCGCACGCCGGAGGTGACCTGGTCGAGGAGGTCCTCCACCCCGGGGCGTCGCGGGTCCAGGTGCATCCGCGAGCTGGAGATGCCCTCCTCGAACAGGCCCTTGCGGGCGCGCTCGAAGGGGCTGTCCGCGCGGGTGCGGGCGGCGACCGCGCGCGAGGAGGCCATGCCGAAGCTCTCCTTGTAGGCCCGGCCGTCCGAGTCGACGAGCAGGTCACCGGGGCTCTCGTGGGTCCCCGCGAACCAGGAGCCGACCATCACCTGGCTGGCGCCCGCGGCGAGGGCCAGGGCGACGTCGCGCGGGTGGCGCACGCCGCCGTCGGCCCAGACGCGGGCGCCCAGCTCGCGCGCGGCGGCCGAGCACTCCAGCACGGCGGAGAACTGCGGGCGCCCGACACCGGTCATCATGCGGGTGGTGCACATGGCGCCGGGTCCGACGCCCACCTTGACGACGTCGGCGCCGGCCTCCACCAGGTCGGACACCCCGGCGGCGGTGACGACGTTGCCGGCCACCACCGGGACGCGCGGCGCGGACGAGCGCACCCCGGCCACGGCGCGCAGCGCGGTGAGCATGCGCTCCTGGTGGCCGTGGGCGGTGTCCACGACGAGCGCGTCGGCGCCGGCCTCCAGCGCTGCGGCGGCGGTCGCGGCCGCGTCGCCCCCGATGCCGATCGCCACTCCGATGCGCAGGCGACCGGCGCCGTCGACGGCGGGGGCGTAGATCCGCGAGCGCAGGCAGCCGGTGCGGGTCAGGGCGCCCAGCAGGCGACCCGCGCCGTCGACGACGGGGGCGAAGGCGCGACGGGCGCCGTCGAGGGCCTCGAAGGCCCGCTCCAGGCCGCCCGCGAGCACCGCGCCGGAGGCGTCGAGGACGTCGGAGGCGCGCAGGACGAACGGGTCGCGCGACATCACCTCGCGCACCTGCGTGAACCTGTCCACGCCGCTGCAGTCGGCCTCGGTGACCACGCCGACCACGGAGCGGTCGCCGTCGAGGACCACCAGCGCGCCGTGCGACCGCTTCGGCAGCAGGTGCAGCGCGTCGGTGACGGTGCCGGTCGGCGACAGCTCGACCGGGGTCTCCAGCACCGGGTGGCGGGACTTCACCCACGCGACCACGTCGCGGACGACGTCGAGCGGCAGGTCCTGGGGCAGCACGGCCATCCCCCCGCGGCGGGCGACGGTCTCGGCCATCCGGCGCCCGGAGACCGCCGTCATGTTGGCGACGACCACCGGGACCGTGGTGCCGGTGCCGTCGTCGCTGGCCAGGTCGACGTCGAACCGCGACGTCACCGACGACCGCGACGGCACGAGGAACACGTCGTTGTAGGTGAGGTCCGTCGCCGGTCGCTGGTCGTTCAGGAAGCGCACGTGGGAGCACGGTAGTCCAGGTGCCGCCGGACGCCTCCCGCGCGACGTGCCGGGGGGAGGTCCTCCTCCGGGCCGCCGCAGCGCGCCGGGTACTGTGGCGCGAGCCGTACCGCCAGCGCTGACCCGTGGAAGTGGGCGATCCCGCCGTGACGCAGACACCGACGACCGGTGGACGCCAGGACGGACCGGGGCTCGACCCCGCCGCCTTCGGCGCCAACCAGTGGCTGGTCGAGGACCTCTACCAGCAGTACCTCCGAGACCGCTCCTCGGTGGACCCGGCCTGGTGGGACTTCTTCGACGGCTACGCCGGCGGCCCCTCCTCGGCCGCGGCGCCCTCGGCCCCCCCGGCCGACGAGGCCCCGGCCCCCACCCCCTCCGCAGCCCCGGCGCCCCCGGCACCGAGCAGCACCCGATCCGAGGCGAAGGCGCCCGTGGACACCGCTCCCCCCGCTCCCCCGAAGGCTCCCGAGAAGGCCGCGCCCCCGGCCGCGAGGGCACCCGAGAAGGCCGCGCCCCCGGCCGCGACGAAGGCCGCCGCCCCGGCACCCGCCCCCGCG
>Ga0325403_1007728_pt1 | contig 10275 bp, 7 predicted proteins | sample PopdelMetagenome_19_FD_205665 | JGI IMG/M metagenome (GOLD analysis project Ga0325403, IMG submission 205665) | Populus deltoides microbial communities from Bellville, Georgia, United States - Xylem-PdKOR-R4 | ecosystem: Host-associated > Plants > Phyllosphere > Stem > Wood/Secondary xylem...
CGCTACCTAAAATTATTATTGTACCATAGTGTGTGTGTGTGGAGCCAGCCTCGGGTTTGAACGAGCAGGAAGGTTGAAGTATGAAACTCCATGGCTTTTTATGATTTAAATTATTACCAAGAATCTATTATTTACTACATACAAAAGGGGAGATAATTCAATATTTCTCTGATGCTGTATGGAACTCCCTTGCAACAACCATCTTTTCTCCATACAAAAAGCGAGTGAGGGGATCAAAAAATGCCTGCCAGGACTCATTAATATCTTGTCTGATGCATTAAACTTGAACTTGGGGTCCGAAATGAAACGAGGAAAGAAAAAGAAGGGTTGTTTGGTGAAATTGCATCCACTTGTCATTATCCCCTCCTACTCCCACCGTCCCCACCCAAAGACTATGGGGGAAATGGTGGCTTCGGGGGGGTTGGTATGGTTCGGGTTGGTGGAATGGGGCCCACCAGACCTACCCCCATGCTCCCCCCCCAATCGCCAATTCCTCGCTGCACAACCACAGCCGAGTAAGTAAAATATCTTTCAAGCGGCACGTGCTTGCCTCTGTCGTGATAGGACCCAAACCAAGCGGCGTTTACACCCGCGAGGATCCAAACCTACAATTTGTCAACATCATCTGCAAAACACAAGTCAGTAAAATGTTTCTGAGGGCAGTACAGTTCACAACATCAAATCAACGTAACTCTCTAAAAAATATCGAGAAACTATTGAGCTTGGTTCTGTTTCTTGGTTGAATTCAGTCCTGATTCTAACGGCAAAAGGCAGAGCCCCACATGACATGAGCTGTCTTGTTACCTTATGCAAAGCACAAATGCAAGAGTGATCATTCAACCACCAATTCCCTTGTGTAGGGTCGGCCCACTCTCGCCAGTCTCTTGCTCCACTACTCCACTGTGGTAGTCACAGCAACGCAAACTACAGAGGAAGAGCCCCATCGGCTTAATGTTCTTACCAGATAATAATCCTCCATCCCAGAGTTCCTTATTATTCAAAGAAAACTAAAACCGAAAAATACATTCCATACAAACATCCTGCTAAATGTAAACCCTGTGCAATCAAATATTGTTTTATTGGGGCACAGAACTAGCTCATACACTTGGTACAACATTTATGCAAATATGTCAGGTTAAGTCAAGCGCTACATTTGTCCACCATTATTACCTGCAATACTGCGATGAAGAAAACAATAGCATCAGGTTATAGCAGCTCGTCTCATCAGCAATCCTTTATTTAAGAAAAATCACAATTACTCAACCTGGAATTAAATCACAAAGTTACGAATTCCCAATCTTCTTTCGACATGTCAAGAAATTTAACAGTGCCATCTTCAAACATGATCTGCAAAATAATAAATGAAATCAGAAATGATGACGACACTCAGTTTACATAACTGTAACCTAATAAAGAGCTCTTCTTACCGAGTGTTTTCTTGAATACTCATCATACTGTTTAATAATCCCAAAATATCTGGAAAATCGAAGTATGGAAAATAAAAATAATTAATAGACCACCACATATGCAAACTATCAGAACTCGGTTCATGAACTGGGAAAAAAAAAACCATTTCTGCATGAAAGCCTGAGCAATAAGTAGCCTTCTAAACATACATCTGATCAGCGCGACTACATAGTCTAACCACTTCGCCAATGCAATTACAGGAGTATGTTGGTAGACTACTGAAAGCATGTTGCGAACTCCCTGAGATGGAATGGACCAACAACAAAGGAATAACATTCAGATAACAATATTGCAGAATTTTGCAGCCATTAAATTAACAAAACAAGGTAACATGCTGAAGGAAACTTCCTTACCTACGTGCAAACCTCCATTCTGGTAAACCTTCACAAATAACAATACCAGTATCAGTCTGCTTTGCAGAAATATATGCATATCATGTGCAGAAAAAAAAAACAGAAAAGAGGGGATGCTGAATGGCAACGTAAGTGTAAAACCACACATAAAACCACCACATATACATACATCTTTTGCAGACAGCATTGCTTTCAGTTTGGGAGAGGATACAGCCACCTGGCATGCTACTAGTTTTAATGCAGCATCTGAAGACATTTTAGGCTTGCTCGGTTTAACCCCTAGCTTTTTCCTGCAGCCTGAGGCACCACAGTGGCAATCTTGATCTGCACCAAATTGGACAAACCTGCTAAATTTATTAGATTGGACTAAGTATAGATTTTGAAACAACAAAAAAAAAAAAACCAAATGTCTAAGAATGCTCACTGTGTAAGCAATAAAACACTCATCCATAATTAAAGAAAGCAAAAGAGTGGATGCAAGCACTCATACTGATAATCATATGTCAGATGCTCGCCCTTTCTTATGTCATGTGTTGCAAATATGCCAATTCTTGTCTCGCCATCAATTATCCTTTAAGAAAAGAGATAAATAAATTAAGATCGTCTAAAACATGTAAGACTGTAATGTTGACTAATAGGATTAAAGTGAGGAATAAGGGTCAATGGAGAACCATTTCTGCATCTCGGTATTAGGAGAACAACTGTGGTTTATATATCTTGACTTGTTTCCCTTGTAAGTAGCATCAATTACCATATTGCGATTGATTTCACACAAGTAAAAGTTTGTTTCCCCACGGTGTTTCATTTTCCAAAGCCTTTCCTCACATGTGTTATCATCAATAACTGCATTAAATAATAGATTAAGTTTTAATTAATAGGTTTCCAAAATGATGAAACATCAACTTGTCATATATGAAATTTCAATTGAATACCAAGCAGGGACTAGAGACATCACCTTCTCCAACATACTCTATTACAAACTCTCCTTGTTTAATATCTTCATCTGCCACAATTCCAGATCCACATTTCTCGGTCTACAAACAATACCTTCTTAACTTCATATTTTGAGTGCACAAAGCATATGAAAGGTGAACAGAAACCAAAGCACTATGACATTTGAACATCAAATAAATTGTGGATAAAAATTCTTAAGAAGATGAGAGGAACTATTTTCCAGGTCCACAATCCATAGCCTAAATAACAATATCCAAGATAAAGAAGAGCAGAAAGACAGAGACAGAAAAGTCATGTACTTGTACCAATAAGATCCTTGTGGTTCTTTTTTCCTTAATACAAGTATCATTCTCAATGCCCTTCATCCTTGATTAATATGGTCCTTCTACTCTACATATTAACTAAGACAAATAAAAGCCACAGAAATATACCTGCACTAATTTCATCTTCTTCAGTGGTCGGTGCTGGAATGGTTTGTTGCTGCATGAACTCCCACATTTGCAGCCTGAAGAGCAGCTAGACAGCAGCATCCTTGGAGATAATAAAAGTAATGATAAGAGTTTTTAAACTATTAAAGAAGCTTCCAAATATATTAGAAACTCAACAGCAATAATAATAACATAAGACACATATAAAGCTACAAGAAATACTATTAACCACACGCTCCAATTATTGAAGACATGGAGTGGATAAAAAGAAGGGGCATGATTAAATTGTTAGATAATAATTGCTATTAAAGAAGCTCCCAGAGAATGAAAACAACTAACAATAACAATTACATAAATGCTGCATGACATCATCTTAATCATTCAGCTCCAATTACCAAAGACAAGGCATCGGGTGATAGTGAACATGATCATGGACATGTTCCGGGTCATTGTTACTCACTATGAATTTCAGACAACTGCTGTTAAATTAAATGATCTCACCATAATAATTATTCATTCAGATTCACATGCATGACAGACGCTCCAGTATCAACTCTAGATTTAGGCAGGGTTACACGCCCGTGTTTCACAGAAAATCAAACTCAAGTATAAACCTATTTCAACCAATCAGATCATCCTGCTCTGACAATTAACAAACATCAAATTTAACTATAAACTTATTTTGACCTCTTGATAAGCAACGGAGCCAAACCGCAAATATGCACTGAGCAAGGATATCATTGTACAACATGAACATTTATTGCATCGGCTAAAGCTTGGGTTCAAGTTAGGCACTACTCAATGGCCAGGAGCTCTGACTTGTCTATGTGCACAGGGCCAGACTCAACTTTTAAGTATTGGAGGGGACAAGAGGCTAAATTACTATTTTGAGGGGATCATTATGCAAAGATAAAACCATAAAATTATCTTTGACTGCTAGAAATGGTATATATTTCATCTTCGAGATGGGGAGCCCAGGGGCCCCTTTTACCCTTGTATCTCCCTGCATGTAAATGTTCTGAACAGTAACTCGTGAGAGATCAGCTAATAAAGTAGAAAGTGGTGGACACCAAAAACTCATCATAAATAGGGACGGAGTACTAGAACATGGCCAAAGAATTAAGAACAAGTTGCAAAGGCAATCTGACCAATGAGTGGCATCTCCAGAAATCAATCGTGTACAATCCAATAAGGCATAAAAATAAACATGTGTAGACTGAAAATAAAGTTGAAGCCAGTAAAATTATATCAAACTAACATGCTATTAGATGAGACTCGGTTACGAACTGTATATGGCATGAAAACTTATCATATATAACTCAAAGTAACCATGATATTGAAGGACCCCTCTTACCCACAATGGCAATCTCTATCACACACACGAGAGGAACCCAGTGATGCACTGCAGGAGCAGAATATGCCATCGTCTTCAAGGCGCCTTTTAATCTTCTTGGTGAGATATATATCTTGAATGTGTCGATCAAGAAAAGCAAATGTGGTATGTTCATACATGGAGATAGAGATAGAAAGAGAGAACCCAGTGCTTTAAAAGAACAAGGACATATGATATCAGTTTCAATTCCGATCAATGAAATGTCTACTGAAGCAATGCAGAGTCCACAAAAGGAATATTCAAACAATGGAAGGAAAAGCAAAACATCATAACAGCTTTCTAAGCCAAAAAATGAACACTAAAACTGTAACCCCCATAAAATGGCTTTATAAAGTAACATATTTTGAGTGGATACTGCGCTTTATGAGGGTGTAGGCTGTAGACTTTGATTTATTAAATGCATCAGGAAGCTCAAACTCAACTTGATTTCCTATCTCCTTCAGCAACTTGTTGAATGCAAGGGTGATTCGTTGATCAAGGTTCTAATGAACAAAAGAAACAGCAAAAAGCACCGTCTCGGTGAGTTTATCAAAGTAACACCCTAGAATCAGATCAACCCAATGTCGTAATATCAGAAAAGGATAAGTACATAAGGAATTAGCTGAAAGAGCATTGCCATCTTAAAGTAAGTTGTAAAGCGAAAAAAACCAGGCTGAAACATCCTAAAATTGCAAGGTAATTCATCTCAAGAAAGAAAGAAACAGGATCCTATGAGAGGTAGGTATGAGATAAACGATTACATGTCTAAGACATGAGAACGGAAACATTGAGAAGAAAAGGAGAGCATATGTAGTCGAATTTTAGTGAATAAGAATTTCAGAAGAGAGCAATGTCACATTAGTATAGCAAATTGGCGTTGCTGCTGCTAAAACTATATCCATGTAAGAGCAATTTGTTAAAAGGAAGACGCGAGCCAGTCACTTATAAAATCCAACATCCCAAATGGATAATCTTCACTGATGAACTATAAAGCAGTAAGAAGAGAGAATTGAAAACTAGTTCAAGTTTGAATGTCAAGCTAAAAGGAAAGGAAAATAGAAAGAAGAGCAGAGTAACCTTCTTCGCAGCAGGCATGGCTTCCAGTAGCATAAGCTTGCAGAATACCAATCATAAGGGATATTACAGTGAGTCAGCAACCAAAGATATCCATTGAAAAGACTTGAAAAAAAAAGAGAGAGAGATAAAAAAGAATTGATGATAATAAAAGGAAATGGGCGTAAAGATTCTCAAAGGGTGGAAGGCAGAATCAACTGAGTCGTAGTTGGAAAAAATAAAAACCTAGAAATCAAACACCAGGAACAGACACTGTGAATTCTTTCTCAGTCCACAAAAGATGTTCGTAAGGCAAGGAAGGACAGTTTAAAGAGTGAATTCATTTTATTCAATTCTTAGGAAACCAGTTACCAAACAGAGAATGTTTTAGTGAATAGATCTCATCTGGTGTGGTGTCAGCAAGCGAAGAAGAAAAGATTGCTTTGTTTTAATGGATAAAGAAAAGGGAGGAAGGAGAGGAATATGAGAGGCAAGAGAGTGTGTGCGTGTGTGTGTTGTGGCTTACCAGGGGAAGCGAAGAGAACAATCTTCTCTCTTCTTCTTCCTCTTGTGCCTGTTGAGCGAGCGAGGGAAGTTGCTTTTTTCTCTCCCTCGCCCTGACAATATTTTACTGCCTGGCTCACTTACAAACGGATGTGTGATATGGCAATAAATCAATAAAAACAAACGAACAAACAAGGAAAAGTAAAGAAAGGAAGGAGGAGCGCTTGTTTTTGAATTTTAATTTTCTTTTTCCCGTTGATAAAAAAAATATATATATGAAAGTTGATGTTGTAATAACGATGCAAATTAGTAGCAAGTGTGTGTGAGAGAGAGAGAGAGAGAGAGAGGTGTATCCATCTAATTTACGGGGCTGAGCCCATAGCTTGGATTTTGTAAGAAGAGAAGAAAAGGGCCTACCCGAAAGAAAGAGAGGCCCGAGACTCAGCTGGAAAATGCAACGACAGCGCAGAGAGCTGCTTTAACATGACATAACATCAACCAATAGTCTCTCACACAGCACACACGTGGTGATTGAAATTCAAAACGACAAAACCAATAGTAATTATTATTGCTATTATGCTCCCTCCCCCATCATAATCATTGGGGAAGAGTAAAATAATAAACAAATAAATAAAATATTGTATAATTCCACAGATTTACAGACAAAAAGAAAGAAGAAAGGAATTCCTCCTCGATCAAACAAGGAAAAAAAAGAAGAACAAGCAGATGTCTAGCACGGGTAGAAGAACTAGAAGAAGAGGCTGTTAAATTAAAATAAATAAATAATCAAATTTGTTTCATGTTTGATAGTTTGCGTGTCCCTTCCCTCTCCTCTCAAACTCCGAAACACAAGCCAAGCAAAGGAGACTCCTCTCTCTCTCTTTCCTCGCCGAAATCAATCTCGAATCGAATCGATTCAGGTATCGATTCCCTCTCTCTCTCCCTGTGTATGTGTATAACTGTTGATAAATAGAATTAATCATGGTCTTATTATTAACGCACTGCTTTCTTGATTTGGTTTAGGGTTTTTATATGTATATCTCTGAATAGATTAGTTAATGTATTTTAATTTTGTTGCAATTATTTTTTAGAATACAAGACTTTGTCGTCGAGCATAGGTCGATCAGTATTATCTCGACGGCATGAGCTTCTTTTAAATAAATAAATGATTGAATCAATTAATTAAATTTCTTTTTATTAATAAAAAAATGAATTATAGGCAACCATCAATCCGATTTGCAGACCTTTGATCACTGTCTACTAGTGAATAAATCTCTAATTCGTTGCATTTTTTGTGATGCTCAGCCACATAAACTGTGTCTCTCTTTGGATTCTTGACGACACTCTGGTTGTGTCTATGAGACCTTTCTATTGCTCCATGCTGCTCGATGACTAGGTAATGAAGGGTTTTCGTGAAAGGGGGTTTGTTGCTTCTTCCAAATCTTCATCTACAGCTGAATCCCCACATAGATCTTTCACTTCTGATTCTTCAGAACTGGGGTCCGCCGACACCAAGTTTTCCAAGCCTTCTTTATGGTCAACCTTCTTTGCATCAGCTTTCTCTGTCTTTGATACACATTGCGATTCATCTTCAACTAGTGAAAAAAAAGCACCTCATATTAGACATGGTAATGGTTGGACGTCAGCTGTGAAGAAAATTGTGGCAGGTGGCTCAATGAGGAGGATCCAAGAGTGTGTATTAGGGACAAGCAAGACAGGGATTTCTAACACAACTAGTGACATTTGGCTCCTAGGAGCATGCTACAAGATTTCACAAGATAATTCTTCTGGGGATGCTGCCGCTACCAATGCTTTAGCTGCCTTTAATCATGATTTTTCTTCACGAATTCTTATCACATATAGAAAAGGTTTGTGTTATGACTTTTCATCCATTTCAGCGTATCTTTAAGTAAAGCTTTAGCAAGCATAATAATCATAACTATGGGGAGCTGTCTTAAAAGTGTTCATTTATAGGGTTTGATGCTATTGAAGATTCAAAACTTACCAGTGATGTAAGCTGGGGTTGTATGCTTCGGAGTAGTCAGATGCTTGTTGCTCAGGTATACTGCTGCTGCTGCATTTCTCACATCAATACTCTCTTCTATGATAGTTCAATCATTTCAGTTAACTTTCCAGCCCTTGGTCCTTGTATGTTTTGTTATGATGCTTGCCTTCCAGTTAATTGGTGAATTCTCATTTCTGACTCTGCAGGCATTGCTTTTTCATCGATTAGGGAGATCTTGGAGAAAACCATTGGACAAGGTGAACTTGTGGATTTTCAATTTTAATGAATTCGTTTTTTCCTACCATACAACGATGAATCACAAAAAAAAAAAAAAAAATCCTATCTTGTAGCACTATCATGGATTACTTTTCATCCTCCCAATTTAATTATGCAGCCATTGGATCGAGAATATGTTGAGATTTTACATCTTTTTGGTGATTCGGAGTCATCGGCTTTCTCTATTCATAATCTTCTTCGGGCTGGAAAGGCTTATGGCCTTGCAGCTGGGTCATGGGTAGGCCCTTATGCAGTGTGCCACTCTTGGGAATCTCTAGTCCGCTCTAGAAGAGAGGAAACCAATCTTGAATACCAGTCACTTTCAATGGCTGTTTATGTTGTTTCTGGTTCTGAAGATGGGGAGCGAGGGGGGGCTCCAGTTCTCTGCATTGAAGAAGCCGCTAGACATTGTTCAGAGTTTTCTAAAGGTCAAGAAGATTGGACACCAATTCTTCTATTGGTTCCTTTGGTTCTTGGGCTTGATAAAATAAATCCAAGGTTTGTGATCATGTTCTACACCTACTTTCATATTGAAATCATCTGAGAAATCGATTGGCTTTGTTTGTTGGTTTGGTTAGGTCTAATTTGCTGCTTTCATAGAGATTAAATAAAGGAGCATCCATTGCATTCATGAACTGTGATGCTGTGTTTCACCATTTAAGGGGGAAGAATAGTTTAATATTTTGTACCTAACCGGAGCCCTTTTAATTTTCCATGAAAATATAATGATTATTTTTATACCTAGTAGGCTGGATGCAAATGTTTCTGGGAAGCCTTTGATAGAAGTGACATGGGGCAATTAATGTGAGTCAAATTAAATACCCTTGTCTTAACTAACTTTCACAAATAAATACCTTGACTTTGGAACCTGGGGATGTTGTTGAGCATTTATAAGCTAGAAGAAGTTTACAGTCAAACGTTTTACCTAGTGATTGGCTGAAAAATGCATACCCTAATTTCCATTTTTTCAACATATTAATGGGGTACATATTAATGGGGTGCTTCTCCTATTGGAAAAGTAACAATGGTGCATTGAGAAAATAGATTTTGGTTTAGGGATATTCCCATTTTTATAGTGGAGAGCTTCAATTGGATGATCCTGTTTTTCTTGTGTAAGGCAGTTTTGCATTTGGTTGCCCAGCATTCCTGTGGGGAATGGGGAAATGTATCATATGATTCAACATTAAAAACAAATAACGAAATCACTTCTTATTTCACTGCTCCCTGATTCTATTAGTATAACATAACTTTAGACATCTATTTAAAGTTCTGTCATATTTTATTTGTTAACCAGTTGGAATTTAAACTGTTCTCAGGTATATTCCGTCCCTGCAAGCAACATTCACCTTTCCCCAAAGCCTTGGAATTTTGGGTGGGAAACCTGGTGCTTCAACATATATTGTTGGTGTGCAAGATGAGAATGCTTTTTATCTTGATCCACATGAAGTTCAGCCGGTAAATCATAATTCTTTCTGATTTATCTGTCATCGTATTGTTGATGACTAATTTATTCATTCCTATGTCATTCCATACTCTGTGGCCATGATTTTGTACTCTCTTTTTTTACTTCATTTATCCTCTCATAGTGATGATTTACCAAACATGACAAAAAAGAAATTGGGAATCACTTCAATTCAGAACAAGAATTTAAACAAATTGAAATATGGTACCTGAAACAAGAGAGAGAAGCAAAACAATTGAGGAACGTGCATTTTATCCTAAAATGGAAAGGACAGTGTAGATATGAATCTGAAAGGTAGTTGAAGTTAGAAAAGTGTCAAAAAGTTTTAAGACACCAATTTTTGGTTAACATGTTTAGAAAATAATCTGAAAATGGCACCTTATATCTCGTCAAAGCTTAAG
>Ga0325403_1007729_pt1 | contig 10274 bp, 5 predicted proteins | sample PopdelMetagenome_19_FD_205665 | JGI IMG/M metagenome (GOLD analysis project Ga0325403, IMG submission 205665) | Populus deltoides microbial communities from Bellville, Georgia, United States - Xylem-PdKOR-R4 | ecosystem: Host-associated > Plants > Phyllosphere > Stem > Wood/Secondary xylem...
GTTCTCAAAAGGAACTAAAAGCTAGCTTCTTGTATTCTAGAAAAAGTAAAGTCTGCTCGAGCGGGTGCTTGATTAACAAATCCAGGCGAAAAGCTTATTAATTTTTGCGTCGATTATTAATTGTTGTATATATAATAGTTTTTATGATTATAGTTTAGAAAAATATATTTAATAAAAAAAAAACTATAAATTATAGCTTTTTCATAATAAAGTTGCTAGTCTTTCTGTGTAGCATTGTACAAAACATTGGGCCTTTAACTGCAGCATGTTTTTGATGATGTTCGGTACTGTGATATGTTAATAAGAGAGAAAAGAAGAAAAAGGTTTATCGTACAGTAAGAGGACCAACATGATAACGCGTCATCCATTCGCTAGCGGAGTCAGAATTTTTTAAATAAAAAAACAAATTAATAATAAATATTTGATGTTATATGTTATGCATACATGTGTTATATATAGAAATTAATTTGAAATATATATACCATATCATGTGCCCCTCTTACCCCTACATGGCTCCGCCACTGTCGTCGTCCGAAAGCATTTAATTACCAGCTCAACTGGGATGCCGCCGGCAACCAGCAGTTGCACTTTCTGAACAACCTAGATGAATTGACTGTATCCAGACTCAAAGCCAGGAGATAACAGAGTGGCGTCTCTAACTTTTTTGATATCAAAGCGCGTAAATCCTCGAAGCAAACTATGTGCAAAGGATGCCTGTCTGTTGCCCTCTTAGAAAACAGACTGGCGACACCTTAGAGCCAGTCAATCCCATGAGTGTTTTGGGCAGGAACAAAAACAGAGAGAGATGTGATGGGCGTACCTTCTTTTGTGATAGTTTAATTTTGAGCAGCGGAGCGGTTGTGAAGGAGTTACTGGGGAGTGGGTAAGAGTTATTTTTTAAAATATTTTTTATTTTAAAATATATTAAAATAATATTTTTATATTAATATATATATAAAAACATAAAAAAATATATTAATTTTAAACAAATAAAAAAAAAAGTCAAAAATACTTTTTAACCTTGGTGTCAAACACTGCTTTTGAGTTAAAACAAAATATATTTATAGACTGTACAGTCATTATTACTTTTGGGATATTCTGAGATGAGTTGTTATTAATCCATCTAGTCTTTGTTCTCACACCCAGCACGTAGACGACCAAGGAAGGAAAAGAGGCAGGGTCATTGGTTTTCCGGGTTCATTTAAGAGTCATCGAGTCATAAATGATTTAAAAAAAATTAAAAATTTTATTTAAAAAATTAATAATTATGGTATTAAAAACAAAAATGATTTAACAAAGCAAACTAGTTACTAAAATATTAAGTCAAATCACTTATGAATTTTTTAATATTCGGAGGATTGATAAAGATGTTGAACATTGTACTTAATATTCAAATATAAATCAATTAATTGTTGAATTGATAATAAATTAATTTATTGAATCCTATTTTATTTAGGATTATGATTTATATTTTGGCCAACATAATGAGTCACATACCTAAGAACTATTGGTTATAAATTAAAATTAGATAATTAATCAAGTGTGACTTGATTATAAATAAGTTTTAAAAATTAAGGGTTATAATGTAATTAATACAAGGAATTACAATTCAATATCTAAAAAAAATAAAATAAGGACTCGATTGAATTACTTTCTAAAATTATCTTAGAATAATATATGTGATATTTTTTAAGAGGAAAATTGATATTTTATCATTTACACGGTTTTCATATTTTCCTATAAATAGAATGTTATGTTTCTTATTTTACAGTACAATACAAAAATACCTAAATATAAAAGAAAAGAGTTAGCACTCAAAGATATAACAATTTCTCTCTCTTAAAAGGCTTTGAGATATTTTTCAAAGCCATATCTATAAAATAGTGTTCATTGGAACAATTTTTTGCTTTTAAAAAAAATAGTTATTTTTTTTTCAATTTTATCCTACAACAACTTAATCTTTTATTTATTTAGTTTTTTTTCAATTTCATTCTTAAATATTTTATTGTTTGGAAATTGGACTTTACAGTTGTTTTTTCAATTTGCTTTATATAAAATTGTTACAGTCTCATAGATTTAGTTTTTTTTTCTTGATTTAAACCTTCAACATTGAATCTGTTGGAATTGGTTTTGTAATTTTTTTATTTGCTTTCTATAGAATTATTCTGATTTTATGAAATAAATTGCGAGTTTGACAAGTTAACCCAGGTTGGCTCAGATCTTTTTTTTTAATCTTTTTTTTAATTGTTTTTTTTAATTTTATTATTTAACATTGGATTGATTGAGAATAAGACTTTAATTTTTTTTTATTTGCTTTCTTTGGGGCTACCTAGGTCTCATGATCCGGGTTACATGTTTGACTGATTAACCCGAGTTCATTCGGGTCATTTTTTTTGTAGTTTTTTAATTGATTGTTTTTTAATTTCATCATTTTATATTAGGTTGATAATGAAATAAACTTTATAATTTTTTTTAATTTGCCTTTTATGAGATTATCATAATTTTATAATTCGGGTTGTGAATTTGATAAGTTAACCTATTAGATTGATATAATATTTTTTTATTTTTTAAAATTTATTTTTACCATCATTATATTAAAAAAAAAATAATTAAAACAATGTTTAACCCAAAAAAAAAAAAAACTTAAATTTTAATTTTAACGACAATGCCAATCAAACCCCTTTTAAGTGACAACATAGCAAAACAAGAGTAACTGAAGTAGTCTTGTCCAAAAACCACAAACTGACAACACACCAAACTACTCCACTCCCTTGCATCCTCCGCTCAAATCTCAAACACCATAGTTTTTATCCAACAACACTCCCTATAGGCCTCGTAACATCTCCTATCTCTCTCTAACAACTAAGAACCAATACCCAGCCGGCTGATCAGATCAAAAAAGAAAAGCAACCAAATTTTGCTTCAAGTTTTGATTTTGAGGTGCATGGCTGCTCTCCACTCTACTGCTTTTTGTTTAGGTGGTGTGGCTTTGTCTTCTCGTCAAGAACTTTGTTTCAGACGTGGGAATGTTAAAGCCTCAACTTTTTCTTGCCCCCCTTTGGTTTCCATTCCTCGATTGAGCTTCCAAAGTAAGAAATTTTGTTTCTTGGAACCAGAGATTAGTTTACTTTATCTTGAGTTTTGATGCACGTCAATGTGTTTTTCTTTAATGGGTTCTTCACAATCAGTCTAAATCTCACGGGTTCTAGTTGGAAATGAGTGCCCATGTCTTGTGAATTGAAGTTTTGGATTCCATCGGTTTTAGTCTCATAATAGAAAATTGGACATCAAGGTGAATCTCAAGCTTTGATATTTCCTTTTCTTTTTTTTTTGGTAAGTGATCAATTCAAAAGAGTCCATAGACAGTCTTTTTAGCTTTTAGGGACCTTATAAAGTCTCGGTCTTGTAGATGCCATATCATGAAGGGCTCAAGTTCTCTAATTGCTTTATTCTACCATTTTGTGAAATGAATTCTGCTGGAAGAACAAGAGGAAATAATTAATGTTTTGCCTTTATAGTGCAAATTCCCTAAGGCATCAGCTTCTTTTACCAAATTCATTTCATTTCTGCTTTTACTATCTATTTGGAAATATGAACCTTTTCTTTTTATGTTTCCAACTTGTTATAACTTGTTATGGTACTCCTGGCTCTTTCTTTTGCTTCCTATTTTATGTAATCCAGGTAAAGCATTCGGAGGTGATGGGTCACCAGAAACGAAAGACTCCTCTCTTGTGGTTTGTTTTGGGGAAATGCTAATTGACTTTGTCCCAACCATTAGTGGACTGTCATTGTCTGATGCACCGGCATTTAAGAAGGCTCCAGGAGGTGCGCCTGCTAATGTTGCTGTTGGTATTGCTCGACTTGGTGGCTCGTCGGCATTTATAGGGAAGGTACCATTATAACAATAATGATCAATGTTTCTGGCAATGATTAGAAAATAAGAAAGCTAGGATGAAGTCGTTTTTCAGATGCCCATGTAGCCAATTTGTTGAGGAGTTGATAAAAAAAATCTGCCAACTGGTTTTTTGATTCTCTGGGGCTTGGTAATTTACGATTGTAGTATTCAAGTTAGAATTCTATTATAGTGTCATTTATGTTTCCCTTCTGCTTCTTTAATGCTTTAAGACACAGAACTCCTTTTCTTTTTCAGATGCCCATGTAGCCAATTTGTTGAGGAGTTGATAAAAAAAATCTGCCAACTGGTTTTTTGATTCTCTGGGGCTTGGTAATTTACGATTGTAGTATTCAAGTTAGAATTCTATTATAGTGTCATTTATGTTTCCCTTCTGCTTCTTTAATGCTTTAAGACACAGAACTCCTTTTCTTGTTACACAGACATTATTTATGTTTAATAGAAAGTTAAGTTGCAAAGCTGATTTCAGGAGTTTCCTGAGTTTATCTGACATAACAAGTTTATCTGGCATCCACTATCCACAAACATACGTCCTAGGCATTCATGTTATCTGAAGGTGAAAAGCTGTCATCCACCTCTCCGAGGTTGAATTAAAGTCCTTTGCATAGAGCTATGGATAGCTGGAGATAGAATCAATCTGTAAATGCAAGGAGCTGTCAAACAACAATTTTCCTCGTTAACAACTTAGTTCTATTGATCATTCTTTCAACCTAGTGCATTCTTGACAAAATATTACCTGTTCCCTCTTCGTTCTAAAATTTAACCGCGTGTCAGTTTTGTAGAATGCCATACCCTGCTTATATTATCTTATTGACATATATTTTTCACAAAAATTAACCATAGAAATTTTATCTGTCATCGAACCTCTCAGATCTTGAATCTTTTGTACGACATGCACAGGTTGGTGAAGATGAGTTTGGATACATGCTTGCGGAAATATTAAAGGAGAATAATGTGAACAATGAAGGGATGCGTTTCGATCCTGGTGCAAGGACTGCTTTAGCTTTTGTTACATTAAGAAGTGACGGGGAACGTGAATTCATGTTTTACCGTAATCCTAGTGCAGATATGTTACTTCAAGAAGCTGAACTTGATTTAGATTTGATTAGAAAGGTATGCAAGGGTTTATACTTGTAGTATTTATTTAAAACTTAAAAGCACAAAAAATCCTTTGTTACATAAAAAAATCATATTTCTCCTTTTTATGTACCTTGGCAGGCAAAAATATTTCATTATGGCTCCATAAGTCTTATAACAGAGCCATGCAAGTCAGCCCACATTGCAGCAGCAAAAGTTGCTAAGGATGCAGGTGTTTTTTTGTCCTACGATCCTAACCTGAGGCTTCCACTATGGCCTTCTGCTGAGAGTGCCAGAGAAGGGATTCTGAGCATTTGGGACACTGCTGATATTATCAAGGTAACATGCCATCTTGAGTAGATTAATTACCTTATTGTTGTTGGCAATTGTTTTGCTTCCCCTAATTTAGAGGCATGGTGTAACGCAGATAGAAATATCACTCTGATGGTCACATCTTGTTTATGTCTTCCAGATAAGTGAAGAAGAGATATCTTTCTTGACTAAAGGAGAAGATCCATATGATGATGCTGTTGTTCAGAAGCTATTCCATCCAAATCTTAAATTGCTTCTTGTCACCGAGGGACCGGAGGGCTGCAGGTATTACACCAAAGTAAGTACCAGAAATCTAGTCTTTAAAAATTTAGTTTTGAAACTTACAAGACCATCCCATGTGCTCCTATCCCATGCATGTCAATGAGAAATAGTTGCTGTACTATTGCTTTGAGTTTGGATGATGACAGGAATTGAAATAAGAATGCACATCCAAAACTCCAATCACATGTTACTTACAGGAACTTAAAAGAGTTGAAAAAAAGAGGAAAGGAGGCATGAGAGAGAGAGATCTAAATATTGCAAATATAGAGTGAATTGGAGAATTTTGAATATTGTGATGGACCTTTTTCTTATCAACTTTTCCATAAAACTGCAATTTGAGAAAACCTTATCTGCCTATAAAAGTTTTCTTTGCTGATGGCAGCTCTAAAAGGCTGTCTTTCAAGAGGATTTGACTCATAAATTAAGTGAAAATGCACTGTGATTTTTAAAACTAATTGACCTAATATAGTGCTAATGCCTTGTGATATTTCCCTCCTATATTGGAGATAATGTTTTCTTTTAATATCTCTGTGACTAAATTTTCATTATCTTATATGTTTTCAGGAGTTCAGTGGGAGAGTGAAGGGTTTAAAGGTGGATGCTGTGGACACCACTGGTGCTGGGGATGCTTTTGTTGCTGGAATATTGTCACAACTAGCTAAGGATCTCTCCTTGCTCCAGGTAATGCCATTAACAATTAGATTAAAGAAATGGTAGTATCTTCAGGTCAATACTGCTGTGCGTGTGCAAGCACAAATTTACACATGCATTTGGTATCTTCGTCATGATGCAGTTTAGTCTGTTGATATGTATTGCATAATCCTAGCTTTGTGTCAACTATATAACCATTATAAAGTGCTTTCTTCCATTGTATTGAAGAAACTTGATCTTCAACTGTACTTGGAAGGTATAATATTTGATAGGGAGTTGGTTATAATCATGCAAGGAATTCATAGAGCTGGACAATGTCAAGAACTTCTCCAAATTGATAATTTCCCCCTTTCAGATCATCTGAAAAAAAACCAGTTTTCTATTTATGCATGGTTTCCGGTCCCGTCCAGGTTATTGTTGTGCAAACTAGTGCAAGTCATGCTTAGTTTTCACAGTTATGCTTTTAAACAACAGTGTACTTTATCTTTTAACTTTATAGTGCACTTTCACACTGATCGACTTCTTTTAATCTTTAAGAATGAGGACCGATTGAGAGAAGCTCTCAAGTTTGCGAATGCCTGTGGTGCATTGACTGTAAAGGAGAGAGGTGCCATTCCAGCTTTGCCAACTAGAGAAGCTGTGAACAGTGCCATCATTCAGCTTGTTGGGTAGAGTTTTTGTGATCTCTGTGATTAGGTAACAAGTTCCATGCCAATTCTTTAGATCGTTGGACAGTTCAGTGTTGTAACATGCAAGTTTTACCACAATCTGTTGAGTGAAATCATTTCAGTCCTGGGGATCACATCAACCCCCCTGTATCGCACCATATTGTAAACATTCAGCTGAGGTACATCGCCAATAAAATAAAATTTATAATTTTGTGATGTCTTGCCTTTCTCTGCAATTTATGTCTCTCCCTGCTAGTAAAGGCTTCTTGACGAGTAAGGCCTGCAAAATTTTGATTAAAGTCTATTAGGCTGTCATCTTATAAACAGAAAAAAAACAAAAAATTCTGACAAGAACGGTTAGGTTTCATGATTCAAGTATAATCCTTATTTTTCTCCCAACTGGCTTCCTGTAAGAAATCCTCGCCTTGGTATGACTCACATCAGCACAACTGTAAAGCCAATATTGTCAGTTTGCTTAATACTGTGCATCATTATCAAACCTGACCCGGGAGTTGATCAGGCCGGGTTTCGGGTTTTATGGATTAACCCGGAAAATTTTTAAAAAATATTTAAAATTTTAATATTTTATATAAAAAAATTAAAAAAAAATCTATGTAAATATAGCCTATACATATTATAAATAATGAAATTTAAAAGAATATTTTAAAATTTTTTTTTATAAGATACCATGTTATTCTTTTAAATTGAAGTATTTAAACTAAAAATATTTTTTTTATCTCATATTAGAAAAATATAACTTTTTTCTTATGAACATAGAGTATATATTCAAAAGGGCTTTAAATTCCACGTTGAAAAAATAATTTTTTTCTTGAAAACATATAGTATATATACTAAAGGATTTCAAATCTTACATTGAAAAAATAAAATATCTTCTAATATTTATATAATGAATTTTAAAAAGTGTTAATAACTAACTAAAAAAATAATATAAAAAAGGGTATAGGAGAAAAACCACATTTGAAAAAAAAAGGGGGTCTCGTTCGGGTTCGCCCAGGTCATGGGTTGACTCATCGAGTCGATCGGGTTTTGCTTGGTTATTGCACCGGCTGGTCTTTTAACAAACCTGGATCGGTCTAGCCACTAGGTTGACAGGGTCCTGGGTCAACCCGTCAGGCCGGTCCGGGTTTAATAACTGTCATTTGAACTCAAATATCTTGTTTTTTTACAGCACATTAAAAAAAAAAAAACCTAAAAGAAGGCGGGTTATGCTATTTATTGGAATAATATTTTGTTTTTTTCTTTGATTTTTATTCATCAATGTTTTTTTTTAATTTTTTTTTAATATTAGATTTTTTTTTATATTAAGTTATCGTACTCTCATGATACAAATCATTAGTTTTGGGGGTTAATTTGGTTGACTAGATTTTTTTTAATTATTTTTTTTAATTTTATCCTTTAATATTGGGTTGATTAAGAATTAGACTTTATAATTTTTTTTCTTTGTTTTCTATTATGTTATTTTGGTCTCATGACCTGAGAATAATATTTGACAAGTAACCCAAGTTGAATTAGGTTGTTTTTTGTGTTCATTTTTTTAATTTTTTTTTCAATTTAATCATTCAATATTGGATAGGTTGGGAATTGAGTTTCATAATCTGTTTTGATCTGCTTTCTATAAAGATATCTTGGTCTCATTATTAGGGTTGCAGGTTTTGACATTTTAACTCTAGTTAAATCGAGTAGTCTTTTTTAATTTTCTTTCTAATAGATTATCTCGGTCCCAAGACTCGGGTCACGGGTCTTTCAACATTGGATTTTATTTTTATTGGGTTGTTCCCATCTCATGATTCAGGTTGCAAGTTTAGTGGGTTAACCCAGTTGACTCAATTGTTTTTTTTTTCTAGTTTTATCATTTAATATTGTGTTTTATTTGAAATTAGACTTTATAATTTATTTTAATTTACTTTTATTAATTTATCTCAACCTCATGACCTGAGAATAATGCTTAACGAGTTAACCCGAATTGACTTGACTTATTTTTTGTGTCATTTTTTTAATTAATTTTTTACAAATATCTATGTTCAACATTGTGTCGATTGAAAATTGAGTTTTATAATTTATTTTGATTTATTTTTTATGGGATTATCTTAGTCTCATGATCAGGGTTACAGATTTGGTAGGTTAACCCGAGTTAAATTAAGTCATTTTTTTTTATTTTCTTTCTAAGAGGTTATCTCTGTCTCATGACTCAAGTCATGAGTTTAGCGGATTGACTCGGGTTATTTTTTATGTTTTTTTAATTGATTTTTTTAATCTCATATTTCAACATTGGGATGATTGAGAATTAATGTAACAGCCCGGCCCAAACTGCCATATATTGTCCGTTTTGGGCCTTACCGCCATCATGGTTTTATTCCTGGTGACGCAAGTCCACTTCTGAGCCTGACGCCCCAAAACACGTATGACAAGTTAGCAACCAACACTCTTAATAAAGCCAGCTACCACTCCCTCATCCGCCAATATGGGATATTATAATTCACCCTCTTAAGGAGCCCGACGACCACGTCGGCACAACCGGACAACCAGTGAGGTAAGCTCTGATACCAACTATAACAGCCTGACCCAACCTACCATATATTGTCTGCTTTGGGCCTTACCGCCCTCACGATTTTGTTTTTGGTGACGCGAGCCCACTTCTAAGTCTAATGCCCCAAAACGCGTATGACAAGTCAACAACTAGCACTCTTAATAAGACTAGCTACCACTCCCTAACCCACCGATGTGGGATATTACAATTAGATTTTGTAATTTGTTTTGATTTACTTTTTATAGGGTTATCTCGGTCTTATGACCCGAATCGCAAGTTTGACAAGTTAACTCGGCTTGTTTTTTAGGTCCTTTTTTATTGATTTTTTTTTCAATTTCATCATTTAACATTGAGGTGATTAAGCTTCATGATTTATTTTGATTTATTTTCTATGAGGTTATCATAGTCTCATAACCTGGATTGCGGATTTGACATGTTAACCTGTATTGATCCAAGTCAATACAATATGTTCTTATCTTGATATTAAAAAAAGATATCATATTGAATTTTTTTAAGTCAAACTATTTTTACAGGTCCTCTAGGTTGTTTTTGGATCTATAAAGTCAATTGAATCATATTGGATCAACTCTCACACGATTTAGATTTTTTTCCTCTAAAAAAAATATTAGCAACATTTGAATATTTTTTTATGTTCAATAAAAACTTGACATGACCCGCAACATAGCGCATATGAATTATCTAATCTTAAACTACAAAATGAAGCAACTTCTCCTATTCTTACAAGATTTGAACCTAAGATCTCCCAGTGCAAACTATATTTGTGATCCACACTCCGCCGTAGGTTGGTTAAATGTTTTTTTTT
>Ga0325403_1007730_pt1 | contig 10274 bp, 5 predicted proteins | sample PopdelMetagenome_19_FD_205665 | JGI IMG/M metagenome (GOLD analysis project Ga0325403, IMG submission 205665) | Populus deltoides microbial communities from Bellville, Georgia, United States - Xylem-PdKOR-R4 | ecosystem: Host-associated > Plants > Phyllosphere > Stem > Wood/Secondary xylem...
AAATGATGAGCATTTGAATTTGATTTTGTGTGGTATCTATATAGTGATTGTAATGAAGGGGAATTAGAGGTAGAAAGTGAAAAAAGTATGGTGGTTGAAGGACACGAGTTTTTTAAAAATATTTAGAATATTGAGAGATATTTTTAAAAAATAAAATGAAAGTGCCGGTACTACTATATAAAACAAAATTAATTAAATTCTATATTATAAATATGTAAAAATTAATTTAGCTATTAATTGAATTCAATTTAAACACTATAATTAAATTCATTTTTTATTTTTTTTATACTAAATTGGTTTCAAACATGCAATTAAATTTTATATTCATTTTAATTACTCTAAAAATTTTAAATTTCATCGAGGTAAAATTACTCTGAAGCTCCTATAGTTTAATTATTTTTCGCTTTGTCTCCATTCTTTAAAAAATTATTGTTTACATCTTGGGTCAACTTAATTTTTAATTTTGTATGAAAAGATCAAACTACCCTTATATATAATACCACCATCCAAATACATATTAATTCATTATTTTGCATTTGATTTTCTTTTCTCCCTCTCCATGACTCTTTTTCCACTAACATATAATCAATATAAATCAAAACAAAATCTTCTCTTTTTATCGATTTTTTTTCTCTTATCTTTGTAATCCACGACACCTTTTATGAGTTGTAAATAAATTATTATTTTTTCAAAACTCTAAAAAAAACTTAAATTGATTGTAAATAAAATCTTCTCTAGGTCTCAATGATGAGAAACTTTAAGAATAGAGGTAAGATAGGAAGGTACCATGAAGCATACCAATTCAATGATGGGGAAATAGGGACAACGAGAGGATGATTAAAGAAAAGGGAGGTACCATGTAATGAAATAAGATATGAAGGGAATTTTTTGCATAAATCAATTATGGTCAGCAACTCTATTTATATAAGATTTGTATAGATATATAAGGAAGTAAATAATTACAATGAATTACAAGAATGATCATTAGATAAAATTCAACAGTTCTAGTCACGGAGCCATTTTTTAATTGTCTTAGAATTATTTTTTTGCTGTCATGGGATCATGAGATTATCCTTTCCTTGCTTGATTATTTCCATTATTAGCATAATTTTCTTGATTTGATATGTGAAATTGATAATTACTCACACGTTTCCTTAAACACAATAGGTAGGAAGACATGTTGAGTTTGTTTCAAAACCATAAAAACTAAGATGAGGACAGGCCTTTAATGAATCCATCTATAATCTAATTATTAATCCATTGAATTGAACATAAAGAGCTTCTCATGTTGCATGTTCTGGCACAAAATGGTAATCAACTTCTATATGTTTTTTGCTTGCATGCAATATTGGGTTAGACACAAGATGATTATCATAAAATAGGATAGGAGGATTAGCCAAAAACATACCTAGATCACAAAGTATGATGAGAATCATTAAACATCACCACAAGATCCATTACATGTGTTAATTAGGTCTATTACAAAGTCAATAACTAAGAAGATTAAAGAAACATTCAATGAGATAACTCGATATATTTAGGTTTAATTTCATCCAATAACTATGGTTCTTTTATTCAGGTAATTATTAGGTCGGGTTCTTTTCAACTTAATTATTTAGCTACTATTTAAGTCATTATAGGTATTACAGACTTCTTCAAATTCTCGCAAATGCAAGTATGGATTTTCTTGATCTAAGCCATGAAAAGAAGGTAAAAGTTGAATAATGTCTGGCTTAAAATCAAAGTGAGATGCATCAAGAGGGAAAACTATATATGAGGATGCACTTGTTCTTGTTGGATTCATGTGGTCTCTTAGTGTTCTAACTCGATTATTCTCATTATTCTCGTTATGAAGTGATTGGTTATCTTCTTCAGCCATATTTTCTGAAAATAATGAGGATACCCTACAAAGTCTACCACTTAATGTACGTGACCAAACTCTCATGCACTGTGTAAGAAGAGAATAAAAGGATGAAGAAAACAAGAGAAAAAGAAACAAAAGTTAGATACAAGAGAAGTGAAAAATAAAAATAAAATAAATATTATAATTTATACAAGAATTTACCTCCCCGGCAACGGCGCCAAAAACTTGACATGATCAAAGAGTTGATGTCTTATCCCATGTGCAGGAGTGTCAAAGTAATAAATAACCCAGCAAGACCGGGGTCGAACCACAGGGAGGTGAACTATATAAATTATAAATAATAATAATAATAATAATAATAATAATAACAACAACATCAACAACAACAACAACAACAACAATGATGATGACAATGGTGATGATGAGTTAAAGAGGACTTTGAGACGTAAGATAAATGTGAAGATTAAACAATGATAAAAATAAATGTCAAGGTTAGAGTATCCACTAATAGTATTAGAGATAAGTAAAGTATAAACTCTTTATAAATTATCAACATAATCATATTAATAATCTTATTTACGTAACACCATAGTTATAAATTTTATCAGGTATTCATGATGCTAACTTATGTTGACAACAAATCAAGTTTCTCTCATAATAACGATGTTGGCCGAAGACTATGAATGATCAAGTATTTAATGTACCAAGTGTTATACAACACAAATCTAGATTAACCATTTAACAAGCAAGGTATTAAGAATTAATAAGATAAAAATGATAAAACTTGTTAATAGCAAACTTTCTTGGATATAAACATTAAAGTCCATGTTTAGTTCGTATTATACTTATCCTAACACCATTAGTGAAACCTTGTCACCTTGACATAATTAACTTAGCTAGACATTATGAAGAAGAAAAACATAAATAAACAATATAAGAACATAAACATGATATAAGTTAATTAAGTATAGTAAAGGAAATGAAAAGCATGAACAAGAGATTAATGAAAGCAAAACTTAAGTATTACAAAAATATAAAGAGAGAGCAAGAACATGATCTTGATATTAGAACCAAGATTGCTAAATGAATGACAAATGCCTTCTTTTATAGGCTAAAATTCAGAACTATTCATTTGGTAATTGATTATTGATGTAGTGGCCAACTATTGATTTAGTGGACTTGGTAGACAGCAGCACTCAAGCACTTTGGCTGGATGAAATGACATTGATCCATTCAGAATTTGGCAACGTGTTCCCATGAAAGTTGTTGGCAATCATCTTATCTTTACACCCATAATATTTTAGAGCATTTGGATCACTAGAGCTCGAGATATGACTAAAATACTGAGTAGTGTTGTTGGTGGACGTGGTGGATAGACCTCAAGCTCTTGTCTGGATGAAATGTCATTGTTACCATCAGAATTTGAGAAAATTTTCTTCATGAAAGTTGTTGAAAATTGTCTTTTCCTTCCACCCACTAAAGGTTACGTCATTTGGCCTTCTAAAACTCCAGATATGGGTAAACTTTTAAGCAGTGTTTGGGCTGGATTACAGGACAGATTCTGACTTCTCTTTTGTGGCCAAACTTTGAATTTGAAAACGGCATATTTGGGTCTTACACTATTCATGAACATTGTAGGCCTATTTCTTAGCTTTCCATCTATAGAAATTAAGCTGAAAGCCAAGATCTACAGCTCCAGATATGACCCAATAACTAAACAGTGTTCCAATTTGAATTGAATCGGCATCTCCTTTCTAAGCATAGCCGTTTCTTTGTCCTTTCACTTTCAATAGTTAATCACATCAATCAATCCTTTGAATTGTGAGATATACCTGCATTTAAAATAAACATTTACCATAAATTAAAGCTATTTTATATTATCAGATCTGTTATTATAAAATATGCTCTAGTTAAGGAGTTATTGATACTTCAAGTGCAAAATGATGATATAAAACCTTGATAAAAATGCACTTTTAAGTACTAATCATTATACATTAATTTATTTGGAATTTCCTTCAATTTTTTATAAATGTTCTCACTTAAAATTTATAAAAATTATTCCTTTAAAATAATTATTTTACTCAATTTGGAAATTTATGCAATTTATCACTAGTGAACATTTAGCCTACCAATTTTAGTATTTTATCTCATCTGAAATTTAAATTAGTTTACTAGCGATGTTCAACCTAAATCATAATAATTTTTCTTCTAATTTATCATCTTTTTTTTTCAGGGGCTTACAACTACAAATGGGTGTACGAAAATATATGAAAGTTGATGGGTCTATTAAATGCTATAAAACTTAGCTAGTAGCCAAGAGGTATTATTAACTTGTGGGTATAAGACCTCTAGTCTAATTGTCAAGCCAGCTACAATTCTGATAGTTTTGGTTATTGTTGTTTTTAAGGGTTGGTCTAGTCATCAATTAGAAGTTCATAATGGTTTTCATAATATTAATGTTAAATACATTAACCTCTAAATTTTGTTAATCTTTATCTTCTTTCTCATATATACAAACTGGAAAGGTCTTTGTATAAACTTAAATAGGCATCACTTGCCTGGTTCAAGTGACTCCACTGATTATTGTTAGGTCTCAGCCTTTTCTAGGTATCAAATTGATAGTTCTCTTTTTATATACATATCATTAACCATCTACATTTATATTATGATTCATGTTAATGATATTTTTATGACATCTAAAGAACTTTCTTCTGTGACTAAATTGATTGCTTATCTTGACACATGATTATTTATCCAAAACCTGGGTTATCTGAATTACTTTTTTGGTATTGAGGTACAATATACTTCTCATAGGATATTTTTCTCCCAATCTCATTATGTCTCTAACATTATGCATAAGGCTATCATATCTTAATAATGACCACTTTTAATATTGATAGTAATTGGTTCTCATCTTTTTATCACCTTTAATGATGGCTTTACATATGTTAACCCTACTTTATATTGTAAGGTGATTAGAGCTCTATAATATATAACCTTGCATGGCTATATATTGTTTTCTATTAATAAGGTATGTTAGTTCATCAATGCTCTTTATAAAGACAATTGGCTTATGATTAAACATATATTATATTATGTTATGTTAATGATATACCTCATTTTGGCTTATCTTTTATTATCTCTTATGATCTTCTATTATATGGTTTTAATAATTCTAATTAGACTAGTAATGTCAATTATTGTAAGTCTACAAGTGTCTATGCTATTTATCTTAGTCATAATCTTATCTCTTAGAAGTCTAGTAAGAAAAAAACAATTGTTAATTTTTTATAAAAGCTGAATATAAGGTTGTTGCTAATACTAATGTTGAGTTATGATGGCTCTCCTCCTTTTTATCTAAAATTGGTTATCCATCCTTTTATTTTTTCATCTTATGGTGTAATAATCTTAGAGTAACTTATCTCACGATTAATCTGGCTTTTCATATATACACGAAACATGTTGAAATTGATTTTCATGTTGTTTATGATATGGTTGCGTAAAAAGAATTATAGGTTTTGTTTGTTGCCACTGATGATCAGATAGGGAACTATTAAGCTCTGCCTTTTTTTTTGGATTCAAATCGGTTGTTATTGCTCACTTAACATGCAAAGTTGTATTAGATCACAATGATGATAAGGAAACTCTAGATATTTTCTAACAATAAAAGAAGATATATTTTTCTTGTTTTATATTTGTCATGTTTTATATTTTTCACGTTCTAGATGGAAATACCCTTTTCATATACTGTATTTTTTTTTATTTGTAATAGGGTTAGCAATATATATGTGTGTGTGTGTGTGAGAGAGAGAGAGAGAGAGGAAGAGAGGGAGAGAGAGTTTTGCTCAGCTTTAAAAGAATTTGTTGTCAAGGATCTTATTGACATGTTTTAATTCAACTAACTGTTTAGTTGGCTTATTTCATCGTGTTTCATAAAGGTTGTCAGGGTCTGACAACCCTGGATACAAACTATGGTTGCTTGGTCAAAGAACTCATGACTCAAAACAGTATAATGATCCACTATTGGATGATATTGGTGGTTTGATTGTTGGAGATATTGGTGATTATCGTTTAGAATGAGATATCATTATCGAAAGTTGGTCAGTGACTTTATAGAAAATCTCTAAATTGCATCCAAAATTTATGGCCTTGCAATATCTTTTTTCTTTCTTTCATGTGGTGAATATGGTTATTGGACTAACATCAATTTTGCCCGCTATAGTGATCAAATTTCTAGAAGGCATCAAAATGTGCCAATGAGAGTTTTTTTATGCTTATCTTATTTATGAAAGGGAATATGGTGAATACACTATTACAAAAGATGATAGTCTTTACTAATATTTTTTTAATTGACACATTTTCCAATATTAAGAAAAACAAGCTTGATTACATTAAAATGAACCAAAATGATCTTTGAACTGAGCTCTATCAAGGCATTAATGAAATTGTTCTTAGAGGGGATGTTCAAGGGTCAATAACCAGAAAAATTATTCTCCCTTTCTTCTTTAAATGGTAGCTCACGATACATGATAAACAATTACCAAGATGAAATGGCCATTTGCAGGGCATATGAAAATCTGGATCTTTTCATCACATTCACATGTAATACAAACTGGCCTGAAATCCAAAGAGAGTTTAAGAAAAGCAGAGTTTATAAACATGAAGACAAACCTGATATAATTACACGTGTTTTTAGAGCAAAGGTTCTAGATATGTTAAAATTCATCAAATCTAGTGTTCTTTTTGGCAAGACAATTTTTGTTAATAGGATCTTAACCATTTCTTTTTCTTTCTCATCATGTATTTCTTTATTCATTTTTATTTGGTTGTATTTTGCACCTCGATAGATGTATGCGCAATTGAGTTTCAAAAAAAGGGTTTTCCACATAAACATATTTTGGTTTGGCTTAACTCTAAATTCAAATGTTGAATTGCCGATGATGTTGACTCGGTTGTTTTAACTGAAATACCAAAAATGAATATTGATCCTTTATGTCATGAAATTATCTCTAAGTTCATGATACATGTTCCATGCGACGTTGTGAAGTCGAATCCACAATGCATGTTGGAGGGTAGATGTGCAAAGTCATTTCAAAAAAAATTCAAAGACTCAACTGTTTTTCATGAGAATAAGTTTGTTTATTACAAGCGACATGAATGTCATGATAATTTTCTTCTCAATGATGGAATTATGTTTTGCAATGACTATATTGTTCTGTATAATAAAGAGCTTTTGATGTGGTACAATGCACATACATATATTAAGATATGCTACCAATCAATTCTCATTAAATATTTGTTTAAATCTGTCAACAAAAGGCCTAATAGATGTTGTATAGTGCTCTAAAATGAAACGAATGATGAAATATAGGCGTATCTTAATTGTTGTTTTATCTTCCTCTATGAAGCTTTTTGACGTCTTTTCAAATTTCTTATCCATTCAAGAAACCCTCTAGTTGAAAAACTTCATGTTTATTTGCCTTTTTCAACAAAATATTGTGTTCTCAAGTAGCAAGTCTCTTCATTCTGTGTTTAGAAGGCCAAGTATTAACATAACAATGCTTACAAAATGGTTCGAGTGAAACAAAAAACATTTTGATGCATAAGAACTTTGTTATTCAGAATTTTCCAAGTAAGTATGTATGGGATGCAGGCCAAGAAGAATGGGTAATGAGATCAAGGGGGTTTAACCTTGGATGTATAACATATTTGCAAGCAAGCTGAAATGTTGGATAAACAATCTCGTCAACTTTTCTTAAATCAGCAAACCATGTTAACCCTTTAATATGGTTTAAAAGCAATCTTAAGAAATAAAGTTCAAGATCCTTTGATTTTATTCAATCAGTTTTGGCATTCAATACACGATGACATCCTTTATAGATTGATGACATCTTTTAAAATGCCTAATTGAATTTTATTTGATGATCAACTTAGAAACTAAGTGTTATATGAGCTTGAACAGATTTTCAACGCTACTGCAATAATACTTTAAGATCATATATTGCCAATGCCTATAACCAATTCTTAACTGAGATTAGGAACAATCTTCTAAAAGAAAAACTTAATTATGATCTATTTAACCTTAAGAGTCAACATTCATTGAATTTTTCCTTTCTCAACGATGGACAAAAAATAATATATGATTCAGTTGTTGCAGTTATCCTTCAAAAGAAACAGACTTTAATCTTTGTCCATGACATGAAAGAATCGGTAAAACTTTTCTGTGGCATACACACATCATCAATTGCATCAGATTCGAGGGGTTAGTTGTCCTTGTTATGGCCTTATCTAGTATTACGTCTTCTTTTACTACAAGGTGGTCATACAACCCATTTAAGATTCAAAATCCCACTTACTATTGATGAATCATCAACATGTCTTATCAAGAAAAACACACATCTCTCTAGCCTCCTTCAAATAAATTATCTTATTGTCTGGGATGAATCATTAATAAATAACAAATGTTGTTTTGAAGCTCTTGACCATTCAATATGTGATGTCCTCTCAGGGCGTGAAAATTGTTATGAAGGTCTTCCATTTGACAGGAAAAAAATTTTGTTTGGAGGTGATTTTCAACAAAAAAATAATGGCTGCGAGAGACCATTTTTTCATGGTTATGAGTTCCATGGATAGTTCATTCTATTCATGCCAATTAAATTATAAAAAATAACACAATTATTTAACATCTCTTTACAATGGATACTACACATAAATTTAGTTATGAAAACCATATACCCTCGGTTTCTAGCTTTTTTTTTTCACAGTTGTTTTTTATTAGTTTAAAATCACTTAGATATACTTTTAAACTTTCTTTTTTGTTTTTCAACTTAGCAGCACATTATCTCCACCTTCCCTTCCTCTTTGCAACCTATTTTCTTCTTCTTAATTTGACCACTAACACTACTGGTTGCTTTTTTATTCGTAGAAGATCTCTATCAGTAGGATCACACAATCATTTTGTTTATGCAACAACTCCAAATATTGTTTTCCTATTGCATATCCCTATAGACTACTCCAACAACATTTAACTTTTTTAAAGAATAATGTTACTCTCTAACATTATTGTGACATTGTTTTATTGATAATTAGTGAATTCATGGTCTTTTTAATGTTTTTTGTTTTTGGATAGATATAACATTTCATATGTTGTTTAACTTTTAAAATATGATTAATGAAATCAATTTCCTTCAATCATATATGTTCTTACTCTTATAGTGTCTTTGCAGTATCAATATTTTCACATAATTGATTTTGTTCAGTCTCTAATTTTTAGTCACTAGCACAATTTTTTTATCCTCATGCAATATTAACTTCATCACAAGTTTATATTACTTAATTAGTGTTAATTTATAATTATAACACCATCAAACATATTTATTTCACAAGTTCGCGACAACGCATGAGCAAGACATCTAATGTGTGTATGTACATACATACATACATATAAAGATAACATAGTCATGGTTGAACAACAAATGTACTTTTCTCTTTTAAAAAAAAAAATCAAACATTTTTTTATCAACCAAAATAGAATTTTCTCAATTCTATATATTAAACTTTTTAATTTTTTAAGTGAAATAATATACTTACAGAGACTTTTTTTTTCTTGACTAAGAAAACTCAAAGAAAAATGAAATATTTGTGAATCTTTTTATTTTAAATTAATATATGAAAAATAAAAAAACAACTTAAGATTTTCTTAACTGCGAACAAAATAAATATCTTTGATCATATTATTATTATTATTATTATTATTATTATAGGAGTTTAAAAATACTAATAAGCTTGATCAATTTCCTACTCTTCGCATATTCTGTAGATCAATTGATTATTTCATGCACGAGTTTGATTTAGGATCCTTTCACCCAATTACTTTAGTACTCCTAGAAGAAAAAGTAAATAAAAAATCCTCGTCAACCTTTAATTTAATTTACACCCATAATTAAAAACAAAATTCCAATTAGGAAGTCACTCACAGCTCCGTCTTCCTCCTTCCTCTTTAATTCGATTCCCTCAATCATGCCATCTCACACTTCATAAATCAATCAAAACCCAAAAACCTCTCCTCTCCCGACCCGACCCGACCCGATGGCTAGGCGCTCCATACCCGTCCTAAAACACCTGCTAACCTCCTCCTCCACCCCCACCCTCCGCCGATCCGTAACCTACATGCCACGCCCCGGCGACGGCGCACCGCGACCCGTAACCTTGATCCCCGGCGACGGAATCGGCCCTCTAGTAACCAACGCCGTCGAACAGGTCATGGAAGCAATGCACGCACCAGTGTATTTCGAGAAATACGACATCCATGGGGACATGATGAGAGTACCGTCAGAAGTGATAGAATCGATAAAGAAAAACAAAGTATGCTTGAAAGGAGGGTTGGCGACGCCTATGGGAGGAGGAGTTA
>Ga0325403_1007731_pt1 | contig 10273 bp, 8 predicted proteins | sample PopdelMetagenome_19_FD_205665 | JGI IMG/M metagenome (GOLD analysis project Ga0325403, IMG submission 205665) | Populus deltoides microbial communities from Bellville, Georgia, United States - Xylem-PdKOR-R4 | ecosystem: Host-associated > Plants > Phyllosphere > Stem > Wood/Secondary xylem...
GGGGAATTCATCTATTATTCACCGCTAATGTTTGGATAAAGAAATCCTTAAAGGACGAATATCCAAAATATTATTGGGAATAATTTGTTATTATTCACTGTTAATATTTGGATAAAGAAACCCGGAATGGTAAATATCTAAAATAATTTTCTAGGAATTATAAATCTGCACACTTCCTTGAACGAAGCCTTGATTATAATCGAGGACATTTCAATTTTTTTTACTCCACGGTTTACGAGCCGTGAGAGTATAAAACACTAAGACAAAAAAAAAAGTTTTTAAAGCACCCTAGATTTCTAAATTTTTGTCCCTCCTCCTTGCGATTTACGAGTTGCAAACTCTTGAAAAACTAAGGAGAAAATGAGCTTTTAAAGCACATGGAACTTCCTTGGATTTCTATCTTAATAAATTTAGTTTGAATCAAACCTAGAAAAACTGATAGGGTTAGAAAACACGAACACTATAGCAATTATAAAGCAAACCAAACACCAAGCAGCTTACCTTAGGTAGGGCGTACTAGGGGTGCTAATACCTTCCCTTTACGCAACCAGTCCCTTACCTTAGAATCTTTGAAAGACCAGTTAGGGTTCTTAGTGACCAAAGACTAGGTGGCAACTCCCTTTTACACAAAAAAACAAAAGAAACAACCCAAAATCAATCGAGGGTCGCCGCGACGCCGCGCTCTGCCGCAAGGGTGCGACACTTGTTTTCATGGAAAGCTGAGATAATTTCCCAGAACTTTCATGAATACTATCTGTTCAAATTCTCATGTTAGTAATGACTTTTGTTCAGATAAGAAGATAAGAGTTGTCACCAAGTCAAAGAGGTGGCCACCCACTTAACAATTAGTCATCAAATCAATAGTTCTGATAAAAGGAGGCATTTGCCATAAATTTAAGCATCTTGGTTTTCAGATCAAGATCTTGCTCTTGCTCTCTTTCTTTGTATTTTGTAATGTTCAAGTTTTATTTCATGTTATATTAATCTCTTGTTTATGCTTTTCATTTCCTTTCCTTTACTTAGTCAATGTATATCATTATTATGTTTTTTTTTAATTTTGTTTATGTTTCTCATCTTCATTATATTTAGTTAAGTTTATTTTGTCAATCTGAAAAGGGTACACTAATGGTGAAAGAATACGTATAGTATAAACTCAACATGAACTTTAATGTTTGATACTAACATGTTTTGTATTTGTTATCTTACTTACTTTTAATACCTTGCTTGTTAAATTGTTAATCTAGATTTGTGTTGTACAACCCGTGGTACAACAAGTACTTGATCCTTTCATAACCAACTATATGGTATAACCGACACCTGTGTTATGAAAGGAACTTGATTTGTTGTTAACATAAGCTATCACCATGAATACCTAACCACATTTACAAGAATTGGTATTACTCAAATAAGATAATTATTATAATCATGTTAATAATTTATAATCCAATTGGAACCTCTTTTGTGTGTGGTTTCTAGTTGAGTAATTAAAAGAGTTTATATTATACTTATTTGAAATACCATTAGTAGATCCTCTAACCTTGATATTTGTTTTATCGTTGTTTAATCCTTACATCAATATCACATCTCAAAAGTTCTCTTTAACTCCTTCTCATTTATTGTTTATAATTTTATATAGTTCACCTCCTTGTGGTTCGACCCCGGTCTTGCCGGGTTATTTATTACTTCGACAAGCCTGCACTTGGGATAAGACATCAATCTTTTGATCGTGTCAATAATTAAGTCATCTACATATACAAGCACAATCAACTTGTTTGTAGAATTCTTTTGAATAAACAGTGAAGAGTCATCATTCTTCTTGTGAAACCAAGTGTCTGTAAAGCAACACTTAATTTTGCATGTCATGCTCGTGGACTCTGTTTCAATCCATGGATGGATTTGTGAAGTTTGTAGACTAGGTTAGGAGAGTGACTTTGTGGATGTCCTGGGGATAGCTTCATGAATACTTCCTCTTCAAGTTCTCTATGCAGGAATGCATTGTGTACATCCATTTGATACAATGACTAGCCTTGATTAACTGGCACAGATAACAAGACACGGACAATAGTCATTTTCGCATTTGAAGCAAAGATTTCCTTGTAGTTGATTTCAAATTTCTGCAAGAACCCTTGAGCTACAAGCCGGGCTTTATGCCTTTCAATTGTTCCATCTACGTTGAATTTTGTCTTGAAAATCCAGCGGCAACCAACTGCATATTTACCTGCAGGAAGAGGTATGATGCTCCATGTCTGATTATCAGCAAGTGCACTCAATTCTTTTGTCATAGCCTGCTGCCATACAGCGGGATTGAGCTTCTTGAAATGACTTGGGTTCAAGTGCTTTAGAGATGAAGGTGAGGGAAGCTCGGAGATCTAAGGACAATTTATCATATAACAGAACTTTCGAGACTGGATGCTTGACAATATATGTTACATACTCTAATACTTGGAACTTCAGGAACCTATTGTGGCATAGAACATACATTCTAATCATAATAACTGGAACTAGGCAGCGAAAACAAGTTAAAATCATCCTCTTCTTGAGCTGTGGCAGGGTAATAAGGAATATCTTTAGAAAATCTATTATCTCTTGAAATGTACATTTTCTTTTATGAGGGATCATAACATTTGTATCTCTTTTTTGTTTGAGAATACCCCAAGAAGATGCATTTAACAGCTCTGGAATCAAGCTTGTCCTGTTTTAATGGGGTAAGTGCACAAAACATGAGCATCTAAATACCTTTAAATGTGCCAATTTAAGACTTGTAACCTGCAAAACTTCAAGAGGAGCTTTAAAATCCAATATGCGGCTGGGTAAGCGATTTATGAGATAGACATCCGTAAGAACACTGTATGACCAAAACCCCTTTGGAACATGCATTTGTAACATTATAAGTAGATCATGATTTTTCCGTTCAGAGACTCCATTTTGTTGTGGTGTACCAACATAACTAGTCTGATGCAATATACCATTAGAATGTAAATAATGTGTCATGTCTTTGGATATGTATTCTTAGCCATTATTTGATCGGAATGTTTTAAGATGACTAGAGAATTGATTTTTAATTAACGTATGAAAATCTTGAAAGCAGGAAAACATATTACTCTTAGCCTTTAACAAATACACCCATGTGACTCTAGAAATATCATCAATAAAGGTTACAAAATATTTATAACCATCTGAGTGTATAAGTTCAAACACATGAGATACATGTGTAGTAGAATTATTAAATGGAAGTTTAGATGATTTGGAAAAATGGCAAATCTCACATTCAAGAGGTTTCGAGATGGAAACTGAATTTATTTTGCTAAGTACATAATCTGACGAATGTCCTAAACGACGATGCCATAAGAGTGACTCATATGATATTTTGAAACTAATCTAAAGGCTTTTGGGAACGCGATTATGCTGAAAAAAATAGTAGAGACCATGTAGGAAAAAAACCTTAACTAATCGTCTTTTTGGTTAATCGGTCTTGAAATAACCTTATGATGAATGAAAATTACATCACAATTAAAAGTAGAAGTTATCTTACTGATCGAGAGTAATTGAAAAGGAAAAGAAGTAACATATAGAACATCATACATGATTTCAGAGACAATCTTAATTTTTCCCTTACCCTTCACAGGAGACCCCTTCCTATTTTCTACCGAAACGAAGGCAGGAGAAACAAATCTTTCAAGGTTAGAGAAATTTATCAACTTGTTTGACATATAATCAGTGGCTCCAGAATCAACAATCCAAAGATCATGCATATTATCAAGTTCTAATGCAGTCATAAAAGTAGTTAGAATACCTTGGCTGGTGTTTATGTCTGTCTCTTCTAAAAAATCCATGAGGTGACTGATCAATGCAGTTGAGTTCTGTTGATGCTATTTCTATCCAACAGTTCTAGTGATTCCAGACTGCATCTTCCTATGGTTGTGTTTGTCTTGCAGATAATTTGCAAAATCTTGTATAAAGGTAGTGGGGTTAGCAGTGAAGTTATCAGTTGACAGAGTTGAATATGTCAAATGTGCTTTATAGTTCATTCTCTTCTGGAGTCCTCTTTGCTCATTAGAAAATCTGGGTTTGAGTTTTGGATGTTGCTGCCAACACCGGTCAGTGAGGTGTCCAATATTATGACAGTAGTTGCACTTCAATTCAGAATGTTTCCCTAGAATGATTTGTCATTACCTACTTGTTTTGATAAACAAGCATGCTCGGGCATACTAGAACTGGAGTTCTCATTATGGGGTATTGTCTTGACATGATAACCACGGGTAACTGTTGTTCTAGACTGAGTTTCATGATTCATCACCTTCCTGCGGATTTCTTCACGCTGAACCATTGTTTTAACTGACTGCAGAGATGACAGTTCTGGGTTTATTAGGATGCGGCTTTGCAGATCTTCAAAGTCAGAACCAAGGCTTGCCAAGAGTTGGAAAATTTTGTCTTCCTCTATTTTTCTTTGTAAGATAGCAGCATCATAGGTATGAGGATGATAAATCTCTAGTTCATTCTATAGACTTTTCAAATTTCCCAATAGTTGAACAAATGGTCTATTGTCTTGATGAAGATTTGCAATTTCATAGTGAATATGAAAAATCCATGCTGCATTGTTTTGGTTGCCATACATGTTGCGAATGACATTCCAAAGATCATGTGCAGATTCAGAGTAGCTGAAAATTTCAACCAAATTTTATTCCATAGAATTGAGCATTCAAGACATCACCAACTGATCTTTGGATAACCATATTTCATATTCTGGAGAGTCCACATCTGGAGACCAAATTGAACCATTAATGAATCCCAATTTTGATTTTTCACCGAGAGTAATAGTGACGGCTCTTAAACAAGGAAGATAATTGAATTCATTTAGTAATACTGAACTCAATCATTGAGCAATATTGGTGTCATTAGTATTATTGTTGAAAAAAGGAGTTACCTTTAAGCTAGGACTTTCTTCCATAGTGACTGTAGAAAATTCTTCCATAAAAGCAGAGACTAATGCTCAATTAATGATAGAAACCTAGCTCTGATACCATGTAGAAATTTAAAGAAGTATAATCTCTCAATCATAAATTTACTGATGGCAGAGTACAAGTATATATTGGCTATAATCAATTCCTAACATGGCAGCTACTAGATTTGATTTTGTCCTTGGTTATAAAGGAAATAAATAATAATTACATGATCATCTAAAATAGAAAATAGACATAACATATAGGAAATATAATAACATAACATATATGAAATATAATAACTACAAGATCTTGTATATTTTATCTTGATGCTGTAGTATCTGCTCCATTAATCTGCACTATCTGTAATATCTGCAAGGATCTACAACTTATAATGTAATCTTCAAGAAACAGAGGTCCAAATCAAGAAGTAAGAAGACTGTGAAATGCTACAACTATGGCAGAAAAGAGCATTTTAAAAGGGATTGTTGGTTTGAAAAGGGCATAAATAACACTACAAAGTTATCAAAACCTCAAAGATGCGTTGCAACTACCTCAAAAGATAGGGAGGTCTTATATTATGAAGCAACAACAATCTCTACAGATAGAAAAGAGCTCATAATGTTTGGTTAATGGATTTAGGAGTAACATGGCATATGACTCCTAATCGACATTGGTTTCATACATATGAACCCATATCAGAAGGCTTAGTGTTCATGGGTAATTATCATGCTTTAGAGATTGCTGGCATTGTCACTATCAAGTTGAAGATGTATGATATCTTAATTCGTACTATTTTAGAAGTGTGACATGTGAAAGGCTTATAGAAGAATCTTTTGTCCGTGGGAAAATTTGATAGTCATGTCTATAAGATTCAAACAGACAATGGAATCATGAAAATTATCAAAGGAGTGCTAGTGGTTTTAAAGGCAAGAAAGATAGTTACAAACTCGTTTGTGTTAATATGAGAAACACATCATGAGACAGAGGTGTCAATCACATCAGTCAGTCCTGCAGAAGAGAAGATGATGATGTGGCATAAAAAACTAGGCCACATGTTAGAGAAAGGTTTGAAAATTCTCTCTGATTAAAAGTTACTCCCTGGACTTACAAACGTTACTCTACCCTTTTGTGAGCATTGTGTTACAAGTAAACAACATAGGTTGAAGTTTGGCACATCAACAACTAAGAGCAAATGTATCTTAAACTTGATTCACTCTGATGTTTAGCAAGCACTGGTTGTATCCATAGGAGGAGCAAGATACTTCATATCATTTATAGATGACTTCTCCAAGAGATGTTGGGTGTATCCAATTAGAAGTAAAGCAGATGTGCTCGTAGTCTTCAAAACCTTCAAAGCGCAGGTAGAACTTGAATATGAAAGGAAGATCAAGTGTTTGAGGACTCATAATAGAGGAGAATATACCAATGATGAATTTGACAACTTTTGTCAACATGAAGGTATCAAAAGGCAGTTCACAATGACATACATTCCACAACAAAATGGAGTGGCAGAGCGGATGAACAAACTTGTATTAGAAAAAAAAGAGCAATGTTGAAGGCTATAGGTCTAGGAAAGCAATTCAGGGCAGAAGCATTTAATATTGCTTGTTATGTGATAAATTGATCTCTATCAACTGCAATTGAGCTGAAGACACTAATAAAGATGTGGACTGGGAAGCCAGGTGATTATTCTCGGTTGCATATTTTTGGAAGTGATGTGTACGTGATGTATAATACTTAAGAAGTTAGCAAGCTGGATTCAAAATCTAGAAAATATGTATTCTTGAGATATGCTGATGAAGTGAAGGGGTATCACTTGTGGGATCCCACTGCCCACAAGGTAGTCATCAATAAAGATGCCATATTTGTAGAAGATAAAAGGCAAATGGAAGAAAATAATAGCATTTTAAAGGAGATTACAACAATTTAGATGGAAAATACCTAGAATCATACTTCTTCTAAAGCTGCATTAGAGCATGAAGAACAAGAATAGATAGAGTCTGAAACTCCCGAAGTTTGATGATCAACTCGTGAAAGAAAACCACATGCCTGACACTCATAATATGTTACTGAGAGCAACATTGCATACTGTCTTCTAATAGAGAATGGAGAACCATCAACTTTCTATAAGGCTATAAAAAGCATAGATGTATCTATGTGGATGACAACAATGCAAGAGGAGATTGAAGCTCTACACAAGAATAACTTTTGGGATTTTGTTCCGCTACCACAAAGAAGGATGGCCATTGGCAACAAATGGGTTTACAAGATAAAGTGTGATGACAATGATCAAGTGGAACAATATTGTGCAAGATTGGTGGTGAAAGGATATGCTTAGAAAGAAGAAATAGATTTCAATTAAATATTTTCTCTGATGGTACAACTTACTACAATCAAAGTAGTCTTGCTGATGTGTGCTATATTTTATCTTCACTTAGAGCAGTTAGATGTGAAAATTGCATTTCTTCTTAGAGAACTTGAAGAAGAAATTATATGCTTTAAGCAGAAGGTTTTGCTGAAACAGGCAAGGAGAACTTGGTTTGCAGGTTGAACAAATCTTTATACAGTCTCAAACAAACGCCGAGGTGTTGGTACAAGAGATTCGATTCCTTCATAATTAGCCTTGGGTACAACAAACTTATCTCAGACCATTGTACGTGTTGCTACCCAATTTTTGACCCATGTTTTTATAATTTTTTTTTTTAAATAAGGGTTTACATGTGACGATAATATAGAACATCAGAGCTAATATTAAGGAGGCAATATGTCAAGGAGATAATTATTGAATCAAATATAATTATTGCAATATAAAATACCATAGATATATGATTTGATTCGTGCTGGTTATGGAAAATAATCATACCATAGATATATGATTTGATTTTTGCTGGTTATGGAAAATAATCACTACAATATAAAATACCATATATATAGGATTTGTTGGTGCTGGTTATAGAAGACAATCTCTGCAATAATTATTGCAATATTTCCTTGAATAACACATGTAGAGATTTTCTATATAAGTAACCTCCGGCCATAATAAAAAGGGGGGAGAAAAATATTGACAGGGGAGTAATTTTTCAGAAAAAAAGAAAACACAAAGAAAAACCTAAACCTATCCTCTCTAGCAAAGAAACCGTAGCCCTTCCCCCCTCTCATCTTTTTTAAAAATGAAGCAGCCACCCCTCTGATTTTTAAAAAGAAAACAGAGATCTCTCTTTGGCCACACAGTGGTCCCCTTCAGCTCTCATCAACACAAACCTTTTTCCCTCACTGAAATCGGCTCCCTCTTTGGTTTACCCGTTGCTCTCCCTCTCAGCCACAAGACAGCCACCACATACTCCTCTTCTCCATCCAACAGTCCCGCTCACTGCCCCGTGTCTTGCCCTCATCAGAATCTCCCTCTCTCGACCAAGATCTCCCTTCCCATCTCCACTCCTCTCATTTCCCTTTCCTTTTGAAGTAAACCAGAAGACCCTGACTGCCGCCCCTCTTCTAAAGAAGAAAACCAGAGAAACCCCTGGCCAGATATATAGAACAGCCTCGTCTTCTCCTGACCAGAGAACGGGCTGCGCCAGCCCCTTCACTCTCCCTTCCTCTCCGCTGCTAACAGCAGCTCATTACAGAGAAGATGGAGAAATAAGAGGGGAGGCCGAAAGACAGTAAAGAAGGAGCAGAAAACCGAGACTCCAAGGGCGCCGATCTTTTGCCATGCCAGCGGAAGACTTTCGTCCACCTGTGAACGAGACGATGAGCAGCAATAAGCAAGAGCAGCACAGTAGCAGGGATCCTTCCTCCCAAAGCGGCAAACAGCAGCGGTAACATGACAGCAGCAGGCCGGATCTTCCTTCATGAGCAGCGCCCAGTCGTATCAGCGCCATCGCCTCCACTTCGCCTCCAGCCGCTGCCTCGCCAGGTAAGTCTTTCTTTCCCTGTTCTTGTTTTGCATTTACTAAAGCATTTGGGCACTATGCGAAGGTAAATTAATTACCTTCGCACTGTGCAATGTATGCGTGAGTAATTCACGCATGCAATCTGCAACAGTGCCCAGCCGGGTCACTGGTTTGGGCCAGTGTCCCGGCTAGGCCTGCTGGGTTCAGCCTAGCCACATGGGCTGAGCTGGACCCAGCCTAAAAAAAAACAAGTAATATCGTTGGTTTTCTCGTGTATTTAGTTTATGGTTTGTTATTTTTTTTATATTGTAGAAATACAAATCTGGTATTAAAATACCCAGTTTTTTCCATGAAATGTTGCAAATATATATATATATATATATGTCTAAAAAACAAAAAAAATGTTTTCTTGTGTGTTGCATACGGCCAATACCCTAACATGTTTTGAACATTTTTTTTTATATAAAAAAAATTGGAAGTTTTGAAAAATGTGTTTTCGCATGGATTTCTTAAACACAAAAATTATTTTCTTGCATTTCTGGATTTTACAACATGTTTGTAAAACTCCAAAGGGTGTTGGCCAATATTCCAAAAAATATAAAAATCTTATTTTGTGGAGAAATCATCTAGTATTCACCATTAATGTTTGGATAAAGAAATCCCAAAGGGATGAATATCCAAAATATTTAATGGGAATAACTTGTTATTATTCACTGTTAATATTTGGATAAAGAAACCTTAAGTGGTAAATATCCAAAATAATTTTCTAGGGATAATAAGTCATCACACATCCTTGAAAGAAGCCTTGATTATAATCGAAGACATTTCATTTTTTTTACTCCACGGTTTACGAGCCGTGAGAGTATAAAACACAAAGGCAAAAATAGGCTTTTAAAGCGCCCTAGATTTCTAAATTTTTATCCCTCCTCCTTGCGATTTACGAGTCACAAACTCTTGAAATACCAAGGAAAAAATGAGCTTATAAAGCACATGGAATCTCCTTGGATTTCTATCTTAATAAATTTAGTTAGAATCAAACCTAGAAAAACTGATGGGATTAGAAAACACCAACACTATAGCAATTATAAAGCAAACCAAACACCAAGCAGCTTACCTTAGGTAGGGCGTACTAGGGGTGCTAATACCTTCCCTTTACGCAACCAGTCCCTTACCTTAGAATCTCTGAAAGACCAGTTAGGGTTCCTAGTGACCAAATACTAGGTGGCGACTCCTTTTTACACAATAAAAGAAAAGACCCCGAAACCAATCGAGGGATCGCCGCGACGCCGCGCTCCGCAGCGAGGGTGCGTCAGGATGGCGACTCCACTGGGGACTTAGGACTAGGCTTGGTAATTTGTTTGTTTATGCTATGTGTTATTGATTTTTGTTTTCTTATATGAATGATACCTTGTTTAAAAGCTTTAGCATGCATCTTTA
>Ga0325403_1007734_pt1 | contig 10271 bp, 6 predicted proteins | sample PopdelMetagenome_19_FD_205665 | JGI IMG/M metagenome (GOLD analysis project Ga0325403, IMG submission 205665) | Populus deltoides microbial communities from Bellville, Georgia, United States - Xylem-PdKOR-R4 | ecosystem: Host-associated > Plants > Phyllosphere > Stem > Wood/Secondary xylem...
TATTCTTAAATTTTTTTTACCGACTAATCAATAAGTGAACTTGTTCCATTGATTGATTTAGACAGTAGATTTTAATTGTTCATTCCATCAAACAGTTGATTAGATCAATTGGTAAATAAATTGGTCAACTGGTTTGAGCAGAATCATACATTTTCATTATTTACCTTTTGAAATGTATTTTCTACTGAAATTTCAAAAGAGTTTACCTATAAGTTCAAGATACCAAATTATCGACATTGTGACCTGTAATACTACACTCAAAATTCACAGACAAAGTCCAACCATCGTAGACCTTCTCCTTTTATTCGACCAAAATCAACCACATATCCTTTTTCATTCACATCACCATAATCAAAAGTATAATATAATGGAAGAAATAATTTGAATTATATTAAAGTATCATGCACCATCATGTAATTAAAAAGCAATAAAAAAATAAGGAAATACATTTAATAATTAAAAACTTACTAATATTCCTAAACTTCCAACTTAATCAAACAAATGTGAGATTAAGCTACATCTTAAATCTTGCATTTATACAAATATCATCCAAATACAAACAAAATAAAATAATAAGTTATATAAAAAAATTCCTTAAATACATTAATCCTGACTAAACAAAGGGGACACTAAGCATAGTTCTTTCTTCACTCTGGTTCATGAAAGACTTGACAATTTAAACCATTCATTACATTAGAAAATTCAAACAATAACTAGAATAAGTTCAAATACAAATTCATTATTTAATTTCTCACAAAAATCAACTTTGAAAATTTTACAAATCATATACTTATTCTAAAAAACACGACAAGATTTAATATCCCGGTCATCAAGTGTTATGATGCCATTAATTCTTTTTTGGTCGACTAGTCTAAACAACTATTCTGGTCATTTATCACATAGATGCCACTAGTCTTATTTATTCCAAACAAATATCTAGATCGTCTAAACACATATGTCACTAGTCTTAGCAAATCTAAACAATTTTCTCAATTGTTTAAAAATAGATTCCACTAGCCTCGGCTAGTCTAAGAGATTTTCCCAATCATCTAAACATAGACGCCACTAGCCTAGCTAGTATAAATAATTTTTTCGGTTGTCTTTACAAAAATGCCACTATTCCTTTTATTTATGAAAATGCCATTAATGAGTTCCTATCTTAATTTTCTACCCAACTATTACAACCAAAACAGTTGCGTAACTAGCATATTCAATTTCTCCCTTTAGAGGCACCCATCGTCTTTTCCTCCAACTGATCAAGCAATATGTTGCTCTCATCCATGGGGTTTTCCACTTCACTTCTCCTTGCAAGATTCCTTGCAATTTCACTTTTCATTTTTCCTCGCTTAGATCCTTTCACTCCTCTTCTTTAACTATCTCCAATGGTCTTTGACTAAACCACCAGAAGTTGTTAAATACTGACTTCTTGGTTTTTATATGGCTAATCGGTCATATGTACAACAATTGTTCACAACATCTCATTGATCCCTTGCTAACCCTCCTACAATGGTTGAGCGAGATAGTTTCTACTAGAATCACTGTAGTGAGATGTATCTGAGTGTTTTTATATGTGATAAAAGTTGCAGCCGCCTCTAAACTAATTATTCTAGTGAGGTTTGGAAATAATACCAATCTGAATATTCCTAAAGCAAATGTTTTGCCCTTTTTTTTTTAACAAATCTAGAGTCATTCTTCCTCCTTTCAAATACCTCTTCAATCATCTTCCATTTTATCCAAGTAGCACTTTTCTCCAATATCTTATGGAGATTTGGAACTTTGATCAATTCAGCCAATTTAGTTAGCACTTTGTCACGTCTTTGGTAAAAGTAAACTTTGTATAGATTTCGAGGGAATTCAGTAAGTAAACCATACTCTTCCAAATTAGGAAACATGTTTATATTTTTAAAAGTGAAGCACCCGTACTCAGGGTCCCAAAAATGCATCAAGGCTTTAATTGTTGAACTCTACATAGGCATCTTTGTGATTTCCACTATCCTCCCATATTTCTTCAAAAACTCATCCTCGCAGATGCTATTCATGTGTGAGATAAGCTGCTTCAAGTCGTTTCTAGAGCAACTCACATTTTTTATGAGCAATATGGGTCTCTTGTTGTCCCATTTATTAACTTTGTAAAGGTAATATGGGGCCTTAGTAGGTAGTGGGATGGTACTCATACCAATCATTACCAGTCCAAGCACTCAGCAAAGTGTCAAATGGTTTCACGAACTTAAACCCTAACTGAAAGTCATAAGGTAAGTCATTACTCCCTCACCTAACCTGAAGTTCCCATGTACATTCTGAAGCGGTATATCATAAATAAACTAGTGATGCATGAAAACATTCATCCATATCCAACATACATACATGAGTGAGATAAAACATGATAAAACATAAATAGGTAAAAAAAAAAAAACAAGCCAAATACAAAAATTTAAACACATCAAATCATATAAACTGCATAAAACACACAAATCCTAGTCCAAAACTGTTAAAAACAGAAAATCTCCAGTGGAGTCACCATTCTGTTGCACGTGTGTGTGCGACTTTGTGATGTCAGGATCAAGGAGTCACCACCTAGTTATTTGGTTTAGGGTACTAAGAGACTAGGGTAGACTCGTCTTATATGAAATTCTAGAGTAAGGGATTGATTGTGGCTAGGAAAGGTATTAGCACCCCTAGCGCTCATTACCGGTAAACTGCATTGTGTGGTCTAAATTTAGGTTAAAGGTATTGATGGGTTCCTAATCGATGGTCTATCTATGGTTTAGAATAAATATTTATTCTTATAAATAAATCTGGCGTTTCGAATTCATTATGGGCTTATCTGCCCAAATAAATTCTTGTGGGAAGAATCCATGTAGGTGTCCTAACAGGGTTCACCTATCCTAGAAGACAAAAGAGTTTTCCAGAACTCATATATTGTGGTAAAAAATACTCCTAATTAAAATTCATGAATACCCGAAATAATTTTAAGAATTGTCAAGTTAACTGTTGGTATTTAAATGGCAGCCTACTTGCAGGGCCAACATTTATACCATGATATTGACTATTAATTCTCATGAATTAAAATTTTTAGGGGTTATTGAAATATTGGTCAAGTTCCCATGGATTCAATAAACTGGTTATTAAATCTAAAAATACAAGCAAAGATATTTTTTGAATTTTTATGTATATATAAAAAATATTAAATCATACCATATGTTCATATATATATATATATAAAAGCAAAATATGATTTTTATCTTTTGAGAGGCTTGGCCAAATGCACACCAAATAAAATATGTTTTTGTATTTTGAAATGAGAAATTGTTTCTAGGAATTTTTGAAATTTTTAAGATTTTGACGAAAAGCAGGTATTTTAATATCAGGTCAGCATCTTACATCACAAGTCTACAATCCCGATATTAAATAAAATTGCTAGAAAAATGTGTGAGGGACCCACAAAGAATTTTAAATTGTTCCTTAAAATGTTTTTAGAATTTTTAGGAATTTATTTAGGGCGTGTTTGGCAAAAAAAAAACCATTTTTATTTAAAATAAAACTGTTAAAATAAGCCTAAAGGTGTGTTTGTCAAACAATATCTTAGGTTAAAAATTCCACAAAAAAACAATAACCAACCAAACAAATCTTTAGTACCTAACTCAAAACAAAACCAATCAAGTTGAATCGAAAACACTAGTTCAACCTTGAACTAAACTGAAAATCATGGTTTGACTAGAAATTAAAGCAAAACAAACAATTAAACCAAAAACAGATCAAAACTCAAAAAAATACAAAAGCATAATTTTTTTTTAATCTAGATGCATGAATATGTGTTACTAAAGGTTTTAACCCTAAATTATTTGCTATAAATGATAAGATAGCATGCTCATGCTAAAAATTAACCCAAAACAACTCCAAAACAAGAGTCTAAGGTAAAGTTCATGTGAAGAACATGAACCTAAAATCTAGAAAATTTCCTGAAATTGAAGAACTACTGTCAAAACCCATATTTGGCCTTTTAGACCTTTAAATGCACTGCTTTGGTCCTTACAAACCACATTACCTATACCAAGCATAGTTGAATTCAAATAACTAACAAATAACATAAAATCATCAATAACATGCATGAAGTTTTAATTCCTAAAACTGTCAAATCTTATCCAACCTACATCTATGCAATTCGGATTCAAAATTAGTTTCCTAAGCATATTGGTCAAGAACAAGCCATGTAAACCCAAGATAAACAATCTTGCTTCAAAATGCATTAATCAAACAAAACAAAACAAACAAACATTGTTTTATCAAAACTAACCTAACTATAAAGCTTTTGTTATATTAAAAACATCAAACGCACCCTAAAAACAAACATCAAATTGTAGAATCAAAATTAATGCAACAACAAAAAACAAAAACACAACCCTTACTCTTTAAGCACCACCATATTTGCAAACATAAGTGTACACCAATTGATAACCAAAATCTCCTTAAGCATGTCACATCGACACCGCTTATAGGTTAGAAAATATACTTTCAAAACCCTAGAACAACTACTACTTTGTAAGGTTTTGCTTCAACAAACTTAGTGCCCTGTATAAACCCTTGTGCTAGGCTTGTAAATCCTTACAACTAGGTTTTTTTTCTCTTTTTTTCCTTTTCCTCAACTCTGATTTTCAGGGGTCATTCAAAGGGTTTTGCAAGGGTTTTTCATTGTATTCAATCAGAGATTGATCAATCATGGCCCTTTGATTGGAATGGAAGGGTTTTGGACAAAAAAAACAACAACTTGAAGCTCTGTACTAGGCTGGTTTTGCAGTGGTGGTTTTGGTTTTAGGAATTTTAGTGGTTTTGCCAAACTTAGAGACCAATTAGTTTTTTTTTTCCTTCTGATTTTGAGAGAGAAATACGACCAACCCTTGATAAGAATTTATTGAGAAAGTTTTGATTGTGAACACATGAGAAATTCAATAGGTTTTTCATATGGATGTCACAGTCGTGGCTGACTAGGTTGACCACATTTGAGGCCTCATTAGAGCAACTTCGACATCAAAGTTACCTAAGACCACCTAGAGTTAGTAGAGGAGGTGCACACATTTTATTTGGATCCAACCTTACTCATTTTATAGGTCTGTAGCTTCACATCATTCGTTCAAAGATGCCAACTCGATCAGCCTAAAATTTAAAAATGCAAGTTGATCAGGGACAAGATGTTGAAGACTTTTATAAAAGAATTGGGGTGTAAACGTCCAATTTCATGAGCATGGGTTTGTAGAGGGGGTGTTTCTTAGTTAAATGGTGGTAGTTACAACCCCTGAGGTGGTCGAAAATACCACATTCATTCACCTGAAGATGCTTACCCAATCAACCAAAATTTCCAAGAAAAGAGATGAACAATGGGTGAATGGCACGTTGTCTAGGTTAAACCCTAGAAATTAGGGTTTTTTAATTTAGGATTTGGTCAAATTCAATTTGGTCCCTGCTCTTCCAATTTCTTTTAATTGCACTAGTAATTGTCTCCTAACTTTTAATTACATAAAATTGCACCCCTATCAAATTCAAATATCAACCTCAAAGTTTAATGTCATTTACAAATGAGTCCTTGGTTTTCAATTTTTTTAATGTCATCCTTAATTGACCACCAAAATTTCAATTCCTTTTCAATATTGCCCTTGATTTGACCAATTTCTACCCCCAAAATTATACGCCACTTATAGGTTGGTTTTTGGTCTTGAAAATTTGCAATTCAGTCCATAAATGGCCTCTAAACTTTAATGTTTTTCACAATAAAGCCTTTGATTTAACCAGTTAAACATCTCAAAGTCTAATTTCAATCCCAAAACTTTAATTTCTTCTAATTAACACCCAAATTGACTCCAAAAACTGATTTGTCTTGCAATTAAGTCCTCAATAAAATTAATTAAGCCTTCCAAAATTCTCATTAAGTTCTTACCCACCCAAATTTGTGTTTCTTTACCCCAAATAAAAAAAATATTTTCACCATATGGTTTTTGTTAATCAGAATTGGATTGCTAATTTTATAAATCTTATACATTTTAGTCCTCTAAATTTTTCATTTGTCATCCTGGTCCTCCACCACCAATCTTGGGCAATCTTCTAGGCTTTATTCATGTATATCCTCTTGTATGTTTTAATTTTTTATATATTTTTTTATGTGTGGTTAAAAATGTGTAACAACTGATATGTGCCTAATTGATTGCATAATCAGGGGTCTTATTTATGATTTCTAAATAATATTTTCATATTACCTCTCCATTATATGCATACATTCAGGGGAAGAAATTTTATTTTCTTAATGCATAAATTATTAATAAAGTATGCTAATTATTTACATTGCTTAAAATGTGCTAAAGTTTCTATATATTGCATAGCAAAAGATAGGGGAAGATATATTTTAATATCTAAGCAATCTATTTATTGTCATCATAAAAAAGGGAGAGATTGTTGACCTTTATAGGCACACATTCATGTTTTTATATATTTTGATAATAACAATAAAATAGAAAATAAAATAATAATATGTTCAGTTAAGAATATGCTTTAAACATGTTTTGTACGAAGAACATATCAACAAGCATAATGGATTTCATGAATAAATCAATTAAAAAGTTTAAGAAAGAAGCAAAGTGAATCTTAGATTAAGTATTCATTTTAGTACTCAAATGTAAATCTTTATATCTTACTTGACAACACAATTAAAATGAACTCACACATTTCACTCTATATGCATTAAAAGATTGATAATAAAATGTAAGATAGATGGTTATTAGAATTTACCTAGGTTAAACTAATAAATCTGGAATTCTACATGAACCGGTCGATTGTTTGGTGTGACCAAATGAATCGATCGACTGTATGAAACGGTCAGCTGTTTACTCATTAGTGATGAATACTTGAAAATTTCACAAGACCCGGTTGACCAATTAGCTTGACTAATTTGAACCAGTCGACCATTTTAGTTGTCAGTGAGATTATAACGGCTATAAACAACTAGTTATTCTTTGGAAAATACACATACACACACACACACACATAAATATATAGTTTTTCTAATTGCAAAATTTAAAGGAGGATTCAAACATATATCATATTCAAACTATTCTAATAGCAAAAACAAAATAAACTACAAAATCATCAATCATTGATCATACTTTAATTTGTGTTATTACACCTTCACATTCTAGCACAAGAGTATTCAATTTCATTCGCACAACACTTAATTACCTTCAAATTCTATAAGTGTTATCTTGTGAGTTATAGAGATATTAGAACTTAAATTGTATTATCCACTCTACTAAGAGAGTTATTAAGAAAAACAAAATCATTTTTGTAAACCTTTAAGAGTTAGTAAAAAGTCTTGGTATTGGTGAGAAAATTTCACTGAAGAAAAAAATCTTGAAGAGGGCATTTCTTCAAGTGGAAAAAATCTTGAAGAAATGATCTCTTCAAGTGGTGTATAAAGCTTGGTATGGATTCATCAAGTGGTTATCATACTCTTAAACTTGGACTAGTGAAGGAATACAATACTCAAGTATGGTTTGGTACTTGAGGTGTGGATGTAGGATTGCTGAACCACATTAAAAACAATTTCGCAAATTCTCTCTATTATCTCTTTTCTTTAAGTACTTTAATTATATTATTGGTTATTGTGTTTACTTGAAGTAATTTGCATTAATTATCAAATTTAATGATACACCTAATTCACCTCCCCTCTTAAGTGTTCAGTTGCCTTAATCCTAGAAAAACAATCTGGCATGCACCATGCTTATTTTTTTTTTATGTATATAGTAGTCAGATTATAGAAACCCGATGGATTTTCAAAACCTGATCAAGTCAGGTTTGACTAACAAAAATAAATACCCATTCAGGTTTGAGTTAGGTTCGGGTAGAATTTTTAGATTCACGTTTGGATATGGATAGTACAAAACTAGACTTATAAATACTCATTATCATCCCTAGGAACACTTGCCAATATAATAAGAAAATGTTATGATCTTAGTAAAAAAAAAATTGAAAATTCAATGGTATTTAAAAGAATATCTTAAATTAATTTTTAACCAATCTATTTTAATGGATTGAAATAAAGATTTAGGAAAAAAAAACATGTCAAGTGCACAACATGCATGTTTGGTCCATAAAGAAGAAGGTCTTGCTCATGCGTTAAGCCTCTTTGTTTTTTTAATGTTAAAGTGTGGATGACATGCCATCCACTCTTATTTAAAAAAATATATATAGACAATGCGCCATCTTCTAGTTTAGATTTCAATGACTGAAGAGATCGCTAAAAGTTATTGCAATGATTTTTTTATCCAAAAACTCATTTTTGGTATTTTTATTTAAAAAGACCCTTAGAACCTCAATAAATTAACCCTTCAACCCAAAACATCTCTAAAATAGTTTAAAAAATCAAATCAAGAATTTTTTTTCTTTCGCAACCCAAAACTACTTCCTCTAAAACATAAAGGGTAAGAAACAACTCAATGAAACTCCTCATTGAATGAGACTCGTAGACACCAAGAACGTATTATTTATCATTATAATTTAGATAACCAATTACTTTCTCTTTTCTCTTTAATTTTTCTAGTGACTCTCTTTCCTCTCTCAAACCTAAGGATCCAATCATAAATAAAATGAAGTTTTTGATCAAAATATATAATTTTCAAATTAAAGAGATCAAAATAGAAATTAAGAAAACAACCAATAGCTTTTTTTCCTAAAACAACGTTGATTGAACGCTAGGCCAAAAAGAGGATTCATTTTTCTCCCACTTTCAATTCTAATCCCCTCATTTTCAAATTTTATCAATAGTAAAATCAAATTGTTTTCACAAAATCGAGCACCAAATAAATTGCAAGATTTTTTTTATGGCATGAAAACCTGATATAAAGTAAAACAAAATAAATTATCAAGCCTGGACTCTAACTAACATAACATATAAAGAAATTTTTTTTAAAAAAAGCATTGTTGTTAACTATAATGTTTTCACTTAATGCTGCAGTGATATATAGTGAAAACACCGCCACATGTTTTAGTTTTTTTTTTAATTTAATAATATAATATAATGGTTGGGCCTTCACAAAAATAAGATAGGACATTCCATGTTGGAACTGACAGTGAAAATAGTGGGAAAATTATAAGTTTATCCTTACTTAAATCGGTATGCACAAAAGATTTGAAGTGTATTTTATATCTTAGAAAAAATGCACATGATACTAACATGTTGAAAGAGTAAATCCGTTAGTAATTCCATATATACGAAAGTAGTCTATTAAATGATGATAATGATGATGATGATTAGAAAATATTACTTTAAAAATAGGTTTCAGAGTTAAAATGATAATAATAATGATAACAGTCACTACCAGAAAATCTACGAATACAAATGAAATCATCAACAGAAAAAATCCGTCGGTATTTTGGGGTGATATTTACCCACCAATTTTATTCCATCATTAACTCCGTCGGTATTTACCGATTGAAATATTCCATTGATAAATACTGAGGGAATTACAGTCAGAATAAAAAGAATTTAAAAAAACCAAAAAGTACGATGACGTGTATTTTTTTGTGGACGCTTTTACCGACGGAATTACAGTTGGATTCAAACAGGAAAAGTCATACAATGACGTGTCACTTTTACCGACAGACTTACTAATAGATTGACAGACAAAACCATTTTGTCGGTATATCCATCGATAATAGTTAATATATGAATTAGCCATTGACCCTCCCCTTCCCTATTTCTCCTTCTTCCTCTCTGCAACTAAACAACCTCCCCCCTCCCCAAAAAAAAAAAATCTACAACTAACAGCCCCCTCATTTCCCCCACTTCACTCGCCATCCTTTCTTGACTTTTCCAATCACATCAATAATTTATGGCGGATTTTCTATTTTAAGTAAGTAAGTTGACCATTTTTTTAACTTGAAAAAAATTTTGAATTGTCAATTTTTTTGTTGCATATTTTTTGTAGTATATGAGTAAATTGACCATCTTTTTAACTTGAAAACAATTTTGAATTGTCAATTTTTTTGTTGCATATTTTTTTTAGTATATGTTTTTGATTTGGTGTTTACTTGTTTTATTATTTTTTCTCAAACAAACTTGATGTATAGATACATGGTTTTGTATATGTTATGGTTTGTTTTAGATTTTGTAAAATTATATTTGTTTGTAAATTGTTGAAACTTATATTGAATTACCGACTTAGGTGTGTTGTGATAATATAAATAATGGCTTGTTTAACGAGTTCGTTTTATATTTTGTCAATTTTATT
>Ga0325403_1007736_pt1 | contig 10269 bp, 9 predicted proteins | sample PopdelMetagenome_19_FD_205665 | JGI IMG/M metagenome (GOLD analysis project Ga0325403, IMG submission 205665) | Populus deltoides microbial communities from Bellville, Georgia, United States - Xylem-PdKOR-R4 | ecosystem: Host-associated > Plants > Phyllosphere > Stem > Wood/Secondary xylem...
AAAAAGAAAAAGAAAAAGTAAATCGGTGTCCAACCTGAGGGAATTACACCGCACATGTTGCTTACGGAGGAAAACCCTACCGTGACACATCAAAAAAATTCTAAAGAAAGCTATTTTTGGTCGTTGTAAACCGCTGCAAGCTCCGCTTAAACACGGAGGAGTGACATACTTGCTAACACGTTTAATGAAGACGCCATTATTATTATTATTATTTTATTTATTAAAATACCAATTTTTTTTTTTAATACCGCGTCATAATCATAAAAAAAAATCTAAATGAAAGTACACCGACACTTGCTTCAACAGTGGAAGCTCTTGTGTTTTGAAATTGCAAACGTGGGTAAGGAGACAGGACAGAACTAGGGGGAAGGTTAATCTTATTTTTCTTACTTGCAATACCTCTGTTCGTTTATCAACTTGGGTTTCACTTCCCAGTTTAGGTGGCACGATTCTAACCTCAGCAATCAATTTTCTGTGGCATCAATAATCAACTGGATATGAGACATGAGATCAAGAACCCTAAACCTTAGTTGTGCAACAATAACAGCTTTCAAATGTAGTCCTGGCATTTTGATCTCACAGTCTTGCCGGCAAATAACTAGCTCTGTGATCTGCGTTTTACAAACATGACTTGATGCGAACACTTACCGTTGATAGCTTAAGGCTGTTCCTTTTATTTTTGCTGTTCACATTCTGGGCTTAAATTCTTAATCTTTCAACCTTGTTGTATATAGGTAATTTTGGAGACTAGCAGACATGGCAGAGGTGGAGGTTGGAGGAAGACCATGGTTTACAACTTGGAAAGGCAAGGCATCTGCTTCACAGTCCCTCTGACATGCTCTTCGAGTTCCCATTGATCTGGATGGAATTTACAGTTTCGTTCCATTATTCAATCCCCCTGGTTTATAGCCTAGTTGGCTCGTGCTTTCGTTTTACAAAAGGACTCCCCATTCACAACCTAGAAATAGAGAGAGATGGCACAGTGTGGGTGCCAACCGCTGTTTGCATGCACCTTGAGGACCTGTCGGTCCAAATGCTCTGGGTGCCTTCGTTATCTAAGAAGCAATTATATCCATGGCTTAAGCTTTTAATACAGTCCCAGGCCAGATATAGTGACGGTAACAGCAACCTTTTTTCCACTGCATTGTCTAAGACAACGGTTTCAAATGCTCTGTTTGTCCCCAACACATCGTGTTTGTTCAAGTTGGTAACAAACTGATTTGTTCGTTTAAGATGGTAACCTACTGATCAAACATACTCTTGTCTGAGAGTTAATTTTTTTTTGTTACCTTCAGTAGTTTCCAGTTTTGTTGATTATCGATATTTTGGCATGAGTTGAACTTCTAAGCTTCTAATTACTAACAGTGAAGTTAGACCTGGGTTGTGGTTCATCAAGTAATTAATCTAAAGAGGCAATTATATCTGTGTATCCAACATCTTACATGTATTGAAGAAAATCTGTCCAGTTACATTACAATACAATGAGAACACAAACAAATTATTCACACTTTTCCTGATTTCTCAGATATTATTTACAAAAATGTTTCACCAGTAGTCCTTACATGAGCAAGAACCATCTTTGAAATGGTGGAAACGATTTCTATCTCTTGCAATAATTTCTCTATTGAAGATCTTTGATATTAATTTGGTGGCAGAATGACAATTTCCACACACGCGAAGATTCTTCATTATTCTGATTGTTGTCCCTGGCTTTGTACTGATCAAACCAAAGGCAATGGCCAACTTTTCACTGTGATGACTCAAGACCCCTTCTTTCCACTCCTCATCCATGTCGTAAAGCACCTCTGACGTATCTGGTACAAAACCAGCTTTCTCCAAACGCATATCAATTTCATCCAACATCTTGTAGATTTCATTGCTCTGGGGATGTACCTTGTCACCAACAAGAAACTCATGCACCACACTATCTACTTCAATAGAGCTACAACCAGGAACTTTCTTCATCCTGTTATCATTTAGCCTAGTTCTTATTTTTGCTACATCCTCCCATCTACCAGCTCCTGCGTAGATGTTTGACAAGAGCACATAAGCGCTTGGGTTTTCAGGTTCTAGTTCAAAAAGATGCTTGGCAACAGATTCAGCCAACTCAATGCGTCTATGAATTCTACAAGCTCCAAGAAGAGAGCACCAAATGGCCCCATCTGGTTTCATTTCCATATTCTTCATCAAGGTTTCTGCTTCATCAAACAACCCGGCTCGACCAAAAAGATCTATCATGCATCCATAGTGTGGCAATTTCGGAGAAACCTTGTAATCTTGCATCATTGAACTAAAATATCTGCGTCCAAGACTTAGCAAACCAGCATGCTTACAAGCTGTTAACACGCCAACAAAAGTGATGTCATCTGGTACAAACCCCTCACTAGTCATTCTTGAGAAAAGCCGAAGAGCCGTATCTGTGTGCCCGTGCATGGCAAACCCAGATATCATTGCATTCCAAGTTGCCAAGCTTTTAGTATTCATGCAATCAAAGATTCGTTTAGCTACCGCTAAATCACCACATTTTGCATACATGTCAATGAGGCTTGTCCAAAGGGCAACAGTATTTTTCATACTTTTCATGTTCTTGTCGACATAAGCATGAACCCATTTGCCAAGATCAAGCGCACCCAAGTTAGCACAAGCCGGAAGAATGCTCAAGAAAGTGACATCATTAGGATCTATATTCGACTGCATCATTCGCCTAAATAGCCCCAAGGCTTCCTTATAACAGCTCATATGAGTATAGCCACCAATCATAACATTCCATGAGACCACATTCTTATCCTGTATTTTCTCAAATAGATTGCTGGCTTCTTCCAAATCTCCACATTTAACATACATGTCAATAAGTCCGTTTACAAGCCTAATATTTGATCCAAGTCCACGATCTTCAATCCAAGACCGAACCCAATTGCCCAGTTGAAGAGAAGATCCTGATTGAGCGCAGGCCGAAAGGAGACTAAGCATTGTGCTCACATTAGGTGTAACCTTTGCTCTACGCATCTCTTCAAAGAATGCCATTGCCTCTTCGACTCGACCACTCTGAGCATACCCAGAAATCATAGCATTCCACGACACAACATCTCTCACAGGAATTTCATCAAACAACTCTCGAGCTTCATCCAAAAAACCCTTCGAAGCATACCCAGTAATCAAAGCAGTAAAAGAAACAGCATCTCTCATAGAACTTTTATCAAACACCAATCTTGCATTAACCAATTCACCATTTTGAGCATACATGTTAATCAACGAAGTATGTACAAAGGCATTATGTTCAAGTCCAAGCTTCAAAACATGTGCATGGACCTGTTTCCCTTCATGGGCACCTCTAATTTTGGTGCATGACTTGAAAATAGAAGGAAAGGTGTACTCATTCGGCTCTGTACCAGAACTAATCATATGAACATAGTATTCTAAAGCTAAAAAAGGGGATTCGCTCGATGAGAGACCCCTGATCATATGATTCCAAATCACATGATTGGGGTTTCGAATGGTTTTGAAGAGCGAGAGAGCATAAGAGAGGTCACCATGTGGAGAGACGGCGCAAAACTCGATGAGCTTGCTAAGAGCGAAGTGGGTGTTGTGGAGGCCAGTTTTGATGATTTGGGAGTGGATTTGTTTGAGAGTCTGGAGGGTTTTGCAGTTGGAAAGGAGAGTTAGAGAAGGATGGTCATGGACAAGCTTGTATGGCGGAGAAGGATCAGAGAAGGAAAGAGCTTGGAGAGTACTTACGGGTGAAGCCAATACCACCATCTTCATTTGTAGTTTGTGAAACCGGAGTTCCTCTATTCAAAATTTTCAAACATGAAGAAGGTCAGATCTTTATCCTTGTAGATTTATTATTGTTTCACTTTCACCCTCATAGTTTAAGCTTTCACAATATTACCTCTAAAGTTTCTAAAGTGTCTTCATTTTGCCCTTGATAAATAACTACTTTTTTCATGAATTATTTCTTGGCTATATATTATATATCATAATTATGTCTAATTAATTTTTGAATTATTTATTTTTGATTTTTTTTTTAATTTGGTACCGTTTACCATCTTTTATTACTCTATTACATAAAAAATGGTTGCAAGCACACCAACATTAACTACAAATATTCCACTAATCCATACAATAATTATGCACTATAGTACAAAGTCACATATAAATAAAGAAGAATATTTTACTTATTTTTAGCTAAAAAAAGTTAAATAATATTTCAAGAAATGATTGTTCATCGGAATATGTATTTGATATTATGGTAATTTTTACGGTTATGATTTCAAAAAGTATATTTAAAAAAAATTATAAATTATAGTTTTTCTTAATCAATATTTTAAAAAGAAGTTTTCAATGAGATTCATGCAAAATATATATATATATATATATATATATTTATTGAATAATCAAATATTTTTAAAGTCGTATAATATTTCACTTTCTAATACACTCATGCTAAATCTGTACAATTAAAAATTCTAATTTAAAAAATAAAAAACATGTGATTAATGTTTGGTGTTTTTAAAGGCCTAAACAAACCTCAAAACCTTTGACTCAAACAAGAACTTAAATGGTTCAATTAAATTTAAAATAATCTTGAACTGCCAGCAATAAATGGTTCAATTAGGGCAGCCATGATACATCAAAGGATCAATATGAGAAAGTATAAGAAATATAAGAACCAAAAGTGAATTTTATAGCACTGTTTAAATAAACGGTAAAGAAATGGGAAGCGTTGCATATAACGTCCCTTTTGTCTCCGTTTTCCATTTTGCCGCCACCTCACTCTCTCTCTCACACTCCTCCTCCTGTGCTGGTGTATAAATACCAGCCTCAAACCCCCCGGCTCCTCTCTCTCTCCACACAGCCGTCCATTCTTAATTTCTCTCACTCTCTACAGAACTCAATTAATCTTTCAAAAATCTTGAATTTCGAATAATGGAAGCACACATTCACAATTTCTCCCCCAATTTCTCACCACTTCGACCCCTAACAAACCCTAATTCCTCTATCAAACTCTATCACTCTCGAGATTCTACCTTTTCTATACCTCTATCGAAATCACTCAAGCTAGGGTTCCGATCATCGCCACTGTTGGCGGCGTCCACTCCCATCACTAACACCGATACTTCACTAGCCTCAAAAGGAGAAAATGAGAGGAGTGTGAGTCCAGTTTATGTGCCAACGCCACCTAATCGTGGGCTCCGTACTCCTCACAGCGGGTAATTTTTTTTTATTTAAAATTTTTGATAATTATTTACTCCTAAATTGTAATTTTATTTCAATAAAATTGACAGGTACCATTATGATGGGACGACGCGGAACTTTTTTGAAGGTTGGTATTTTAAAGTGTCGATACCGGAGCGGAAACAGAATTTCTGTTTCATGTATTCAGTGGAGAATCCTGCGTTTCCTAAGAAATTGACTGCCTTGGAGTCGGCACAGCATGGATCGAGATCAATTGGAGTTGGTGCTCAGATTCTAGGGGCTTATGACAAGTATATTTGCCAATTCTCTGAAGAATCGCAAAATTTCTGGGGAAGTAAGTGTTCCCCCCCCTCTTTGTAATGTTATGGGAACTGTTTGAATTTATAAGATTCTGTGTTTAAGAGTTAAAGTTGTTACTATTAGTTTGTTTGTTGATGCTTAGGTAGGCATGAGCTGGCATTGGGGAATACTTTTGTTGCTGAGAGAAACATGCGGCCTCCAACTAAAGAGGTTCCTCCTCAGGTTGAAATCTCTATTGTTCATCTTAAATGTTGATATTGATATTCTTTTTGTTTATCATTTTTTTTAGAATGTCCAACCTTGTCAATTTTATAAGGTTTTAACATTTGGGTTTCTTAGTTTGAATGCATAAGAGAGGATTTCTTTTTTATTTAGTTACAAAGCCGTGGATTAATAGTACATAAGAATGTTGTCAGAGTTGCAAGGCTTTAAAACTGTGCAATACAGCTGCGGAGGAAAATAAGAAAATTCCTCTTTAACAATTTAACTGAAATGTCTCATTTTGCTTCCGTAACTTCAAATGGTTTCTCATGTCTGAAAAATTTGTAGGAATTCACATTAGCTGCTGTACCTTTTTTTTTTAAAGTTTTGAGGTGGTTGAATATATCAGCATTAGCCTTCCTGTTCAGTTCTGTATTAGATATTTTTTTTTGTTTATTTTACATTTCCTTGCATAAGACTGTTAAAACCTGAAAAATTAGAGTGGATTCTCAATTTCCTGTCTGCTTGGTTAGACTTAGTGCAAGTATTTCTTGGTTTGCTTGGTTTATATTCTTGCTGAGGCTAACCATGTCAAATGAATCCAAGTTACAACTTACATTTTGTAATATTTAATTTGTGCAGGAATTTGATAAAATAGTTTTAGAAGGATTTCAAGTAAGCCCTCTTTGGCACCAAGGCTTTATTCGTGATGATGGCAGGTATTCTCACTCTTATCATCCATACCCATAGTGTAGAGATTGAGTTTCAGGATGTAACATCACACATGCATGGGGGCTTTTTTTGTAAAATCATGCATGCATGTCACACTGCATTCAGTGCCACATTCAGGATAATGGATTAAACTTTCTAATGCTTTGTTAGTCAAACTCCTTATCTATGCTTAAAGTGGTGAGAAAATAATACGATTGGGTAAGTCGGGGCAAATCAAACATATTTCATGTTTGAAATTTTGATAATCAAATATATTTTTAATACCTTGGTTGTTTCTAATTTATTTGAGCATTGGTAGTTTGACATGACTTTTCTTCTAACTGCAGGTCAGATTATGTGGAAACTGTGAAAACTGCACGTTGGCAGTACAGCACACGGCCTGTTTATGGATGGGGTAATGCTGGGTCTACACAGAAGGCGACTGCAGGGTGGCTTGCTGCTTTTCCTGTATTTGAACCCCACTGGCAAATATGCATGGCTGGAGGACTTTCAACAGGCATTAACTATTCTTGCTTCTGGTTATAATTGTTTTGGAACTTTCAATCTGATGTTGGTTATGATACTTTTATTCTATTTTACAACAAGTTGTCTCATAAAATCAATGATCTTTGTAAACTGTTCTCACTCATTATATATAATCAGCTCTTGTTTCTTACAGTTCTCTTTTCTCCCCCCTTCTAAGTAAATACCTTACAAGAATTTACAGAAGCCTCCGTTGTTAATTTCTAAGCCCTCATGCTGCTATGAAGGTCACAAGTTTGTGAGAGCAGAATATCCATAGGCTTTAGAAATAATTATATTCTAGGTTTTTGGCTCCTTTTGTTGTCACAGTGGCAAAGAGTATTGTGATTAGGTTCAATGCTTTCTAGGGAATAATGCTTTGGGTTTTGATTGGACACAGGATGGATAGAGTGGGATGGTGAAAGATTTGAGTTCGAAGATGCTCCTTCTTATTCTGAAAAGAACTGGGGTGGAGCCTTCCCAAGAAAATGGTTTTGGGTAAATATTTATTTCTTTCATGTGGTAAATATCTGTGTATTAATGGATTATATGTTTTTCTCACGTGGAATTTCATGCTTACATAACATTGTAAGGGTGGGTAAGTTACTTTCACTGTTGCTCTGTGCATGACTAATAATTAGCTATTTACCCTCTTTTCAACATACAAAGGTGACCTTACATCAATATTATTCAACCCAATTCACGTTTTGATGTGTGGTGTGGGAATGTTGTGTTGTCATTACATGTTGGTTCAAAGTACAGAAATTGAAGAAAGCACATTAACTTTATCTCTGGCTCATTAGCCTGCTTTCTCATGGACTTGATTAGATGGCTCATTCTTTATGCGTTGTTGATTAGTGGAAATTTTTGGTGAAGAAATCTCTGCTCTGTTTAAGTTATTGAAGTTGTTGGGAATTATCGCTGGGACGATGTTTTGCTAATGCATCTTAGGTTTGCATTTGTCCACATATGCCTAACCTGGAAGAAAAGAAAATTAAAAAAATTAAAAGAAAAAGTCTGAATGCCTGTATGCTAATTGTTGATGTTTTACATTTTACCATAGGTTCAATGTAATGTCTTTGAAGGTGCAAGTGGAGAAGTTGCTTTGACTGCAGCTGGTGGGTTGAGGCAAATTCCTGGACCAAGTGTGACTTTTGAAAATGCTGCATTGGTAACTTTCCTATGACAATTCCAATACTTTGTTCTCCACTTTCCCTTGTTTCAGCAATTCTTTTTAGATAGATAAGTTTTTTCTGCTCTTTAGGAATATATATGGCTAAATGCATGTAAAGAATGAGATAGTGAACCAATGATATGCAATTTTCATGGAACCTCAGCTACCCTTTATGTTTTCATATGGAACTTGAATATTATTCATGAGTTTGAATATGCCTTACTATCTTTAGTTTGAGATCCTGAAATAGAAGAAAAGCCAAAAACATATTCAAGTTTACAAGTTGGACGCACTTGTTTTAAATAAACTGACACACAATACAATGTCCACCTGTGCAGGTTGGAGTACATTATGATGGGATTTTCTATGAATTTGTGCCATGGAATGGTGTTGTAAATTGGGAAATTTCTCCATGGGGTTACTGGTACATGGCTGCAGACAATGGGACACATTTGGTATCTTCTGTTTCCTGTTTCTAGTATTCACAGTCACACAGTATAAATCCACTTTTAACTCTGATGTCCCTGTAAGTTTGGTATTATTCTTCACTTAAACATGTGAAACATTAAAAAAGAAAAAGGAAGAACATGCTTGCCACATGATTTTTCATGACCTCTTAAGTCTTTTATGGATACATATAATGATAAGTTGGAGTTATACTATCAACTAGAGGTCTAATTTATTGTCCTTACTCAGGTTGAATTGGAGGCAACAACAAAGGAATTGGGAACAGCATTGCGTGCTCCAACAGCAGAAGCTGGGCTTTCTCCAGCTTGTAAAGATACCGGTTTTAGTTTTCTGAAATTGCAAATATGGGAACGTCGAAATGATGGCACTAAGGGGAAGGTGCATTTTACTTCTCACTCTCCCATATCCATATATTCATCAACTTCATGCACAAAAACATTAACTTAAACTATACTATTTAACCTCAGGATTTATTCTTAGCATTAAGTGGCCAAACTATTCAACAGAACATCAAAAACTTTGAACTTTTCTTGTGTGACAGTATTTATCTTGCAATGTAGTTTCTTTACATAAAAACAAGTTTCGCAACCAGAGGTTGCACTTGTTCCTTCGACATGTATTTTCAGTGACATTATCCCATGAAACCAGTGAAGGGAGTCCATCTGTGGACTTCATGAGTGATTTTTTCTTAAAAATCTAGAGTTGTCGTTGGAGAAATGAAGAGTCTGCTTTTAGCACGTGAGAATTTGCTTCCTGGATGTTCTATTTTTGTTTGTCACACCTTGTATGTTATCTATATGCTAAAATCCATATGGATTGATACAATTCCAATGACAGCTTTTTCTCATAATTTTTCAAAATCCTTGGCATCCAATTTTTTAATGTAATTTGTCAAAGGGGCAAAGCGCTGATCCCTGGCATGCAATTGTTGTGATTGGTATATGCTCTTAGATCTGCACTATTACAAGTTGGTTTTGATTTTGTTCAAGAAACAAATAAGACCAGTTAGTTTATTTGTTCATACTATGGCTTTGGATATTCCTACACTTTCAGCATTATTATATGCAGTTAATTTTGGATGTTACAAGCGACATGGCATTAGTAGAAGTTGGAGGAGGACCATGGTTTACCACTTGGAAAGGCAAGACATCTATGCCAGAGCTTGTCAGCCGCACTGTCGGAGCCCCCATTGATGTGGATGGAATTTTTAGTTTTGTTCCTCTGTTCAAGCCCCCTGGTTTATAACCACTAGGCTAGTTCTTTCATTACGAAAATGGATCAAACTTGGAAGTTTGAAGAGCCAGAGAAAGGAAGATGGCAGTTTGGTATGAAAGACGATCCATTGTGCCCCAAAACAGCAGACTAAATGTTTTCTGTGACGTGGTAAGTTGCATGATCAGTTCTTTTGTTGTAAATTTCACTCAAATAACATGTAGCTTGTGCGACTGCAGTTAAAAGTGTATTGGGTGCTTGCCTTTGTCTGGCTTCATCCATTCTGAGGCATTTTGCATTAGCCACGCTTTTTTTAATCACATAGCTAGTGCAAAGCTAATATAGAATTTGTGTACCTACCTACATCGCTTTTCATTCAGCACCTTCTGCAACTTTGTGGTCATTTATTGCATATTTTGTGGTCTGTTATCCTGAATTTTTCATTTGCAGCTATCAGAATGTAGCAGCGATTGCCTTTAAAACCG
>Ga0325403_1007737_pt1 | contig 10269 bp, 3 predicted proteins | sample PopdelMetagenome_19_FD_205665 | JGI IMG/M metagenome (GOLD analysis project Ga0325403, IMG submission 205665) | Populus deltoides microbial communities from Bellville, Georgia, United States - Xylem-PdKOR-R4 | ecosystem: Host-associated > Plants > Phyllosphere > Stem > Wood/Secondary xylem...
TAATTTATGAAATGTTAATTATTATTATTTTAATTTATTCACCTTTTATTTTTTTTAATTTTTTAGATTTGATCTCTATTATTTTGATTATTATTTATTTTATTTGAGATAATTTATGAAATTATATATTTTTTTCAATTTCATTCTTATTCAACTTTTTAATTTGTAAGATTTGTTCCTCATTATTTTAATAAACTTGAGAAAAATAAAACATTAATAAGTTATTTTCCAGCTCATTTTCCATGACATGACCAAACACTGGAAAGTGTTTTCCAACTTATTTTCCATTACACTACCAAACATCGGAAAATACTTTCCCGGAATTTACTTTTCTGGAATTCACTTTCTCCGAAATTCACTTTTAAAAAAAAAATTATTTTCCAGCAAACAAATGGGGCCTAAACTGAAAACGGCTTCATAAAGAGAATACAAATATGTGAGGAACCAGGAAAAAAGTAATCCAAGTATTGACATTATTGAAATTTCTTGAATCCATCTAACAGTCTGCACTGAATTATCAAAAGTTTATGCAAATAAACAGTCCAACTTCACCATCAAAAACAAATATTGGAAAATAGAATCATATATTTAGCTTAATCTGCAACCCCTGAAACATGTCAAGTACTTTCACAGTGCATAGGATTGCATATCCAGCACTAACCGACCTCAAGAAACATATATGGCAGTCCCTCGTTTTGAGTTTGATCTGAAATCTGAGTTCAGCTATACTAGTAGATTTATGATAGATGAAACTCCAATTGGCAGGAAGAAATGGCTTTTTTAGTAGCTTCGATTCAAAAAGTTTTCACCAATTTCCAACAATGCTATTGGTTTTTTTTTTTTATGTATTTATATTATGATGCATAATTTTTTTTTTATTTTGAAAGGCTTCAAAATATTTTTTATATTTTTTTATATTAGTATATTAAAGTTATTGAAAAACATTAAAAAAACATCAATTTAATATTTTTTTAAAATAAACATGTTTTTAACAATTTTTCTTGATACAGTTGAATTACGATATGACCAATGCAAGAGGACTCAAATCCAAATACTCAAGCCAATAGCAAGTGAGTGTGTCTCTAATAAAAACTATCCAATCGGTAATGAATTGAAGCCATCTTGCATCAACTTTTTCTAACGGCCAAAACAATGGCCTAGGGAGGCTGTCCTATTCGTACCAATCCCAACCATCACACTTGTTAGGCTCAATATTTTGAGGCAATTGGCCAGGACTGCTCACAAAAGAATTATAATATGATGCGACGACTTTGGTTTTTTATGGAGAAGGTTGTCGGTAACTTTAAGGATCTCTATGTTGTTGATATCCAAACATATTTGTTTCCTCCTTCACTTCTCTTGCAGCACACGCTTCAAAGCTCTCACTTTAAAATTAAACCATACAAATTGATAGTGTAAATGATTTTACTGCTGAACATGTTCCAAGAACAAGATGCATTGATATTCTAAATGTAAATAGATGTATTGATGGATTGCAATGTGAAGTACTCTTAGCATTTCATCAAGACCTAAAAGATGAGCTAATTAGATGAATTTTCACTTAGTATTTGTGAATTAGTTTGCCAGTTTTTGAACGAATATAAGATATGAATGCCTTCCCAAATTCTATAACTTATGGAAAGGCTTACCGAACTCGAGGTGGCCACCAGGGAGAGCAAAAGCAGAGTCACAAATGTTGGCGCGCCGGCGGCCCAAGAGCGCAGATTTGCCCTTCAAAACGAACACAACCACACCAACTCTGGGCACGGTGGCCTCCACACTTGCAACCTCCTTTTCCATGGTGCGATTTTTAGGTCTCAAATGAGCAACCCTCTTGCTTTCTACCTTGAACCCACCCCGGTTCACTTGTTTGTTGAAAAAGTTTCGGCCACCAGAGCTTGATCGAGGAGGAAGTATTGAAGCCAATTGAGAAAAGGATTGTGGAGAACCAGCTGACAGAGTTTTGCAAGATGGGAACTGAAACTTGTTTGATGTTGTTAAGTATCTTGGTCCTCCCAGTCCATGAAAAATAGAAGCCATTTGATTTGTTAGCCAGAGTTCACTAGTAAATTGAAAGAGAGGGGGTATGAAATAAACAACACGAACAAAAACTTCATTGCTGGGATCTTCGGTTTCACACAGTATTAAGCAGCATTTTTTCAAGAAAGACATACTAAACCATATTTAAACTCATGAAAAAAATGTTGAATGAAAGTTCTATTTTTACTTTACAGGTGTTTATGACAGTTTTTATCAACAATTAATATAACTAACGTATTTTTTTTGTAATTCTGTTGGTTTTTGTGTGAGTTTTGCGTCTTAAGGTTGCGAGTTCGAACACTGGCAATGCCAATGTTTTGTATTAGATCCGCCCTGAAAAATAAATACAGGCCCGGCTGGGTGGGGGTAATCTCAGGCTTTATTGTAACAGCCCATGATTTTTTTTATTTCATTTTTTTATACAGTAAAATATAAACATTAATTCATTCCTGACCCGAGTGATCTGATTAGCAAGTTAACTACAGTAAATTTAATATTCATTCCTGACCCGAGTGATCTGATTAGCAAGTTAACTACAGTAAATTTAACATTTTATTTTTATTTTTATTTTTTTATTTAAGCCTACCCAATCAATAAGGTTATGTTGAGGAATTTTCACACGATTTTATTTAAAATCCAGACTAATCTAATCAAATGAATTGAGATTTTTAAAGTTTAAACTATTACACCAAATTTAATAACAATGTTAAGAAATTTAATAAGAAATTGAGATTTTTTTGGGCCGGTTACAGTTTTCTGGAGTTGAGTTTACAGGCCATTGAGTATTGAGAGATGAGACACCTAGAACATTCAAGGGCTTGGCAATTGCTTTCATTCCAACTTTCAGGGAAATAAACTCGGTGGAACGAACACCCTGGGAATGTAATGGAGGCTTGAGTCTAGAATACCACGTCGGCATTTAAAGAAGGAATATTGCCATGGTGGCTTTTGATGGCAATAGCATGCCCTCTGTAGCTACATTTGGGCCTCAAGGGCCCAACTCCACATGCAAAAGTTTTGATTTGCATTTATAGCTCGCGGCCTAAGGAAGCACAAATCTGGAGTTTAAGGCCCTGTTGTTCTGAAGAGTTGCAGATTTCAGACGCTATGGAGAAAATGAACCATACTGACAATTCGAGATCAATCAACCATAAAAGAAAAAAATATAAAAAATTAAGACCCAGTGCTAAAATTAAACTCCCTGGTGCGCCTAATTAGCTACTCTATGAATGCATCACTTAATTAAAAATTTACATGATTATTAATTTAAAAATTTATAAAACTAGTTGAGATATATACAAGTCTGAATATTTATATTAATTAAAAAATAAAAAGGAAATGATCGGATAATTAGTTGTTATTTTTCTAGCGTGGCCTGGAATGTTGCAACGAACTACCGACGTGTTTTTGTTACTAGCTAAAAAAAAGTAATTGCTCGTGATAGACACGTGAACATTCCCGTCTACAGTCAAAACTATTGACAGAGGGTCGACCAATGAAAAACTAGACTAACTTGACCCCTTCAAAAAGACATTTGGAACCCTTTGCTCTATATTAAAATCGAGATTAAAAAAAAAAAAAAACTGAAAATGATGGAGAAAACACCGTGCAAATTGACACAAACTTCTATTCACCGAAATAGAATCTTTTTTTTTTTTTTTACCTTCCATAAAAAAAAAAAAGTTAGCGTGCTCATCGGGGTAATTCGGTTGTTTTCACGTGAATCCTTGTTAATTGTACAACTGTTTACGATAATTCTGTCTTTTAATATTTCATGAGCATAATATAAATATTATATTATTTTTAAAAATTAAATTTATTTAAAAGTTAAACGGGTTAATTTGACCTTTGTACTTTTTTTTTAATAGTGTAGAGATTCTTGTACTCTTAAAAGTAAAAAATCAATATAAATAAACTAACACTAGGGATAGTTGCGTATTTTTTATATTTTTAATTAATAGATGAACTGGGGTCAATTTAGTCTTTTAATGATATTTTTAATGAGCATTACAATAATACACGTGTCCTTAAAAGCAAAAAAAACATTGCAACCGAAGATATTTTCGTACTTAAATATTGGATTGTTTTATAATTTAGTTTGGTGATTTTGTTAATATCGTTAATTTGATATGTTAATCTAAATAAACTTGTTTTTTTAAAAAAATCTTTTATATTATTGATTTTTATATTAGTTGATTTATTATTAATTTATTTTTTTATTTATTTATATTATTTAAATTAACTGAGTAGTATATTAAACTCAATCAAATTAATAACACAATATCAAATTTTTCGAAACACTTACCATGCCTCAGCATCTGTTTTTAACGCTGAATAAATTTGGGGCATAGCTGCAACATATCACGGTCTCGTGTCTATTAATATGCTATGTTGCTAAAACACCGAGTACAGCATTATGCCAAATAAAAAACGGCATCCTATAAAAATAACAACGAGTTTTCTTATTTAATTTTTACACATGCTCGATCTGTCATAAAATTAATTTAATTAATTATTTATCAATTCTTACTCGATCAGGCATGGATTCGAACTCTACATGAGATCTGGGTCGTGGAAGGATTGACATAGGGGCATTAAGAGGTAAATTAATAAAATAATATTTTAAAATAGTATAAATATAGGTTTTTTTTATCATATATACTCTAATGGATAAAAACCATTTAAAAAATTAATTTTATTAGAGTAGAATAAATAAAAGTTTTTTTTTAATGATTTTGATGTTATTTTTTTCACATGATTATATTTAATTAGCTTATTTTTTTGTTAGCCCCACTTTGTTAATTTTAACTTTTTCGAGAGATATATATGAATAATATTTATGGAAAAAAAAGATATTTTTATATTTTGTTTAGCTTTTTCTTTGGAATATGAAAAACAAGCAAGAAAAGATAAAATATTACTCTTTTATTTTTGATTCTCCATCTAGCAGCTTCATTAGACATGCTCTATAACAACGCGAGAAGTGTTTAATAGTGTGATAATGATTGTTTTTTAAAATAATTTTTACTTAAAAATATATTAAAATAATATTTTTTTTAAAATTTATTTTTAACATTAACATATTAAAATAATTTTAAAAAATAAAAAAATTAATTTAAAAAATATATATATTTTAAATTTTTTCAAGAATATCTTCAAAAAAGAAAAACAAATGGGTTAATCCATTTATCTGTCACTATCTGTCACTTGACCGCGTCTTACTAGCAATGTGGCAATCTCATATTAGTCACCATTCTATTTTACCCATCTCTCAACTGTCCAGAGTCTACGTTTTTTCAATTAGATTGCCATCCTATGATAAATATTCAATCAAGTCCTTCTGTCTAAAATCAATGTAAATTCTCATCAGAAAAGGTTTAAATTATCTATAAAAATCACGTTATCTTATTGCGAAAAATAGTTAATGTAGATTAAAAACCTTAAAATATTTAGAAGCGAGTACCTAATTGAGAATTTTCTGACACATTCAGGACCCAATTGATAAAAAAAAAAAAAAGTTTCGAAGCCAATTAAGAAAGGGTGTATAGGCCGGGCACTAATCTATTCCAAGGCTGCCCAAATTCAAAAGTAAAACCCGAAGTTTCACAAGGCAGGCAGAACGAAAAAAAAAAAAAAACAAGAATAAGTGACCGGCAACATTTCGCTGAATGAAATCCACGTGTCATAAAAACTCAGGTCCCACCGGAGCAAGAATAGGCCCCGCCACATAAACGGAAGATTTGGTACACAAAATAGAAGAAAACCAGGACTCTCTCTCTGAAAACTCTCCACTATTCCCTCTCCTCCTCCAGTTTACACACACTACTGTCTAGGCTCTTCCCTCTTTAAATTTCCCTTTCTCATGCTTTCCGTCTACACTTTTTTTTTTGTTTGGTTTTGCTCAAAATGACGGACATAACAGACGATATAGCTGAGGAAATCTCCTTCCAAGGATTTGATGATTACTGTAAACTGCTTAAAAATTTATTAAACGATGTGTTGCAGAGAGAAGTTGGTACTGAATTCGTCGACAAACTTGAACGCAACCTCACTCTCGCTCAGGTCTTCTCCTTCTCCTTCTTTCTTTAGTTACTGTACGTAAAATCGTTTTGAATTTTTTCCTTTTTTATATATTTTTGGTGTTCGTTTTATTATTTTTTGGTGTGCGGACGTTGTCATCATTGATGCTATTTCCGCCTGTTTCGTTTTTGCATGGTTTTGTTTGGTTGCGGAGAAAACAGAGTAGGCGAAATTAGTTGCTGTTGTTATTTGTGATTGCTTTCTTCCTGATGAATATTCTTTCGGTGATTATTTATTTATTTCTTATTACGTCCTAATCGTTTTTTATTTTATACCGTGAACGTTAATCTAAGGAAAAAAAACTAAAAATAATTTATGTTCCTTTACATATTTGCTAGTTGGTTAGTGTTTTTTTTTTTATATGAATTTATCTTATACATTTTTTCTTAGTTTGGCCTCATATCTGTTGTGGACCGGGATGAAAAGAAGATATGAATCAATGAATTTTATTTTTTATGTCTGTATTTTCATAATTGATATTTAGATTATTGAGAGGAAAATATTAAGAGAAGAGTTTTTCTTTTTCGTGGGTGAAGAGTGCTTGTAATTTGAGATTGGCGGGGATAGAAGACACTGCCGAGTTGCTGGAGAAGCAGCTCGCGTCAGAGATATCAAAAATGACATTAGAGGAAGCATTGACACTTGCTCGTGCTTTTAGCCATTATCTTAATTTGATGGGAATTGCTGAGACCCATCACAGGTAATTAATTGCTTTTTATGATTTTAGTTTCAGAAAACTTTTGAAATCAAGCATATTGACACTGCGCAATGTATTCCTTTAACGCAGGGCACGTAAGACAAGGAATTTGGCGAATCTATCAAAATCTTGTGATGAAGTCTTTAATCAGCTGTTGCACGGTGGAAAATCGGGTGATGAACTTTATGCCTCTGTTTGCATGCAGGTTTGTTTGTGCTGGTATTTTTCTTTTGAGTTTTCCCAAACAGTTTTCTGTTTCCGGGGCTTCTGAAAAATTCAGGGACACATCAACTCAGCCAAAAGAATTTTATAGGCTTCATTTGGTGGAGCTTTTCTTGCATGGTCTATAAGGACTAATAGCTACTGCCATAATTATGAATTCTTTTATTTCCCTGAATTTCTTAGCAGCTAAACGGAGCATATCGGTATTATGTAGTTGCAATTTTTTAATGTGAGTTGTTTAGTATTTGCTAACAGTTACCTATGTTGTTTTCTTGTCCAAATCTTGTTCAGGAGGTTGAAATTGTTCTTACTGCACATCCCACTCAAATTAATCGCCGTACTTTGCAATATAAGCATGTTAGAATTGCTGTAAGTTGCTAAAGAATTTGACACTGATTATTATGTTGAAAAATGATAATCTTAGATATTGTGGCAGTGTCAACTGTTAACCTTGGGATGTGAACTTGCTCTCTTTGCAGCATCTTTTAGAATACAACGATCGACCTGATCTTACACAGGAAGATAGAGAAATCCTTATTGAAGATTTGGTAAAGTTCCAGACCTCAACAATTATGCTTAAGAGCCACACAACCATAAAGTGTGGGAATAATGATCAAGTGTAAAACTATTTCTCTTTCTTCTTCTTCTTCTTTTTCTTTTTTGTGGTTCATATTATTCTTGCTTTTGTAGGTAAGAGAAATTACTTCAATATGGCAGACAGATGAGCTTAGGCGCCACAAACCTACACCAGTAGATGAAGCCAGGGCTGGCAAGTCAATTTACTTTATAAATCTCAACTCTCCTCTTCCTTCTTTCCCCCCTTGTTCCCTGATTGAAATCACTTGCTTTGGGTTCTTTGGAAGTTTCTGTTTCTGATACCTGATGGGATTATTATTTTGATATCTCAGGCTTGCACATTGTGGAGCAGTCTCTATGGAAAGCAGTACCTCATTTTTTACGACGTGTCAGTAATGCACTAAAGAAGGTTTGTTGTCACTTGATGGTGGTTTCTTCAAATGAATGTGAGAAATTGGTTGGCTTTCTTGCTGTTAAGTTTTTGTATGTTGTTTTGACTGTTGTGTTTCTTTTGCCCTTAGCATACAGGAAAGCCACTTCCATTAACTTGCACGCCAATAAAATTTGGGTCTTGGATGGGGGGTGATAGAGATGGAAATCCAAATGTAACAGCGAAGGTGAGCCTTTTAAATTTGTCTAATATGGTTCTCTGGTCTTTAATTTAGAATAAACTAATATAATTGGAGAAAATATTTCACTCATGGGATCTGTATGATAGAATTTGTTCATTAATTTAGCTGACAGGCACATGCAAAGAATGAGCCCTAAAATCATATTGTAGCTTGGCAACGCCTTTTTAGGAAAGGCATATATTTTCCTTAGAACAGAAATGAAAACGGAAGTTGCTGCTGCTTCTTTTCAGTTACAATTAGCTGTCCTGATGAATGCCTAAGATCCATTGTTGTTTGGAAAGATCTGAAAAAATTAACAGTATCATGGCGTTGCTTAAAAAGCCATTAATTTTTGTGCCATTAAAATTGTGTGGTGGTTATTTTTGCATCTTATCATTGTCCTCGTTGTTCATTAGCATCTTCCCTTCAGAGTTCTCACAAAACAGTTTCTTGATTTAAACTATCACATGACTAAATCCACACTTTGAAATGACCTTTGCATTGACAAACAAATACTATTAAAATTGAAGGGTTGCATTTTTTTTCTGGGCCTCAGAGGATTTTCTTGTTTGAATACTTTGTTGATTTTTCTCAGAATTCAGATTGTGTATTTATGCAGGCAACTATTTTATCTTTGCATGGGAAAAGCTAAGTAATTTACAAGGACTGATTTTGGATGTGGCTAATTAGCACTCTACCAATTTTTAGTAGCACTTCATCTTCTTAATGGGAGAAAGTCTGGTTCTGCACACATGCTGGAGTGGCAATAGGAGAATTCCTAATTTTCCTGTCATGCTGCCCTATTTTTCTTAGGTATGTAAAGTTGCTAAGAGATGTTGTTTTTATTGTTCCAGGTAACACGAGATGTCTCTCTCTTATCAAGGTGGATGGCTATTGACCTTTACATTAGAGAAGTTGATAGTCTCAGATTTGAACTGTCCATGACTCGCTGCAGTGATAAGTTGTCAAGAGAGGCTCATGAAATTCTAGAGCGAGGTTTGGTTCATTGGAATATCTAAATTGTTTTTAAGGTCTGGAGCAATTCACTTTAAATTATGTAAAAGAATTCCTTTGTGGACAATCAGAGAAGCAGCTGCTTAAGATAACTAAAAGGGCCTGCCCTGATAACTTGACTGGTAATTGTTAGGTGGACTGTTGAGTTGAAGTAATGGTAATTTAGTAAGCTTTTCAGATTATTTTATCTTGAACAATTTTTTTTAAGGTTTGATATGTGAAGTGAGAGAAAATGGTCAACTGAATCATCTTTTGAATTTCAGTGAGTAACAGAAGCTGGTGTTACTTTAAGTTGCTTGGTTAAGTTATTAGTGAGAGAGTTTTCATCATCTGAGTTAGTTTAAGTTGATGATGTTCCTTGTGCAGAAAGACAAACTGTCAAGTTGCTTCGTTACTTTTCCTTTCATTCTTCCTATGATTTTCTTTTGTTTTAATATTGGATTGGATTTGGTGCCAGTGCTGTGTTGTCAAATTTGAAAATTTTTCTTCCACATCGTCCTTTTCTCACGATATGGTTATTTGGTATGATGGCTCATGGAATTTTTTCTGCTTTTCTGTGATCGTCTCCTATTCACATAGAACTTGCTTTTATGGTTCCATTGAATTTTTAGCTTTTGCAATGACAAAATGTGTTTTTTCATTGTCTCTTCGCTCAATTCCTGTCTTGGAGAGGATAGATACACCTGGAAAATGACTGTTGATTTTTTGAGGTCCCCAGTCAAACTTGGTGCTAAAGTTTCTAGGCAGTTTTAACGGAAACTTGGTATAGAGTAGTGCCCTTGTCAGGTTGGGTTGGGAGATTTGTATCCAGGCTTGTGATTAGTAATAAATACTGTTCATATGTGTGTGTGTGTGTGTGTGTGTGTGTTGTGTGTGTGTGTGTGAGAGAGAGAGAGAGAGAGAAAAAATTGATAAAAACAAGATTTCCATGTTAACCATGCATGGTTCATGTCACATGATATTTATGGCGATGATTTGCAGGTGTTTTGTTCTGCTTATAATGTCTGACAGTTGGTGAATATTGTATGC
>Ga0325403_1007739_pt1 | contig 10269 bp, 8 predicted proteins | sample PopdelMetagenome_19_FD_205665 | JGI IMG/M metagenome (GOLD analysis project Ga0325403, IMG submission 205665) | Populus deltoides microbial communities from Bellville, Georgia, United States - Xylem-PdKOR-R4 | ecosystem: Host-associated > Plants > Phyllosphere > Stem > Wood/Secondary xylem...
AAATTTGGAGCATAATTATATGTAGATTTAATGTCAAATTAAATGATTATTAGACAAATCTGCATAAAAATTAAGTCCAGTGACATAATTAGATTTTTAATAGGCCAATTTGATTTAATCATATGCCAAATTAAGAGTTTAATTATGTTTAAGAATTGATTTCAGTTAAATTAAAGGATTTAATTAAATGCAAGGACTTAATTATACTTTAAACGGGTCATATTAATTTTATTTGGGACTTAATTGATGAAAATTTAAGTTTAGGAGCCCAATTTGAGCTTAATTGAGAAGATTGAATTTTTAAAGGACCAAACTTAAATTTTATAAAGTCAATTGGTTCAAATTAGGGCTAAAATTGCAAGAAAATTGGAAGTTTAAGGTCAACTGCGGGCTAAATTGAAGAAATTTACAGCCTAAAACCTTTTTGAAAAAGGCACCGAACTCTGGTGACTAAATTGATTGAAATCAAGGGTGAAATTGAATAGATTTGAAAGTTTAATGGTCAATTGAGAGTCAATTTATATAAATCCAAAACCAGGGATCAAAATGAAAAATACACTAAAATTTGGGGCTAATGTTAAAGTTTGGCAGAGGCAAAATTGCATAAAATTAAAAGTTCTAAGCCAATCAGGAGTGCAATTCAAGGAATCAAAAACTAAAGGACTAAATTGAACTTTGGTCAAATCCCTAAATTAAAAACCTAAAATCCAAAATGACACCATTTCATTTAACTGAAATGGTGCGTTTTGTCCAAAACTTCGTCGTTTTTGACCTAAACAGCAAAAAAAAGAGGAACTAGATGACATGTCGTCTGATTATTGCTCTTCATCTTTTGTTTTTTTGCCAGAAAAGTTGTCCGGGTTACTACTTTTCAAGGGCATTTAATACTTCATCCCTTCACCAAACTTGACAAAATATACACCACTATGATGACCTGACATTTGATTATACCCCGGTATGGTTTGTTCCAGCTGATTGACACTATAGTGACCGTAACACTGGCCCAAAGAGGGCAACTCAAGCAGCCTTTAACTGCCAAAATTTGACAGTTCATGATGACCAATTTGAGCCAATGGTTGAAATCTTTCTGGGTTGAATCAAGAGCCTAGATTTGTCCCCAATAAAGATAAAATGTTCATCTAAATAGGGGTGGGTTCCATGCATGAAGGGGGGAAGTTGACAAAAAAATCAACCTTTTTTCTGGTTTCTATTTTTCTTCTCCTCGACAGTTTTCTTCCACTTCTTCTACCATGCCTCCACCGCCATTGTCGCCACCAGCCACACGCCAGACTTCCAAGCACTACCAGCTAGCCACTTCCCACACCAGGTAGCCTTCTTCTCCTCCCTATTTTGCTAGAAAACCATGGCCATTTGCATGCAGAACCGTCGTTGGGTTGGGCCATCGACCATGTGGGCCTAAGCTGGACCCGTTTCAGCCTAGCCTAGATGGTTTGGCAGGGTCCAGCCCAAACTAGAGTGAGAGAGAGAGAGAGAGAGAGAGAGAGAGAGGTATGTTGGTTCGCAGTCGGCCTAACCCAACTAAATCGGGCTAGACTCGTTCCAACCCAGTCCAAATGGTTGAGCCGGGTACTGTTCAATTCATATTTAAGAAATAAATAATATAATAATATTAAAAATATTTGTGAAATCCTCATATGTTTTTCAACTATTTTGTAAAATATCAGGTTGTAAACTAACACTGTAAGATATAGTCCCGATATTAAAAATACCCGATTTTCTCCAAAACTTTTCTTTAAAAAAATTCAAAAATTTTAAATTAATTTCCTCTTTCCAAAAATACAAAAAATATATTTTGTCTTTCTGCATACGACCAAGCCCTAAAAGTTTTTTCATGCATATTTTTTTTAAAAAAGATACAATTGGTTTTATCATATTTAAAAAATACAAAATAAATTTCATAACCAGTTTATGATTATTTGTTAGATTTTGATCAAAATATCAAAAATTCTTTTACAATTACTTTGTTTAATTAATATATGGAGTGTTAGAATTTAGTTATAGATTTTAATACTTGGGGTTCAAGATTACACTGTAAAGTATATCTTCAGGTATTGAAGATATAAAATGCAAAATAAATACGATGCTAAAATTTAAACCTTATAATGGTCAGGATTTAACTCGATAAGATGAAAACTTTTTCATAGAGGGAGATTTGTCTTAGACTTTAGAAAAAGACCAATGAATAGAAACTTGACTTAGAAAAATAATTAAACAACAATGCAGTTACCTTAAGTAAAGTGCATTGGGGGTTATGTGTCTTCCCCTTGCCTAACCAGTCCCTTATCCTGACTCTCGCAGACCATAGGTTTCCCAGTAATCATAATACTAGGTGGTGACTTCTGAACTTCATAATCATAACTTTATAATTATATATACTTAAAACCCTCTTTTCACCATCACTCAGGAGGTAGACCCTCCGTTCGACACCACACGCGTTACAACAATAGTCTTAAAGATTACACTAAGCGTGCAATACAGGAACCAATCAAGTCATAATACAAAATTAAATACAAATCCATAGAAAGTAAGGTTAAGACGTAAATGTCCTTATCAGTGAGATTCATTGACAAACAAAAATTAACTAACCAGTCAGCAGTTGAATTTGCTTCTGGATAAACATGTTGAATCTTAACCTCTGGGTCTCTATCTATGTCAATTAAAGCATAGTTGACATCTACCTTAATTTGGTTTCTCGAGATGAAGTCTCTGAAAAAGAATTGAATCTAACTCAAGAATCATTTTTCTAATTCTCAAGTTCTAGGCCAACTCTAAACTACACATCACCACCCATAATTTAGCCTTGACCAAAGATTAGTAACCAATTTTGATAGCAAAACCTCCAATTCAGGATCCCAAGCTATGACGAATAAATCCTCCTGAACCAGCAACACCTGAATTTCCTTTGCTATATCCATCCACATTAAGCGTTACACATTAATCAGGTGAGTATTTCCATCTAACATAACATATTTGCTTTTGATTTGCTAAAATAGTATTGCCCACTGACATTGACAACTTAATGTTAACAACTAGAGAATTTACTAGTAGATTGGTAACGGTCAATATAATTTTTTAAAAATGTAAAAAATATTAAGAGTATAGAGAATGTTTTAAGCCTCTTGAGTTTGGTAACCATGCCAGACCTAAAAGTCTTGGGTCTGGCGGTAAGTCAATGCCTGGGTCTAGCATGACCCAAATGCCTGGCCTGACAACCATGCCAGACTCATGCTGTGGGGGTCTGGTGGCCAAGTCAGATCAGAGTCTTGAGTCTGGCAGCCAACCAGACCCAAACTTGTTGGGTCTGACACCAAACATGGCTGCTAGCTCACACTTGGGTGTGACACCAAACATGGCTGCTAGCTCACACTTGGGTGTGACACCAAACATGGCTGCCAGACCCAAGCAAATAATAAAAGACAAAGAGCAATTGTGCACTTTAATTGTCGGGAGAGAGAAAAGAAAGAAAAAATGCAAACAATCAATCATCAGCGGCAATCCAACCATGATATGTCTACACACGCCACACCATGTAAGAGAGGACACGTCTTCACATCTATCTAGATGGTGAATGACCAAATTTGGCCACCAGAAGGCGTCTCACACGCTTTTTTAATGGCGCGGGTGCCGCTCACTCACTAGGACGTGTGAAACATGCATCAATAACTTTTTAAATAAAAAATAGAAAAGATAACGTGACAATACAAAAACGTCTCCATGGTCCTCTTAATTACACACCATACCCAAAAAAATTTCACTGTCACAATTTACAGTAATTTGTTTTTTAGAGCTTAGTTTTATTTGTAATTGCATGAATTGGATTTGAGTAGGGGAGAATCTTACATCGAACATGGTGTTTAGGAGTGTGGTTGTGGTTGTTTTTCAAAATACTTTTCATTCGGAAATACATCAAAACAATATTTTTTTTATTTTTAATATTAGTGCAACAAAATAATCTGAAAAAAATTAAAGCAAAGAAAAAAATAATTTTTTTAAAAAATATTTTTAAAATAAAAAAACAAACCGGTCCGAAAGATAAGCCACACCACTACACCAAAAACAACTGACCACGGGTTTCCCTACTCGGTGACGTGTCTTGCAGACAGGTTGCTAATTAGCCATGGCCCCAGATCAACAACAAAAAAACTAGTCCTGTCTCTAGCTTTAAAAAAAGGAACACCAGCAAGCGGGCAGTCCCTCAACAGAAGCAATATGGTTTCCAACTCATTTTGACAATGCTGACAGTGTGGACTGGTGGCTAAGTGTCCACGTATCCTCATTTCATTAGACATGATCCTTCCAGAAGACATTGTCCATAAAATGCACAATTAATGGATATTTGTTATTAGCGGTATCTCTTCTATAACAAAACAAAAAAAAAAAAAAAGAGGAGAAGAATTCAGAGGAAAGCATTTTCCATACCATCGTGAGAATTTGAAAGAAAACGAGGCTGATATGCAACTAACCCATGTGAAATATGAAGAAAATAATGTGATACAACTCAACATCTTTTCTAATAAAATAAAATTTAAATATCAATAACTTCAATTTTATTAATTATAATATTATAAAAGAGTACCGTTTCCCTTTGTATATTATGAGATCACCTGAAAAGAAAAAAAAATATTTTTTATTTATATGTACTCCAATGATCAAATAAAATTATTGGTTTAAGCCCGTGTCATGAATTTGATGAACTCATCTTGGTGAGTTGGGTTAATTTTTTTATTTTTTATTTTAATATTAAATTAATTAAAAATCATTAGAGATATTTTTAAACCCGTTAATCTACAGTGGAGATCCCCTAGAGAGTTCGAAGAAATTACAAGATCCATACATTAGTCTGCATAAACCCTGTCACAAGCAATGCCAATTGAGCGAAGAAAACAAGAAGTCTTGTCACGAAAGAAAATACAAGAGGACAGGAAAAGGTTTTGGTTTGTAGTAGTTTGATGGAAGAGTCACTCAACTACTAATCTATAAAAGGTAAAAACTAAAAAGGTGAATGGTGGGAGATTTTGAATTTGGGAGACAAAATCTTTCATGTCGTGGAGAGCTGTCTTGTTTCCCTTTTCTTTTTGGTTTCTCCGCTTTAAGGTTAGTAGAGTGTAGATGTTAGCTAGTAATAAGTAGATGTGCATGCCTAGTACTCGTGATTCTAGAGAGAGAGAGATAGAGAGAGAGAGAGAGGGTTGTTTTTTCAAAGGGAAACAGCTCGCTCTCCAGGTCCAAAGATTTCGAGGCCAGTCTGTCCCTACACCAATAATTGCAGAATAATGTGATAATGGCAATGGCTTTACCATTGCGATCTTAAACTTTCTTTTGACCTGGTCTCCCCTTGTTATTGTTTCATTAATAAATCGCATTTGAACCGCAAATCTTCACGTAATTTTTCTTCTACTCTTTTCTTGTCCACAGCTGTAAAGTTTACAGGACGATAAAAGAGAGATCAGGACCAGATAGATGTGGGGGCCTCTCCCTCCCCATGCCTGGGCTATCTCTACAGCTAGATCTGTTGTTTTTATATCTATTTAGAGAAGATGGAAACTGTTTTCATGGGCAGCACTGCCGAGACTAGTTGTATTTTCCATCATCTTTGCCCCTGTTGTTCATGGACAATTGATGGCCCTTTTGACTGTCTGAAACTGCATCAAAATGTATGGACTTACCCAGCTACATTAACTCAAAGAAATGTTCTATCTGCATTGTTTACCACGTTGAAACTCACGGCTTCAAGAAGTAGAATTTGATCCCCTTATATATACACTTGAGATTTGAAACAATGTTAACTCATGCCTCTGCTTCGGTTAGTGTTTTTCTTGAGTCAAAATCCTGACCTCAAGAACGGTACATGACATGAATTGATCGGATAAAGATCTTGATCGGCCATCATCGATTTTGACCATTGATCATTAATTTTAATGGAAACTGGACGAAGAGATTTAACTTTGTCACCGATCTAAATATCAATAATTGAATTACCTTTCTTGGAACTATAGGGATCGATGTGATTGAAATCCAGACCATCTGAACCTGTAAAACTAATATGGGACAAAATCACGCCCGAAAATAATCCTAAAATCATATATTTTATTATATGATGTGATGAAATAAAATAAGAACCGATGGTTTTCATTTCCACTGACAAGACGAGCCATCTCTCCGAGCCGAAAAGAAGTGTGCTGTGAAATATTTCAGATAGGAGAGCATTTTTCTTGTGATAGGATAGAATAGAAGGTTCTGCTGCCTCTGTAATTGTTGCGCCCCATAAGGAAATGGAAAGAACGCATTAATTCAAACTCTCAGGGAGCTTACATCCACGAATATGGTCCCCAAAGAAACAGATGGTTTCCTGAGAACTATGGCCCCTAAAGAGATCAGAACATAGGCCCCAGAGAAGCAGAGTCAGCTGTCTTACTTTGCACGTCCATTTCGTGAATCAAGTAATTGTGCTAACATTATTTTTTTAATTTTTTTAATTTTTCCCATTAATTGTACTCTACCCATTTGGCATCCAATGAGATACAGAGAGATCTTATTTCCTGCGGTCACCAATCACCATCCGAGGTGATGCCAAAAACTCAATCCATTTGCAATAAACCATTTCTTGGACATGTACAGTCCATTTATTCAATGCGATAAGAAGGAGATCTTCATATTAAAATTAAATTAAAAAAAAAACTCAGAGCTTCTGTGAAAATACATGGGAGTACAATACACAAATTACTATAGATGGAATTTTCTTTTTTAACCATTGTGCCTCTAAGGATATCATTGTCATTTTCATAAGACCCAATAATCATTACCAAATTTATTGCCCTATCGATCTTTTACTTTTTCAGGCATAGAGCTTAACCTAGGATGAAAAACAAGGAATTAGCATTTATGGCTTTTTGATCTCTTACTTAATTTAAAAAATATTAAATTATTTCATTACCCTTTAAATTAAAAAAAACAAGTTGCCATTTGGTATAGGGATACTTTAGTCTTTTAAATTTAATTTTTGTAATTCTCAAATTCCATAAGGAGTGATAACATCATTTTCTAAATAATAAAAATATTTTAAAAAAACTTGAGGCAAGTTAACAATGGTCATGAGTTTTGGATAATGCATATGGTGTCTTTCAATAGCCGAAAGCTTGCTTTCAGGGTAGTGATTGAAGCGTCTCGACAACCCCTTTTTATCTCTGGTTTGGTGCATATGACCTTTGCCCCACTCTACCTTGATTTTCACGTTGATCTTCTAATGTTTCAAAGCAACAATTCAATTAAGTTTTATTTAGAATAATTTATGAAATTAAAAATATTTTTTAATTTTATCCCTCATAATTTTTTTCATCTGTCATATTTGGTCTCAATTATTTTAATTGCTATTTATTTTATTTAAGATGATTTTTATTTTTTTAACAATTTCAATGTTCTTAAGTTTTTTTCCTATCAAATTTGATCTTTAACTTTTGTTATTTTTCTATCTTGATTTTGTTTTTTACAATTTTATGATTTAATATTTAATTCGTAGGGTGTTTAGCTTCATGGTTTACCCTAGGCCTAGAATTTAACGAATTGCTGGTTTGATAGATTAACTCAGGTTTACAAAATTCACTCGAGCTTCCTTGTTTTTCTTTCTTTTTAAAAACTTATTTTTTTCGGTTTCATCCTCCAATATTTTTTTCGCTTTCTATGGGATTTCTCAATCATTTTGAAAATAATATGGGGGTGTCTTGGGGTTTTTTTTTTTTTGTCTTTGTTAAATCTAGCTTTTTCAAAAGGATTTTTTAAAATTAAATTAAATTAATTGATTTCATCATTAAACATTTAATTAGTAAGATGTTTAGCTTCTTCGTTGAGTTTGAGCCTAAAATTTAATGAATTGAGGGTTTAGAAGATTAACTCAGGTTTTAGACGTTTACCCATGTTTGCTTATTTAGTTTTTTTAAGCGCTTTTTTTTTCAGTTTCTTCTTCTAACATTTTTTGTTTTTTTTTTCACTTTCTATAGGATTCTTAGTCATTTTGAAAATAACATGGGATATATTAAGCTTTTTTTTTTTTTTTAGTCTTTGTTGAATTTATCTTTTTTAAAATGAATTTTATTTTTAAATTAAATTAAATTAATTAATTAAGTATAAGCATATGATGCTTGTTTTATGGTTTTTTTTTTCTTTTTTGCTTTTCAGGTCAATGCTTTGACAGTGCATGTAATATTTTTTGATTATCTAAATCATAATTTTTTTTTTTAAATATTGATGGCACATGAATATTTTTTGTTTTACATCGTATTAAAAAAAAGTAGCCCGGCCAATAACATAGCGTTGCCCATCATTAACATCAATTTCGTGGTCCGACCAGTAAATTAATTGATTATCAAAGTTACCTTTCACTGTGTTTAACAAATTCTTGTCAAATTGAGATTTCAATGTCTTGTCCCTTTTATGTCAGAATTGGTGGCCTTCATCTAATTTTATTAAATGAGATCTATAGACTTTCGAATCAAAATAGAAAATGTGTGTATTTTATTTAAGTTTTGAATGGAAGCTAATAAGCTTGTTCGGGTATAAATACATGCATTGCGTTCGTTTGATGCACAAAAGTTGGTCAAATAAATACCAAATTATAAATAAAAAAAATAAAAAAATAACCTACTAGTAATGAACTGAGCATGATTGTTTTAAGCCATCAGGTCTGTTTTGCCTAGCCTGGAGACAGCTATGGTTCGTGCATCATATAAGCTCTTCAAAAATCTTAGGTAAGGGGCCGGGGGGCCTTAATGAATATATAAATTCAATGGGACCATAATTTCCCTCCCCACCACACATTTAACCTTATATATAGTATTTAGATGTTAAATGGGAAGTGGGCAAGTAGCATTCAATAGAGAAATAATGGTGAGGCCAATGTTGTGGCTAGCAGCTGCTCCTATGCTAGGTTGAATGAGAAGATTGATGGATCCGACAATAACATTCTTTAGGAGGTAAAAAAAACTTATTGTTTTATGTCATATACCATTTTTTGGGGACGTGTCCCCCAAAAATTTACCTTTTTTTAATAATGAAAAAAACTAGCAACTTTGAAAAAAATCAAAAACCTCATTTCAAAAACATAAAAAATATTTATTTTCATGCATACGTCGGATTCTAAAGATTTTTCATGCATATTTTCTAAAAAAAGATATAATCATATTTTTATCATGTTTTAAAAATGCAAAATGAATATACTAATCGGTTTATGATTATCCATTAGGGTTTGATCCAAATACTAAAAATCCCACAACAATTATTAGTTTATTATTTAGAGTGTTATGATTTAGATGTAGATTTTAATACTTGGAGGATGCAAAATTACATTGTAAAATATACTCTCGGGTATGAAAGATATAAAATAGAAAATAAATGCAATGTTAAATATGGACCTTGGAACGATTAGGATTTAACTTAATAAGCTAGAAATTTCTTCACAAAAAAAGATCTGTCTTGAACCTTAGATGAAATCAATAAATAAAAACATGATCTAGAAAAACAATCAATCCACAATATAGTTTATTTTAAATAGTATATAATGGGGTGATGTATTTTCTCTTTGCATAACTAGTTTCGTTATGTAATATGTCATAGACCATAGATTTTTAATAACCATAATATTAAATAATGACTTTTAAATTTTATAATTATAATTTTATGATTCAAAATCTCCTTTAAATTCTAGAAAAGAGCTTCATCATCCTATGCCGTGCACATCATGGCATCCTAAGCTGTGTAGTTTTGCTGGAGGCCTCAAGGGTCTCTTTTCATGGACAGTGGCAAAGGCAACAGGATTGTTTGATGTCTTAAGGGGTCATGCCTGTGTCTCAAACCTGTGAAACTTGGTTGCTATACTGCAAGCATGTCTGCTCTCTCAGGCAAAGATTTGGAGTATCTTTTGGCAGGGTATAGGTGACCCAACTTCTACCATCAGGATTTTTCAAGGGAGGGAGGGGTTCTTGCTGTCCTGTAAGGTTTTTGGACGCAACCAAAAGCCAACTCCAATGGTCCCTTCTCCCTATTCCCTTCCCTCCAAAACGTGCATCACTATATACATCTTTTGAATCAACCTTTTTCAAGAGAGAATGCCCACAAACGCTGTCAATTGATTTGATGAAACCATTTTCAAGAGATAATGCCTACAAACACTCCAAATGAATTGACAGCAATACAGATGGGAGAGGACCAGTAAACCAATAAAATGCAATGTTCTTCCGCCAGCGAGTTACATCTTGC
>Ga0325403_1007740_pt1 | contig 10269 bp, 5 predicted proteins | sample PopdelMetagenome_19_FD_205665 | JGI IMG/M metagenome (GOLD analysis project Ga0325403, IMG submission 205665) | Populus deltoides microbial communities from Bellville, Georgia, United States - Xylem-PdKOR-R4 | ecosystem: Host-associated > Plants > Phyllosphere > Stem > Wood/Secondary xylem...
CATTTTTATCAGCATGAATAATAATGAGTAGTTTATTCTTGATGTCATGAATCTTATGAAAAGTATTCTTTGCATTTTGAGAGCATTGTTTATTGTTCTAGGTTGCTTGTTTGCTTGATTAGAAAGGGCTTCTACAGGCACGTAACGTAGGCTGTGGTTTTTGGCTATGAAAAAAAAAGATTCATAAGGCTCGAAGAGTGTTTCAGGGTTTCAAAGACTGAGGATCACTATCAATAGTTTGACTCTTGATGTCATTCATATTTTATTTTGCCGCTCTTCTTTGATTTGCTGCTTCTTCTTTTTATTGCTTTGCTATGGCATACTCACTTTATCTTGGATGTCACTTTTTCTAGTGATTTGGGCATGCCCCCTAGCACTTGAGTTTTTTGAGCTCTTATCCTTTTTTACTTTCTCACGGCTTTTTCTCTTTTCTCATTGAAATTTTATCTTGCCCCCCAGTGTGGGGTGTGATCCTAGTTGGGATTTTTTTCATGAAAGAAAAATTATTCAGGCTCAAAAAGGGATCGCAAGGGATGTACTTATTTCAGAACGTGAAAGGAATAACAAAGATGGCCTTTCCTCATTTCAAACGCAAGCAACTATGATCAATAAACTTTGACCTCGTCAAGTGTGATGGTTTGATCTTTGCAAAGATGCATTTCATGGGTCATGAGCAACGAGTTCACTACGTATCATTATTCATACATTTAAAAAACACATGATTCAAGAGTCATGGGGTAAGGGTGTTCATTCATTTCATTTTTTTCATTTTTTCATTTTTCATTTTTTTTTGGTTTATAATAGTCACCTCAATGATGGAGTTGCTTGATTCGATTGTCATTCTACAAGTAGAATGTTGAAAATATCATTTTTGAAAGAACATCAAATTATTTTTTTGAAATCAAAATACCAGATCAAGTTTTCAAAACTCCAATAGAGAAATGGATTTTGGTACAAGAGATGAATTGCGTCTATGAGATCACCCGAGGCTTCAAAGGTGTATTCGTAAGCTCTTATAAGAAAACTCTCTTAAGAAGATGAATAATGCTTGGGCGTAAACACGATTGAATGAGAAACTCATTATTTCATTGAAACTTTGGAAAAAGAAATTTAACAACAAAGATTTTATGCCAACATGAATACTGGCATGATAACACATAAAGGGGCTAAACATTTAGTGATCATTGATTGGAATTTCTAGAATCTTTCAATCACTCATTCTTCTTGACAAGGGTATCTTTTCAGCAGTTAGTTGAAGCCACATGCAGACTATCCTCGACCTACTATCACCATAGCTTTATCTTCAAAGTAGTTGATTTCTGGAAGTTGGTGCAAAGAAATTAACTATAGGAATGGTAAGTGCCTTGGCAAACCCCTTCAGTGTCCTTCCTTTTTCCAGTGAAGCCGTTCTTTTTCAGTTGGATCAACAATTTTACCTAACCCAATGGCTTGTTCGATCCTCTCAGCTATAACAACCAGGTCGGTAAAATGTTGTGCAGAGCTTCTAACCAAGTATTCAAAGTATGGAGCTTTAAAGGTGTTGGAAAATAAACTGATCATCTCCTTTTCCAACATGGGAGGGTTAACTTGTGCAGCTACCTCACTCCATCTTCGGGCGTATTCTCTTATGGACTCCTTGTTGTTCTTCTCCATAGCTTGCAAGCTTAACCGATCAGGGCCCATATCTATATTGAACCTATATTGCCTCATGAAGGCATCAACTAAATTCTTTCATTTTTTAACCTTGGTATTATCCAATCGCATATACCAAGTGAGGGCAGCACCACTTAAGCTGTCTTGAAAGAAATGAATTAGCAATTTCTCATCATTAACCACCTCGGCCATTTTGTTGCAGTATGCTTTAAGATGAGTTATAGGGCATTGAGTTTCCGTATATTTGACAAATTCTAGCACTCTAAAATTTTTAGGAATGACAATGTTGGGCACCAAACACATCTCGGCGGCTTTCACCGGATCATACAAATGATTTCCCTCAACTGCCCTTATCCTCGCTTCTAGGGCAGTCCATTTTTTCCAAACCCTCTTCTTTTATCATCTTGCCCTTCTGAGATTCTTTCTCGGTAGAATCAATGGTAGATGAAATTCTTGAGGGGTATGCTGACTGAAAATGCATAGCTTGTTGAAATTCCGATGACACCCTATTTGCCCCCAGATTCTGTGGATCGAAATGAGTTACATGCATATCTTCAGGCTGAGCTATAAGTGTTGCTTTTCCGGATTTATCTCTCAAGGCCTGCTCGAGTAGACTAGTAAGCCTTGCGACTTCTTCTTTAAGATTATCCACCTCTTTTTTATGTTGGGCTTCTAATTGGGCTCTTTCTTCGTTTTCCATTTGTCTTTTTCTCGAGCGAGTGTTATAGGCGGATTTCAATGGGGAGCCTATATTTCAACCTGCTAAATGTAAATCATGCAATTTATGCAAAGATGTTGATAATAAAAAAAAAATGCTTATGAAATGCAAACATGTCCTTCACGGGGTGACAACCTAGTAGGAAGATCATAATTGTTGAGTGCATCAAGGGGTTGGTTATTATCTAGTTTCAAAGGGTCTCTCGCATGCTCAGTGATCGCCCATGAAAGGTCGATATGAGGCTTACAAGTAGTGTGAAAATAGAGGCCCTGAGTAACATCAGTTTGGCATATCAACCACTTCCAAGTAAACAATCAAGCGAGAGTTGGACGGTTTCACGAGTCTTACCCAGGCTAAAGCCATTGGGGTACCGTTACTCCCCCCACTTATACTAGGATGTAAAGTGTGTGCTTCCAAAGTGATGCATGACAACATAAATAAGGATGCATGACAACATAAATAAGGATGCATGCTAAAGCAGTAAATGCAGGAAAAATAAACAAATAAACACAACAATCAAAATAGCAATAATAAGACAAAAGACAAAGCTTAATCCTAAGGTTCCCAGTGGAGTCGCCATCCTGTCGCACCCGACATCTCGGCGGCCCACAAATAATTCTCTCGAATTATGGAAAAAGAACAGATTTCTGGCATCTGGTTCTTTAAAGGGAAAAGGTCTTGTTTGAGGAGTCGCCACCTAGTATTATGGTCACTAGGAACCCTAACTGGTCGACAGAGATTCTATGGCTCGGGATTGGTTACGTAAAAATGAAGATATTATCACCCTTTAAACGTTCTGCCTGAGGCAGACTGCATTGCTGGTTTTGTCTTAAATTGCTAAATATTTATTCGCTTATGCTATGATGATTTGTTTATAATATTCCTGACTCTGGCGTCAGTGAATATTTGAGCTCGAATAATTCCAACTCTGGCGTTGGTAAAAATTCGTAGCTACGAAAAATTAGATCAATATATATTTTTTTTATTCCTTACTCTAGCGCCAGTGAATAAATAAATAAAAACAAATTGATTTTTACGCATGCACATATTTTTTATTTTTCTAGCTAAATAAAATAAAATACACCGAATAAAAATAATATAAATTTAAACCGGTATTTTTATTCCTGACTCTGGCGTCAGTGAATAAACCAATAAATTTACATTATTTTTATTCATGCATACACATTTTTTTATTTTTTTCTGCCTTTTTTACTTTTCTGTTCTTTTTTATTTTTTACTTTTTAATTTTTTTTTCGGGCTGGGCCCAGCTCAGCCCACATGGGCTGGGCTGGACCCAGCCAGCCCAGCCCAGTCACTGGCCCAAGCCAGTGACCCGGCTGGGCCATACAAGGCACGCGTGATCTAAATCACGCGTGCATGGCCCTTGTTACTGAATTTAAAAAACAAACAGCGAGAATGAAGTAAAGAAAAACGGGAGAAACAGAGCAGAAGACGTACCTGGTGCGTTTACAGAGGGTTTTGCGTGAGATTGCTGAAGGCGATATATCTGGTCCAAATTTCCTTTTACTCCTTCTGCTTGTCTTCCCCGTTGTATTCCCTTCCTGCGTCTCTGTTTCGGCTTAATTTTCTTCGTTTTTTTATGCTCTGTTTTCAGAACACCTTCTCTCTCTCTCTTGGCTTGTTTCTGGTTTCGTGGTTTTAGGCCGATACTGGTGAGGGAAAGGCTTTCTTCTGTTGTGGGGTTCTAAAAAAGGCTTAAAAATTAGGCTGGTATCTTTGTGTTTCCCTCTTCTGGTTTCGCTCGTCCTCCTTCTCTCCCCCTGTAACCAACCCGCTGTTTTTTCGGTGCTCCTCCGTTTATATAGAGTTCGGCGGGTGGTAACGGGTGGCAGGCTGAGGGTCGACCACCATTAAGGTGCCCATTATTGAAGCCCACGGACGACGATTACTGCTGCAACGTTCGGCGTCCTCCATTACTGCAGAAACGGTCACTGGCTTAAAGGAGAAGATGATGAACAACATCCTCAAAACGACGCTGTTTGGAGATAATCAGTGGCAATTTTCACTTTGACCCATGAAGTTTCAAAAATTTTATAATTAAACCCCTGGTTTAAACAGTAATTTTCCCTGCATTTCGGCGCCTTTTACAAGTTAGTTCTTGGACTTTAATCTGCTGCAATCGTATCCCCAATTAACCCCAAATTTGCTATTTCTTCAATTAAGTCCCTGATTTCATTAATTTAATTAAATCCAAAGTCCAATTAAGTCTAAAACTTATCAATTCTCCAATTAAGCCCATGATTGAATTAATTAAATTAATTCCAAGCTTAATTAAGTCTCAAAACTTATCAATTCTCCAATTAAACCCTTGATTGGATGAATTAAATTAATTTCAAGCTTAATTAAGTCTAAAAAATTATCAATTCTCCAATTAAACCCTTAATTAGATTAATTAAATTAATTTCAAGCTTAATTAGATTAATTTCAAAGTTTAATTAAACCCCAAAACTTTCAATCATTTTGCCCTTAACCCAAATTTTAATTCATTCTTCATTTATTTCATTTTACTTGTTTTTCCATCATTATTATTATTATTTTTTCATCGTTTTTTTATTTTATTTTTTTAGTAAATAAAATAATAATATTAATAAAAATGGTCAAAAATTGGGTTATGACACATGTGCTTGTCAGATGACATGTATACTGAACTGATTCGAAAGAGAATTTCACATGGAGAGATCACCTATGTTTATAGAAAAACTCAAGTGATAGTTGTGTAAGTGATCCTTAGACTTGAGGTCACTAAGTTATCTTATATAGGGAGTGATATACTTTAATCATGACTGTACATTGTCCTAATTAAGGGAAACAAATGAGTAGATATTGAGTATACCATAAACTATATGATAATATTTGAGTAATCAAGAGAAGATTCATCATCTTAGGTGAATTAGATAAAATATACCATATGTTCTCAAATAGTATTGATTGTGAACTCATTAGCCAAGGTGGAATAAGATTTGAAAAAAATTTCAAATCTTATTCTAATAATCAATGACTATAGTGTTGAGAACAAAAAATGATTTAACAAAGCAGACATATTTCATGTTATAATATCTAAATCAGAACATTCTTGAAGAAAGAATAATAATTACACTAAGAAACTGGTCACTGAAAAGTTAAGTTAAATCACTTATGACTTTTCTAATATTTTAGGGATCATGGCAGGTTGCTAGACATTGTACTTGATCTTCAAATATAAATCAATCAATTGTTGAATTGATAATAAATTAAATTATTTAATTTATTTAATCCTACTTTATTTAGGATTTGAATTTATAAGTAGACCAATTTATTAGGAACCTAATGGGTCACACACACAAGAACTATTAGTCAGAAATTAAAATGGAATGATTAACCATGTGCGACTTGATTATAAATGAATTTTAAAAATTCTGGACTAGAATGTAATTAATATTGAGGATTACAGTTCTAGACTTAAAAGAAAATCAAGTAAGGATTTAATTGAATAAGTTTATAAAATTATCATAAAATAATTTATGTGATATTATTTAAGGGGTAAATTGATATATTTCTATTTATAGCGTTTTTAGGTTTTCTTATAAATAAAATGTTATGCCTTTTATTTTATGCACATGAAAATACAACAGTACAATACAAAAACACCCATATACAAAAGAAAATAGCTAGCACTCAAAGATATAACAATTTCTCTCTCCTAAAAAGAATTTAGGAGATTTCTCACTAATAGTTGGTGTCATAACCCAATTTTGGGTTATTCCCTAAAATTCAATTTTTTTTCAAAATAAAATAAAATAAAATAAAGGCTAGCGATGTGAAGAAAGTAGACATGGGAGGATTCCAAAAAATACATAAAAACCAAGCTGCAATTTTGGAGGAAGTTCAAGGCCTAATTGTACCGCATTATGCCCGAAAATAGAGAAATAATGCAAATTCAAAGTCAAATTAAATGCTTATTGGACGTATTTGCATAAAAATTAAGTCCAAAGACATAATTAAATTATTAATAAGCCAATTTGATTTAATCATGGACCAAATTAAAGTTTAATTATGTTTAAGAATTAATTTGGGTCTAATTGAAGGATTTAATTAACTGCAAAGACTTAATTACACTTTAAATGGGTCAAATTAATTTTATTTTGGGCTTAATTGGTAAAATATTAAATTTGAGCTTAATTGAGAAGATTTGAATTTTAAGAGACGAAATTTAATTTTTACTAAGTTAATTAATTGAAATCAGGGGTAAAATCGCAAGAAAATTAAAGTTTTGAGGTAATTTAGGGGTCAAATTAAAGATTTTCGCAGCCAAGGACTAGTTTATAAAAGGCGTCGAACTCTAGGGGCTTAATTGGTTGAAACCGAGGGTGAAATTGAAGAAATTAAAAGTTTAATGGTCAATTAGGGGTTAGATTGCATAAATCAGAGATCAAGGACCAAAGTACAAAAGGCGCTGAAATCCGGGGTTCAAATTGAAGTTCTACAGGGGCTAAATTGCACTAAATCAAAGGTTTAGGTTAATTAGGGGTGTAATTGAACAAATACGAAAGATGAAGGACTCAATTGAAGTTTGACTAAAAACGACGCCCTTTTTGCATTAAAAAAAACAGAGAGAGGGTCCTCTGGTCACTGTTCATTGTCTTCTCCGATTTTACCTGAGAATGCTGCTCGGGTGGCTACTTTTCAGATGCATTTAATGCCTCATATGTCCACCAAAATTGACGACACATGAACCAAAATAGTCACTTGACATCCCTTTATCCCCGAGTATGGTCCATTCAGGCATATTATCATCAAAATGACCTTGGCGCCGGCCTAAAGTAGCCAACTCAGACAACCTTGAACTGTCAGATTTGACAGTTCATGGTGCTTACTTGGAACCAACAGTTGGGATCCTTACCAACCGAACCAAGGGCTGAAATTTTTCCCATGTGAAGACAAGATTACCATTTTCCACCCCCTATAAATAGGGGTGGATTTCATGGCCTGAGCATGAAGGAAATCCGGTCCAAAAATTAGAAAAAAACCAGCCTTCTCCTCCCTTGTTTTTTTTTTCTGGAACGAGTTCTCTCTTCTTTCTTCTCTGTCGTGGCTTTCGGCCACAACCACTATCACTGTCAGCTTGACACCATCCTCTCTACCACAAGCAACTGTTCGACTACCTTACGTGGTGGTTACCCCAACTCTTTCTCTCTCTCTCTCTGCAACTTCTTCTTCTTCCTCTACCAGTGGCTAAGACCGGCTACCACCTCTACCGCAACCTCAACCACCACCGCATATCATCCTCCACGGCCAGACCGCCACCGCGCCATGTGGCTTTCTTTTCTTCCCTTTTTTCATCATCATCATCATCATCATCATCATCATCATCTTTATTGCCTCTGTTCACATAAGGAACAATAGACATGAATTATAATTCACATCCTATTGTTCGCGCTTGAATAGTGGGCATGAATTATAATTCACGTCCATTATTCATGCAGTGAACGTTGGGTCTCGCCACTTCTAGCCCAGCCCAACTATATAGGTCGAACTCGACTCGGCCCTAAAAAGAAGAAAAAAATCCGTTTGGCCAAAATTAGCTCAATCCAACATTCCTAGGCTCGACCTTGTAAGCTAGGCCGGACCAGCCCATGTATATTTAATAATAATAATAATAATAATAATAATATATATTATAATATTAAAAAAATCCAAAAAAATTCAAAAATCATTTGAAAAAATTTGTGATTTCCTCGCATATTTTCCATCAATTTTGCATAATATCAAGTTTGTAACTTACATCGTAAGATACAAATCTGGTATTAAAATACCTGATTTTCTTCGAAACTTTTCTAAAAAAATTCAAAAAAAAAAAATTCAAAACTTTTAAATTAATTTTCCTTTTAAAAAAACAAAAAACCATTTGTTTTTCATGCATACGGCCAAATCCTAAAATTTTCCAAGCATATTTTCTTAAAAAGACAAAAATTGCAACTTTTTGATGTTTTAAAATGCAAAATGGATATCGTAACTAGTTTATAATTATCCATTAAGATTTGACCAAAATATCAAAAATCCTTTCACCAATTTTTTTTTAAGTTCCAGATATAGACTTTAATATTCTTTCATCAATTTAATATTAGATGACGACTCCTAAACATTAATAATAATTTTATGATTAAATCCAAAAACATTTTCCAACATATTACACTTTATCAGGAGGCACGATAAAAACCTTTGTCTTCGCTAGACGATGATGCGGCGTGAGCCCGTGACAGTTGGTATGAATTATCATTAGAGATGCAATTTTAATTGATTTATGATTTTTGAGAAAACAACTTTAAAATAATTACTGAAAGCTGAAAAATATATATATATAATTTAAGTATTTTTTATATAAATTCTAAACGATTCGAAATCTATCTGATGAGAATACAGAGACTTCTGAAAAAGGTGCTTAAAGTAGCCATCACCATGTTCAATTTTTTTGTTTGTAGCCAATTGTACGCATCAAACATTCAAAACGGACTTCTGCTGCTGATTTGATCTCCATTTGTGTCGGCCATGGCTGACAGGCGGCATTAGTCGAAATCTGAGTATTTGCTTTGGAAAGACGTGACAGTTACCAAGCACATGCATACAGATGTTTTTCACTAAACCTGGCCGGGCCTACACCGTTGAAATTTAGTAAAACGGACTTAGATCAACGGTCATCAGTGAGCAGATGAAGGGACTGCCTCGTATTTGGACTCCAGAGGCTCTCATGTTGTCTGGATCCCAACTCGGCAGGAATCTAAAACCAAGGGCAGTTAGGCAAATTACGGTTTGATGGTGGACCTTATGGACATTTGGTTGATTGATAGAAATGTTTATGACGTGTAGTTTCCTGGGTTGGTTTACACTATTATTTAGCAAGAATTAGGATCTGTACAACGAAATAGCAATTCATTGAGTCCTCGCAAATCATGTGCTGTCTTCAGAAATTATTCGAATTTGAGAGTCTTTTCGCAATTCACGTTCCTTTTTTTTAGAATTTTTAGAATTTTGTGCATAAAACAACAAAACAACATACTTGTGCATTGTTGCAGGAAACTATTGGGAAATGTCTTTAAACCCAGCTCATATGGTTATCCTTTAAATTAAACAAAACCAAGTGGAGATTTACTTGACGTTATCCGGTTAACTTGACAAATTTAAACACAAGCTAGAATACCGGTAAATACATAGCTTTACTTGGAAAAAATTTCAAAACAATATTATTTTTTAAATATTAAAAAAACGATATATTGGTTCGATTAGAGTCAACTCTTCAAATCTACGATCCAGGTCATGGACCAAATTGAGTTTCCTATGCGTGCTCCAACTAGAAAGCATTCCATAAGCTGGAAAATCATTGATAGTCCATATCAAAACCGCCCTCATAAGGAAATTTTGTTTCCTTGATATATCATTTAGAGCTCCGGAGGACCACAACTGCGTTAACTCATCAATTAATGGTCGAAGACAAACATCTATATTCCGCCTCGGGCTGCTTGGACCGGGTATGACAGTAGATAAAAACATGAACTCCGGCCTCATACACATTCCCGGTGGCAAGTTATAAACTGTAAGTATGACCATCCAACAAGAATAAAGAGCAGCAAATGACCCAAATGGGTTGAATCCGTCTGTACACAACCCAAGACGCACATTCCTTGATTCAACTGAAAAGTGAGGATGCACCCTGTTAAAGAGTTTCCACACTTCGCAGTCAGAAGGATGCACCATCACTCCATCAACCACATCATGTTCTTGGTGCCATGTCATGTGCTCAGCAGTCCTTGGTGACATGAATAACCTCTGCAGTCTAGGTGTGATCGGGAAGTATCTAAGTTTTTTATATGCCACTAGAGTCTTTCCCCTGCCAGTTCTAGGTT
>Ga0325403_1007742_pt1 | contig 10269 bp, 4 predicted proteins | sample PopdelMetagenome_19_FD_205665 | JGI IMG/M metagenome (GOLD analysis project Ga0325403, IMG submission 205665) | Populus deltoides microbial communities from Bellville, Georgia, United States - Xylem-PdKOR-R4 | ecosystem: Host-associated > Plants > Phyllosphere > Stem > Wood/Secondary xylem...
TTTAAAATATTTTTTATTTGAAAATGTATTAAAATAATATATTTTTTATTTTTTAAAAATTATTTTTAATATCAGCGCATCAAAATAATTTAAAAATATTAAAAAAATATTAATTTAAAGAAAAAAATAAAAAAATTTAAAATTTTTTTTAAAAATAAACTGACAAAGAAGAACGGTTCAAGACAGAACAATAATGTTAACGCGTGGACCAAGTTGTTGTAACCAAATTCCAGTAGTCGCTTGAGAAATGGTGTTATCGTGAGCCATCGCTTGATATTGATTGTTTCTGAAAGCAAGAGCACAGAGTGAAGAACGGTCCAAGAGAGAACAATAATGTTAGCGCGTGGACCCAGTAATCGTTAGCCATGGCTTGATCTTGATTGTTTCTGAAAGCAGTTGCGAGCAATCTTGTTTTTTCAACGCTGCCGTTTAGCAACTGGAGTACTGTAGCTTGTCCACATGTCATCAAATCATATGGCCCATTGATAGATAGAATGGTGTGTTGAAGCAAAATCATATGGCCCATTGATAGCATAACGCGTGGACCACCACGAAGTTACCTTTTACCTCTTTTATAATTATTATTATTATTGCATTGCTAATAGTTTGAAAGAAAGATGATGAACTTTTTTTAGTGAATTAAGTTCAATTCAAAATAATAAAATAAGGTTTGTTGAGGCTTATCTTGTAACCTCGCTCAGGGATTAATTAATGAGAATAAAAAAATCCTATATAAATTATACAAAATTTATTATTAATCATCCATATTTATTATTGATCATCAATATCTTATTTTATAATATAAACTATGTTTGAAATAAAATTGATAAAAGACATGGTACACAATTAATGATGGCAATAACAAATTATAAAAAAATGATTAAATTAAAAAATTTCAATTATCTTTAAACATATCATCGACAGCACATATAAATTATAAAAAAATATAATTATTTTTTTGATATAGATAGAAATAACAAATTAGATAATAATAACAGGAAAATAGGAATTAATTTGAATAAATGGTACCAGTTCCTATTATGATATATCTAGAGACGAAGTTCGGAGAATAGAATGACGTCAAATATTCTTAATAAAAAAGAAAAACACAAAAAGAAATAAAAAAAATGTTCAAAAGAAGTACGTAGTCATTTACAATGTATATGTTATTTGATTAATCTGATCATAGGATATGTTAAGCATTGACTTTAAATTACCATTCGAAATTCTGGACTGGAAACTGACTTAAATGCTAGCCACCAACCCCTTTAATTTGCTCGATCTATAGGGAGAGAATCAGGGTAGAAAATGTGTTTTCTTACTGCAAGATCGTTGAAAATATGCTCAAGATTATGGGAAGGTGTTTTTTGTTTGCTAGGAGGATCAATTGGTAGTCGGGACGGGGACAAAATGCGGAGAAAAGAGTCAACTTTCTTTGTATGTTTAAGAAAACCCAGATTTCTGCGGATTTTAGGAACAAAACGATGCTATTTTTGTTGTTCTTTGAATATCAAAATTTGTTCTCCCCTTTTCCAGGCAAAACGCACCATTTTAATCAGTGTGAAAAGCGTCATTTTGCTTTAGGTTTTCTTCATTTGAAATAATGTTAAACGCACCGTTTGGAACTACGCTAAACGCACCATTTTAGCACCTTTTGTGCTTCGGTCCCTAGACTTTCAATGCTTTTATTTTGATTAATTTTCAACTCTTTTTCTTAATTTATTTTAATTTGCTCTTTATCGAATTACAATATGACCTTTAATTTATCTGTTTCTTTCATTTCAATCATTGATTCTTTCAATCTTCATTTTTAAGCCAAATTGATTCCAAACTTCAATTTTATTTTCCAATTAAACCTCTAATTGATTTTTTAAATTAGCTATGTATTTCAAACTTGTCTTAAGAAGTTGAATAACTTGAATACGGGCTTCTACCACTCATCAATTATCCTTGGAGAGACCAAATATGATATTGTTCATCATTGAACACTGGAATTTGTAGAAATAATAAAAAACAAATAACTAGTGTTTACGCTCGTCTTCTCTGTGTTTAGCACTCAAAATATTTGTCTCACATCCCATAGAATATACAACTTTAATACTACTAATAGAAATTAAGGTTTTGCAAATAACACTGTTGTCCCCAAGAGGCGTAGCGTGGTGGCAAAGGGCTTGAGATCTGCACAGCAGGTCTCGAGTTCGAGTCATGGCGTGCACCTCTTGTAAGAGCCTGGGACAGCCGGGGTTTTACTCACTTACCTGAGCCCACAAAGTGCGCTTTCCGGGAAGTGGGGTTTCCTCGAATCCAAAAAAAATAATAATAATAACACTGTTGAATAATTTGCAAGAAAGATGATGAACAGTTTTTAATGAATTAAGTTCAATTCAAAATAACAAAATAAAGTTTGTTGAGGCTTATGTTGGAACCTCGCTTTGGGATTAATTAGCGAGAATAAGAAAATCCTATGCAAATTATACAAAATTTAGTATTAATCATCTATATTTATTATTATAATCCTATGCAAATTATACAAAATTATCATCAATATTGAATAATGGCTTATTTTCTAGTATAAACAATGTTTGAAATAAATTTGATAAAATACATGATACCTATATAAAAAATAAAATTAATGATGAGATCGTATATAAAAATAATAAAATAAGGTTTTTCAACTACCTAAGAACCGGGTTACAAAGTTGAACAAACTTACCTAAATTATTTTTTTAAAATATTGTTTTGGGATTTAAAAAATAAACTAAAATGATATTATTTTTAATATTTTAAAAAAATTAAATTGAATTTTCACAAGATAAATCAAATTTAACTATCTTAATTAATTTATAGTTGATTTAATTTAAAACATGATATCAATCTCAATCTCAACAACACAGGTTTAATCACGACTCATAATCGTATGATTTTTGCGTGGATTAAATAAATGATATACTTGTCTTGGAAATAATTGAAATAAGAAAGCCACGAGCACACAACCTGTACATGGCTTCATCAAAGGTCGACGGGGGATAAATATAAAAGAAGAAAAGTCTTTATTCTAGATAGAAATAGAACGGCTGCTGGTGAACCGGCGTGGAGATATTCGATGAATAATTGAAGGGTTTGTCTTCATCTGACCAGCCATCTTCAATTCAAAGATCCTTTTCGACCTCAACAATGTTGTGGAAACTTTGCAAATAAAGAATATATTATTTATTAATTTACAAAAGAAATTTTCTAGTACTTTATACTGTATATAATTTCAAAAATTGTTTGCAAGAAAGTTAAAGAATTAGAATTTTTTAATATTTAAAATTATAATTTTAAATTCTAAGAAAAAAATCAATTGTTTTTAAAATTGTTTTCAAAAATAAAACATCTACTATTTATATAATAACTACATGTATCTATTAAAATAAATAAAAAATAAATAGTAAAATCAAGTGAATAATTCAAAAATAACAAGAAAATAAAAATATTTTCTAAATATGATTTGAGTATGTTTTCTATTTTGATTGACCGATTTACTAAGTATTTTTTCACATAAACAAACTTTATTCTAATAGAATGTTTGATATTCTAAAAAAAAAGTTATAGATATTATATGGGTTCGCAACCCATTTTTTATTAAATTTTAAATTTTATTTGTTTAAAAATATTTTTTTATATTTTTTTAATTATTTTAATATGATAATATCAAAAATAAATAAATAAATTTTTTCTAACTTTTACTACTTCTGACTTGAAACCTCAATTAAGTTTCCTTGGTTTACTCTTCAGATTACTTCTCCTAAACTCCTTTGTTCATTTTCTTTTTTATTACCCCTTCATGCACGAAACTTCATGCCAATTGTTAGATACTAAAAACAGCAACCACCGTCAAATTAGAATTTTGACTAGAAAAATTCTATCAAATTCTCTACTTTATTAGTGTTCATTTTCCTTCTTTTTTTTTTTTTTTTAACATATCCTTTCCAATTGTTTAAAAAACTTTTATGTCAATCAATATACACCTACTTTCAACGTTTTACATCCTCAAAAATAAAACTAGATATAACGGTATTGTAATAGATATTATATTTTAAAGTATTTTTGAAATATATTAATATAATTTTTTTTAAAAAAATAATTTTAACATGATACATTATAATAATAAAAAATAATTTAAAACAATAAAAAAATTTAAAATATTTTTAAAATATGATTTTACTGCACTCCAAAACATCCCATCCTCCCTCAGCAACCACCACGAAATTACCGCTCTAAAAACTCTTTGACAATTATTGCTTGCTCTTTGACTATTATTGCTTGGCTGATAATTTGCAAGAAACTTTCTCAATTTCCTTCTATTTTCTTTTTATCATGAAACTTTAAGTCACATCTGCGCCTACCACGAAACTACCAATAAGTAAATTTCAATCTGTAATTGTGTAGGTTTAATTAAAAAGGCTTTAATGAAGTATGTTAAAAAATAATATAAATTATATTTTAAAATTTATTTTAATAATTTAAATTTTTAGATGAATAGTTTTTTTACATGTACATGATATAATTTTACGATAAAATGCATTTTTTGAAATGAAATTATATTAAATTAAGCATGCTCGAGATTGTTTGAATTATTAATTAATTATAATTAACTTTATATTTTTAGAGGAAACAAAAGGGAAGGATAAAATTATCTATCCCAAACGATAGACCTAGCCCATTTTCTAAACCAGTCCCCTGGTAAATAAAGTGATGGTCCCATAAGTTGCTTTTTTTCTTTCCAGCCCGCCAAGCAGTTTGGTCTTCCTCACTGGACCACTTTAGCACAAGAATCACACTAGAGGATTTAAAAGTAGTTTGAAGTATCATTAAACCTGATAAAAATGAATAACTGATAATAATATAGTTGGGATTTAAAAAAAAATTCATAAAAAACTATATAAAAAGCAATTTAAAACCAATTAATCTTAAAAACACCAAAATGAAACATGCCATGAAAAACAAATTAAAAAAAAACAAAATACTTGAAAAAAATTAATTCAACCCTTTTTCGTATAAAAAAAAGTAATTGGGTATTAATTTACGGTAAAAGAGTATATTAATGCAAAAAAAAAAAAAAAAAGAGTTTGAGGGTATTGATTTTATTATTTGTTAGGTAACTACGTAATCTAATCTGTTGATGTGGAAAATAGCACTAAGTTTTTGGCATTGCCATTGGTGAGAAGCAAAAGCAGTAGCAGTCATCAGGACCATCGCTTCGCCGTACTGTTTAGCTTCTTGGCATTGTTCGAAGGAACGCAGAAAGACATTCCAAGTGCGAAAGTGTATTATTGTCATAAAGTTTTTCAAACCTCCACTATGGAGAGAGAAATAAATAAAAAGCGCAAAGGCAACTACACTAAAGGTCAGTTTTTCACTCTCTGAAAAATCCTTAAAAAATCTTTTTTAGTTTATTTGTAATTAAATTAAAGAAAAATATTAATTAGTAATTTTACATTTTTTTCTATACTATAATTATCAAATAACCCTTAAAAAATTTCATTTTAACCTTTATTCTCTCTTCTTCTTTTTTCAATTCATTTGTTAAAATTTATTATTAATCATCGATATTTTATTATTGATCATTAAAATTGAGTAATGGCTTATTTTCTAGTAATTTCTGATCTTGTGGACTGGAAGTAGTTGCACAGTTAGTCGTCACCTCTGATCAATGGAGTCGTGGGAAAGACTTGGCTATATGGCCTATTTGATCAGGAAATTGGCATTTCGGTTGATAATGCATTTGAGTGGTACCGATTGGTTGAAGACTTGCAGTTTTCTTTGAATGGACCGACCTTGAGGGATTTTATTGTGGCCTGGAGACCGAGAAGATCCATTAGTCTTATTTGAACCCTTCGGGTGAGACCCACCATATGAAATAAAGTTCTGTTTGTGATGATAAGAATAATTTGCAGAGGCCACAAGCTGCTGAGTTGAAGATTCCAAACGCCGCAGGTAACTGTCATGCCCCTCAAGAATATCGTGAAGCTCTTCAAAAGTTAGAAGAGGTGTAGCAATTTTCCTGAAATCAGAACCCAATCCGTTAAGAATATAAAAGGTAAGATCATCATCATATGGGAGAGGTGCCAACAGGTTTTAAATATATAATTTTCCTTGAAATTATTAAAAATATAGTATTAGAATTATATAATGCTAGGTTTTAATATATAATTTTTAATATTGTTAAAGAGTCTCTCCTGAACCAAATAATAAAGATATTATATAACTCTTTTGTATGAATTGTAAATCTACGGACAGTTTTGGGTTTTCCAATCAGAACTTTGGACTAAAATTAATAACAAAATAAGGACCAAAGATAACGGTATGTAAATCTAGGGACCAAAGATAATACAACTGCATTGACCGGAGATTTCACTTAGAATTTCTAGTAAATTACTAAGGAAATTTCCTGTGCTTTTTCATGTACATGTATTGAAAAACTATCGTTTGATTGACTGACTTGCTATGTATTTGCTGCTTGAAATTTCCAAGCAATTTACGGAGGAAATTTCTTTGTGGTCTCTCTTGTACATTATTAGAAAAACTGTCATTGACTTGACTGATTGACTTGCAAAAGTATTTGCAAGAAAACTAAAGAATTCGATTTTTAAAAATTTTTAAATTATTAAAAACATCCAATTTTTTTTTAAATCGAGAATAAAACATCAACTTTTTATATAATAGTTAAATAAATCTAATAAAATAAATCAGAAATAACTAGTAAATAATGCAAAAATAATTAGAAAATAAATATATTTCTTTAATTTGAGTATGTTTTCTATCTTGATTAACCGACTTGCTAAGTATTTGTTAAGCATAAACGAACTTCACTCTAAAAGTCATGTTTGATATTTGTCTTACTTTTACTATTTTACTTCTAAGTTTCAATTCCATATTCTTTACAATGTATATGTTATTTGATTAATCTAATCATAGGATATGTTAAGCATTGACTTGAAATTACCATTCAATATTCTGGACTGAAAACTGACTTAAATGCTAGCCACCAACCCCTTTTGCTCGATCTACAGGGAGAGAATCAGGGTAGAAAATGTGTTTTCTTACTTCAAGATCGTTGAAAATACGCTCAGGATTATGGGAAGGTGTTTTTTGTTTGCTAGGAGGATCAATTGGTAGCCGGGACTGGGATGAAATGAGGAGAAAAGAGTAAGCTTTCGATGTATGTTTAATGTCATAACCCAATTTTTGAATAAATAATACAATGGATAAAAATATATTTGAGAATGGAGTTAAAACAATACAAAATTTGAAGTTTGAGGATGTAATTATTAAATTTGAGAGTCAATTGGTCAATAATGGAAGAATTAATAAGTTGGAGATTTTAATTAAAAATTTGAGTTAGTTTAATTAATAAATCAAGTGCTTAATTAAAGAATTAATGAGTTTAAGGACTTAATTAAACTTTGATTCAATTAATTAAAGGAATCAGGGATTTAATTGAAGAAATACCAAAGTTTGGAGCTGATTCAAGGAAGATTGCTAGAAAATTAAAGTCCAAGGACCAAATTGAATAGTCCAGAAACCCAGGACTGTTATGTAAATGGTGCTATAACTTAGGGATTCAAATTGAAGCTAATCCAAGGGCACAATTAGAAATTAATTATTACTGATTAAGATCCCAATTGTTGAGTTTAAAAACGTTCAGGGGTCAAAATGAAAATGTCCATTGCTACCGAAACGTTGCCGTTGCTGGTGGAACAATCGTGTTCATCTTCTCCATCCCGATTCAACAGGCTGAAAATCTGCAACGGATTCGATCCAATCGTGCATCACGTCTCTCGCCCACGATCTCGTTCGTGGCAAATAACAGTCCTGCAAAGGCAGGACTGGTTAAAGGAGGCAGCTTGGGAATCTCTATAAAAGGGAGAAGAAAACCTGAAAAAAGAGGGGGAGAGGAACGCAGAAACATAGCAACTCACAGCACCAGACAACAACAAAAAAAACCCAGAAAAACAGAGCAATTAACCCAAAGAAAAATAGAGCAAAGAAAACACAACAAAAAAAAAGAGAAAATACAGAGAAGAACAGAAACATCAGCCTAGATTTCGTCCCTGTAAGAAACAAGTTTTTTCGTCAAAAAAATATATACACATAAAAGGAGAGAAAGGCAGAGAGTCATGGATCAATCCTGTTTTCGTACCTGCAAGGAAACAATTGATCATCGAACCATCGGTTATTGACAGAAAGCAGTCGAACCCACACCAGCGTTGCAGCTTTCTTCACCATCGCCAGAAACGGAAAGCAATCGAACCCCACCAGCATTGTAGCCTTCTGTGCAATCTCCAGAAACAGGTGCGCCCGTTTCCATTTGTTTTTGCTCCTGTGTTCAAATTGCATTTGAACAGTGCGAAGGTAATTTAATTACCTTCGCACTGTTGATGCATGCGTGAAAGTGCTTCACGCGTGCATCAGCTGTTTGCCCAGCCGGTCACTGGCTTGGGCCAGTGACCGGGCCGGGCTGGCTGGGCCTAGCCCAGCCTCTGTGGGGCTGAGCTGAGCCTAGCCACCAATATATATGCTGGGCTGGGTTTAGCCCAGCCCAACCCAAAAAAAAAACAATAAAATAAAAAATAAAAAAATAAAAATAAATGCATGAATAAAAATAATATAAATTTATTGATTTTATTCACTGACGCCAGAGTCAGGAATAAAAATATCGGTTTAAATTTATATTATTTTTATTCATTGTATTTTATTTTATTTAGCTAGCAAAATAAAGAATGTGCATGAAAAAAAAATAACATAAAAATAAAATAAATTTATTGATTTATTCACTAACGCCAGAGTCAGGAATAAAAATACTAATGAAAATTTATTTTATTTTATTTTCGCTTTTATTTAACCACCTAAAAATAAAAATAATGTGCATGCATAAAAATAAATTTATTTTCATTTTTTTTCACTAACTCCAGAGTCAGGAATATAAAAAAACTGATTTAAATTTATTTTGTTTTTATAGTTGCGTAATATTTACCAACGCCAATGTTGGAAATATCCGTAGTTAAATATTCACTGACGCCAGAGTGAGGAATATTACACACAAACAATTATAGTATAAACCAACAAAAAAAAATGTTAGCAATTAATGACAAAGATTAGCAATGCAGCCTGACTTAGGCAAGACGTTCAAGGGTGATAGTATCTTCCCTTTTACGTAACCAGTCTCGGACCATAGAATCTTTGTTGACCAGTTAGGGTTCCTAGTAACCATAATACTAGGTGGCGACTCCTTAAACAAAGAATATCCTCATTAAAGAACAGGATGCCAGAAATCCGTTCTTTCCACAAATGAAATATCATTTTTAAGGTTGCCGCGATGTCCAGGTGTGACAGAATGGCGACTCCACTGGGGACTAATGGACTAAGCTTTGTCTTTGATTTTTTTTTATATATAATTGCTACAAATGCTTGTTGTGTTGTTTGGTTTTTATTTTATTTGGTTCATTTTATTTTATTTATTTTTACAGCTTTAGCATCCATATTTATTCATGTCATCATACATATATTGGATATGGATTTATGCCTTCACACACCACGCATTTCATAATAAACATTTGTTATATCAACTTTAAGTTAAGTGGGAGAGTAGCGGTACCCCAATGGCTTTAGCCTGGGTAAGACTCGTGAAACCATTCAACTTTCGCTTGATTGTTTACTCGATAGTGGTTGGTATGCCTAACTGATATCATTCAGGGCCTCTATCTTCACACTACTTGTAAGCCTCACATCAACCTTTCGAGGAAGATCACTGAGCATGCGAAAGACCTTTCAAGACTAGATAGCAACCTACCTTGAGCATTTAAATGACTAGAACCTACCATTTAGGTTGTTCCCCATGTAAATTTCACTAAGGCAAGATTAACATATAACATCTTCATTACAGGATTATTTTTGGGTGACATAATGGCCGTTAATCGTGAAATCACAACTGTTGAGTATGGGCTCGAATCTGAATCATTGCATATGACTGAGGGAGACTGTCGTAGACTGGATGACAGTGGGATACCGCTGCTAAAGGATGTGAGATGCGTAATAAATGATGCCAGCCGTTTGCTTCCATTCACCAAATATTTGGCCGATGAGACAGAATTTACTAAAATATATGGGAGAGTTTTGCATCTTCTGAATGTTCCAGTACTGCCATTAGCCATAAAAGCCCTAATTCATTTTTGGGATCCTGATTATCGATGTTTTACATTTGGGAATGTCGATATGGTTCCTACC
>Ga0325403_1007747_pt1 | contig 10267 bp, 2 predicted proteins | sample PopdelMetagenome_19_FD_205665 | JGI IMG/M metagenome (GOLD analysis project Ga0325403, IMG submission 205665) | Populus deltoides microbial communities from Bellville, Georgia, United States - Xylem-PdKOR-R4 | ecosystem: Host-associated > Plants > Phyllosphere > Stem > Wood/Secondary xylem...
ATATCAACAAGCATGAAGGATCTTATAAAAAAAATCAATCAATGGGTCCAAGAAGAAGCAAGTGAGGATCTAATTTAAATATTTTTTTAGTGCTACATTGTAAATCTTTATATTTTATCTTGATAACACAAGTAAAATGAAATCACACACTTCACTATTTATACTTTTAAAATGATTAATATATAAACTGATATAGATGATTCTAAGAATTTACTTAGGTTAATCTATCAAAAATGAAAATCTGCATAAACTGGTAGATCATAAAATTGCATCCTGATCCAACGGTTAAATTAAAAGTTATGCTCAATACCATAAACTTGTTCGGTAGATGATTTAATGCAAAAATACAAATTTTGTTGTTTAATCCTTAAATAAATCATATCAATTATTCCTCTAAAATCTATGGCCACTTTATCATTTTAAAAAATGTAATTATTTTATATTTCTTTCCCAGGTTTATTACCGTTTCATGGTAATATTATTATTTTTTTAACTGATATTTATACTATCACTCTTGCCTTTTTTTCTTGGTATTATCTTTTCTTATAGCTTACCATTTATTACCATACTAATTTTTTGAGATTATTTCATCATTTCTTTTATTTTTTTACCAATCAAAATTTATTACTGGTTTCGTTGACATTATAAATTTTAAATTAAATTCAAAATTTTTATTTTTAACCTTAACAACACTTCTTTATTTATTTATAGACACTATCCCCTCCATTATACATCATACTTGTTATTATTACCATTATTTATCCATTCTTTTTCTTCCTTACTATTTTTGCAATCTTACATTTACATTTACATTTCCATTTACACGGCGGTTTACATTTTTGTTGTTCTTTGTGAGAGAGCCTGTGATGGTTCCCTCAGTCTTGTTTTTTTGACCTCCTTGGCTGCCCTCAGTTCCTCCATGCTCTTGGCTTTTAAAATGAAGAGGGAGCTGAAGTTTTGGAATTTGAATGCTGGAAATCTAGGATTTAATTTGATTTTGATTTTGAATGCGATTGCTAGAATTTAGGTCTTGAGGAGCTGAAAATCTGGTTTTACTATTGGGATTGAGGAGTTGAAAAGATTTGGTTTTGTTATTGGAATTTGAGGTTTAATTACTTGAACAGTTTGGACTAAATTGAATCAATTGAAAATAATTAGACTTAAAATATGAATTAAATGGGCTAAATCAAATTAATTTAATTTATTTGTACTTAATTGGACTTGAATGAAAAGAATATGACTCAAACAAATTTACATAAAAAGTTAATTGGCCCTTGTAATATTTTCTTCTTTTCATTTAAGTCCTTAGCTTTTGAAATTTTTAATTTCATTCAATTAGGGTTTTCAATCCTGGATTTTCTTTTCAGTTCCTTAATTGGTCTTTCTAATTTAGCCACTTTTAATTTAGTCCTTGAATTCTAGATTATTAGAATTTCAACTGAACTTGTTCTAAATTCTTTTTTTTTTAATTGCATCCCTAATTGAATTAATTTAGACCTCTAGATTTATCCAATTGCTGCAAATTCATCATTAGTTTCTAAAATCATGCAATTTTGACTAATTTAGCTCGTAATTTTGATTTTCTTCTTCAATTAAACCCTCAAATGATTTTTCACTTGGCTATTTGTTTCGAACTCATTATTAAACTTTCAAATTTCTTTCAATCTTATCCAAATTAAATTAAATTAAGTCATTTTCTCAATTTTCTCTTCAATTGAAACCTCAATCATGACCCAAAAATTCTCAAATTTTATTTTTGTATTTGATACTCAATTATCGGTCAAATTTCAACTCCAAATATGTATTTTTTATCTTCTAGATTTTTGTGTTTTTATGATTTATTAAAAATAAATAAAAATTGATGAAATGATTAAAATTAACTAAATTTATTGAATATATATATATATTTTGAATTTTTTTAAATATATAAAAATAAAGGTAAAAAATAAAACAACTTTTATACTAATTTTACTTATACTTTCACAAGAATTATATATTATTTCATGTAACTGAATTTTATTTATGAATAAGTAATGAAATTAAAAATTAAAAATTTCTTTATTGCTTAAAAAAATGGAATATGGAACCCAAAAAATGTTGAAGCCCACCACGCAACAGTATATTCCTCTTCTCGCGATGCAACTTCACATTTTTCTCTTTTTTTTTGAAAGAAAAAACTTAAAAAGAATCAATTACAGCACTTGCACTCTCCAAATTTATTTTTGCATCTGATACTCAATTATTGGTCAAATTTCAACTCTAAATATATATATATTTTTTATATTCTAGATTTCTGTGTTTTTTATGATTTGTTAAAAATAAATAAAAATGATAAAATAATTAAAATTAACTAAATTTATTGAAAAAAATATATTTTTTTGAATTTTGAATTTTTTTAAAATATACAAAAATAGAGATAAAAAAATGAGATTATAACAACCTTTATACTAATTTTACTTGTACTTTCACAAGAATTATATATTTTTTCATGTAACTGATTATTTTTTATGAATAAGTAATGACATTAGAAATTAAAATTTTCTTTCTTCCTTAAAAAAATGGAATATGGAACCCAAAATGTTCTGGCCCACTACGCAACAGCATCTTTCTCTTCTCGCAACGCAACTCCACATTTTTCTCTTTTTTCTGAAAGAAAAAACTAAAAAAGAATCAGTGACAGGCCACAGCACTTACACACCAAACAGAGAGCACATTTCTTCTGTTCGAAACAAGCTCTATAGGCATTCCTGTAGAAAAGTAAAGACTATAAAACGATGCCGGAAGAGACCAATTCCATAGACTACGTAATGGAGAAGGCCTCAGGTCCTCACTTCTCCGGCCTCCGTCTCGACGGCCTTCTCTCTTCTCCTCCTTCCTCCACTGCTTCTCCCTCTCACCGCTCCGCCTCCGCCAGCTCTTCAGCCTTGTCCGACTCCAACGCTCCCAAACAACCTTTTGTCATTGGTAAATTTCACTTACTCGTAATTTTTTTTAATTATTTAGCCATTAATCAGATAATAATATTTTTCATTTTTGGATATTTTATTAATTTGTAGGAGTTTCTGGTGGTACGGCATCGGGCAAGACTACAGTATGTGATATGATCATTCAACAGCTTCATGATCATCGTGTTGTTCTTGTTAATCAGGTTTTCTTCTCTCTCTCTCTCTTTTAATCATTTTGGATTTGATTTTTTTAAGTCTCAAATTCAATTGTCATTTTAATTTTATTTTAATTTTTATGATTTTTTGTTTTCGAATGTTAGGATTCATTTTATCGTGGTTTGACGCCTGAAGAATCGAAGCGAGTGCATGAGTATAATTTTGATCATCCTGGTAAAATTGACTGACTTATTAAATTTTGTTAGCTCTTTGTTAAACAATTATTTTTGTGGTGGTTAGGACTTAGGAGTGTTAGTAAAGTATGCCGTTGTTGTTGTTGTAGATGCTTTTGATACCGAGCAACTTTTAGACTGTATTCAAAAGCTGAGAGGTGGACAGTCTTATCAAGTTCCTATCTATGATTTTAAGAATCATCGCAGAAGTTCGGAGAGCTTCAGGCAGGTACTTCCTTTACTGCATTTTCTGCAAAAGTGACTTTGTTTTTTCGTGATCAGTGTACACATTTTGGATATGGCATGGTAAATGGTGAAATTTTAGGCTAATCATTTAGGGATTTTTATCCTAGTACCCAAGTTGGAATCTCTTCCTTTTAGAAAAGTTGGAGATTGCTGCCTTTGTATAGCTGTCACTATTGGCTTTGATTGAAAGGAAATGTGGTATCACAATTATTTTCTTCTTGCCACAACTCTATGTAGGAAATTACCAACAAAGAGGGTGAATGATGCAGTGATAATATTGGGAGAGTTTGTAAATTTTGACAATATCTAAAAGTCAACCCAGTGCAGTTGGTGCAATTTTTTCCATACATTGAATTCAATGATGTTAAGACCCTATAAACAGTGGCAGAGCTCTAGTCTGTCATGGAAAGTAAGAAGTTGAAATTTAATACTTGAGCGTTTGAATTGTTCTTGCCACTATTTACTTCTTTTTCCTGATTATTTTTCAATCTCTTTGCCTTTATTCTTCTAGAGGGGTCATTTGCACATGCGAATTCTTTCTAGTTCTTTTTGAAACATTATTTGTCAGGTAAATGCATCTGATGTGATTATCCTAGAGGGGATTCTGGTTTTCCATGACCAGCGCGTCCGCAACCTGATGAACATGAAAATTTTTGTTGATACAGGTTTGAGTCCTTACCTAGTTGTATTGGAGATTGTGTGGTGCGTGCTTGTGTATGATCAGAAAGTTCATGCCCTACATAAGCACATTAAAGTGCTAACTGGTAAACTGATAGCCAATTACTAAATTGGAATTTTTTTGCCTTTGGATGATTAAAAGTGCAGCACTCTTGAGAAGAATAAGCACTGTAATCATTGGAAATCTGCATATTGGTTCTACTTGTACATATAGCTTTTAGTTCAACTTAAAATGGAAACAAGTTTGGGGTCAGAATGCCATATGTTTGTGTTATTTTAATCAATAAAGCTGCCTTTAGTGACTTAATATTGTAATCAAACCATGGAAGTCTAGTTAGACATGTTGCATGATAGTCTGCCTTAGAGTTATTTGACTGTCAAATTAAGAAAGATGCAGTTAAAAATGTTTATCTGTTACTGCTATATTTTTCTTGCTTTTGCTCTCTTCCCTTTATTAATATTGGTGATGTATTGCTTCTAGATGCTGATGTCAGGCTTGCTCGTAGAATAAGGCGTGACACGGTTGAGAGGGGGAGGGACATAAACTCTGTTCTTGAACAGGTTAGCACTTTATGCTTATATATTTTCATCAATTAATGAAATATAAAAACGGTCAGCCATGGTTTGAGAGTGATTTTTCACATAAATCATGTTTTATTCCTAATCTAATATTAAATTATGGCATTTCATTGCTAAGTATATTTGCATTAGAGTACATTGCCGAATATCTGTTGATAAAAGCATAACTCAAATTGTTCCTGCTATTCATAGCATCAATTGTTTTATTTTATTTATTTATTGATTTATTATTATTATTATTATTATTATTATTATTATTATTATTATTATTATTTATCTGTGCATGTGATTGCATGCATTAGTGGAGCCTATTTCCTGATTGTGTAACGACCTAATAAAGAAGAAAGTGGCATGCACTCAAATGGATATAATGATTTGTTAAGTATCCATTTTCTTGAACTTGAACCTTTCCCTGTTTTTAAGGAAATGTTTCAAACTTGCAACACAAGTTTTTATGTAATGTGACTAATGCCTGCTGCTGGTTTAAGTTCAACTAACATGAACATGCAACAGGAGGACTCAGATTAAAGTCTCTAGATGCCAAAGTATAGGACTCATTTCATTCTTCTTGGTTGCTACACTATGTTGCCTGTTAAGAATGAAATGACTGGAAAATATAGATATGCACATCTTATAAATTGGTGTAGGACTTTGACTTCTAAGATGTGTCTTTATCAAAATGTATTTCAGCAAATGGTATCATGGAAATTGTTTTATCCCATCAATTAGTAACTTAAATGCAAGCACTCAACTGGTGCTGCTGCATATATGTCTTTGGAAGTAACCCCCATGTTGAGCCCATATATCAACAAAAGTGGATCTGGACTTCCATATCAATTCATGTGTGTTTGTCTGTTGGCTGGAAGTAGAAAACACTTCTGCTGTACCGCTAAAATTACATGGATCATGAATTATAACTTCAAAAGCCAGGATTAGTAATCAGTTCATTCAAATTGAAGCGAGAATAAAGTCCATTCCAATAATTTTCAAGGTTCTCATGCTCTGAATTTTGCAGAACTTTGAGAGTGCAACTCTCAGAGATTTAATCTCTTTAAACTCTTTGTGACATTGCTTTGGATGTCACACACTGAAGCATATTGTTGACTTTGCAGTATGCTAAATTTGTGAAGCCTGCTTTTGATGATTTTGTGTTGCCATCAAAGAAGTATGCTGATGTGATCATCCCACGGGGGGGCGACAATCATGTTGCCATTGATTTAATTGTGCAACATATCCACACAAAGCTAGGTCAACATGATCTGTGCAAAATATATCCAAATGTACATGTTATTCAGTCAACTTTTCAGGTATGTCTTTTGTTATTATGCTCCATGTGTTGATGTAATTTTATTTTGTGAAATTATTTTTTGTAGTATATACAGTATTTGCAAGAGAGAGTAAAACTTGCTGTGTGTACTGTATTAGTGGTAATATTTTGTGGTTTATATCTCCAAAACAAACTGATCATATTCAGTGAACTATAATAATTGTTCAATTTTACATAAAAATCAAGTATATAGGTAAATGTAAAAAGAGGCACCGTATGATATTGGAGTTGAAGCATAATAGTTGGAATTATGCAAAAGTCCAGGTGAACTAGAATGTCATGTTAGCATGGCTTTTGGTTTTGGGTATTAGACATAAGCACAGAGTATATGGAAAGATATAAACAAAAATCACAGATTAAGTGTTTAATGAGCAAAATCTGAATACCCCTTTGGAAAGATGAGTAAGGCTTGAAGTTTTTCTTCTCCTTTCATTTGTACATGTATCTAATCAAGTACCGAAAGAAAGAAGAAGAAACCAAAAAGATCTTGTCTTTTTGTCTGTCAGCACCAATGTGGGAATGGTTCTATTTGCAGTATGATGTCATTAGATAGGAATATGATGTCAATGGATAGCACTACTGTGCATAAAGATCTTCCTTAACCTCTGCTGTTACATTTGCACTTTGGTTGAATTTGAATATTGTCCAGCTTTGATTCATCCTTTTTTTCAATTTGCTTATGTTAATGAGTCATGTGGCAGATAAGAGGTATGCATACACTGATTCGAGACAAGGAGATATCGAAGCATGATTTTGTATTTTATTCAGACCGTCTTATCCGTCTGGTAAAATTTTATCTGTTTCTCCAAAATTCCTCTTGTACCTTTGTTCTTATGATAGAGTGTGATGACTGTTTCTGCTGAGTTTTCAAGGTTGTGGAACATGGTTTGGGCCATCTGCCATTCACCGAGAAGCAAGTAGTGACGCCAACAGGTGTGTTGGGCTAGAATAACTAAAGAAGCGTGTGTCCATTCTCCATAATACGTTTCTTTCTTGTGTGTATTTTTTTCTTTTCTTGCAATTCATTTGTTACTGTCATTAATCTCTTTCCTTTTCAGTTTTCTGTCTTCATATATATTGGTTTTGGTCTGTTGGTGTGTGAGTGATATGCTTTAGTGGGGAGGCCGGATTATAGTGACATTCTTGGAATAGTTTTTTATGGCTGAAGGTGTTGAGAGTGTGTTTTCTGTGTTTGAATAGCCGGATGTGAAGATTATATGAATTTACTGGCACAATTCTTCTCCACAACATTGAAAATCTGCTTTTATTCCACTCCAGGATCTGTTTACACTGGGGTTGACTTTTGCAAGAAATTATGTGGGGTCTCTATTGTCCGAAGGTGAGGTTTAAATCAGTTATTGACTTTGGTAGTTCTAGTCATCTGGCTTTGGCGTCTTGCTCCAGGAATGTGTTGACAGACAAGTTGTTATCTTGCAGTGGGAAGCAGTAATTAGTCTAGATACACACTCTTCAGCTTCACGGCCCTGATGCTAGGGTCATGTTGTCTCAATACAGGAATATTTCTGCTAACCAGTATTTCTTGCCTGTCATTTACAGTGGAGAAAGCATGGAAAATGCACTGCGAGCATGTTGCAAAGGAATTAAAATCGGAAAAATTCTCATCCACCGTGATGGAGACAATGGAAAACAGGTAAATATTCTGTTTACCCAATAAGAGATTCCACCTAGTACTTGAGGTTCACATTTTAGTTATCTTTTAACATTCAATTAGCTGTTTCCAACTTATGCAGCTTATATATGAGAAGCTCCCCAAGGATATTTCAGAACGGCATGTCCTGCTTCTAGATCCTGTTCTTGCTACAGGTAATACTTTTCTATTCACTTGAACGTTGGAGTGGTGCCATTCCACTCCTGATTATGATCCCATAACTTTGCCATTCTCTGTTCTGTAGTAAAGTCTCAAGCATGTCTGTTCTTTTAGCATTCTTACCCTTTTCTTACTTTGGTTGGTGCACTTGGTAGTTATCTTCTCTCTGCAATTTTCTATTTCTTGAGATTTTTCTTGGCCCCTCGTGATTCTGACTTCTATGGCCCCTCGTGATTCTGACTTCTCAAATGAATAACGTAGATCCTGTTGGAAATTATTCACTTCATTGGAATCTTATTTCCTGTCCACAGAAAGATTTTACTATAACAAGCTCCTTGTGTACTAACCTGTAGCCATACATTTGCTTACTGTTAGTATAGCTACGCCAAATTTGGCCATTTTCCTGCTGAACAATATTTGGAAGGATCCCTTCCTACTGAAATGATTGAGAAATTCTCACATTCATTTAGGAACAATCTTTAGTTTTTGTTATTTAGTAGTAGCACTATTAGGATCTTTGCTTGCATTCATATGTGGTATGTCAAAGTTCTGACAAATTATGATTAGATGAATTTGTTGTTTATCCTTGGAAATTATTCTTAGCTACCTTCTAGATGATTGATTACTATCTCCGATAACTTTCTTAAAGGTAACTCTGCAAACCAAGCGATAGAACTTCTCATACAGAAAGGAGTTCCAGAATCCCACATTATATTCCTAAACCTAATCTCTGTAAGTTACTATCTTTGATAACTTTCTCGAAGGCATATCTATAGTGGTTGCAATATCTTGTTCTAGCTTAGATTGCCAAAGTTTACTGATATGTTCACTCTGGAATTTAGGCTCCTGAGGGTATCCATTGTGTTTGCAAAAGGTTCCCATCCTTGAAAATCGTCACTTCGGAGATTGATGCTGCGTTGAATGAGGAGTTTCGTGTCATACCAGGCATGGGTGAGTTTGGCGACCGGTACTTTGGCACTGATGATTAATAACAGAGTGACAAAGCAGAGGTATGACATATGAGGCCCAATTGAATGTTCCTTTCGAGTCGGGACTAATATCAAGATGTATTACGAGACTGGCTAGTCTCGAATTTCTCACATTATGAGTTATCTTGGACAAAGTAGTTATGTTAAAATGAATATTAATCACATGATTTGCGTTGATTGATAAGATCGCCTCCCCTAAATATTCTGAAAGGCTGATTAATGCAGAGAGTTGGGTATCTTATTTATCTCATTTTTAACCTGTCTGGAACCATACTCCTTTCTTTTATATTCTTGATGTGTCGGACACTACTCTGTGGTTCATTACAAGAGTCAATATGTTCTGTTATCAGCCTTTGATATTTGATAGCTGAGCAGTCTGAAGTGGCACTTGAATGTCACCAGAACAGATGAAAAATAAGCAACCAGTCGAGAAAGTAAAAAAGGTAGGCAAATGAAAGATTGCAGCAAGAGAACACATAACGAAGGGCCAAAAGGAGGGAAAAAGCACAGGTAAAAGTGAAAGACAGACTAAATAACCAGGTCAGGAGATTGAAAGAATTTCATTACATTAAAGAGTGTAAAGTTGTAAACTCAACAACAGTTGTAAATAGTGGGCCCCAACAATGGAAATCACACAAAAACCCATCCCTACTGTCATAACTTATCTTGCTTAATAATTTTTTTACATGTCATGTGATTAGTTAATTCATTTTTATTTTAATTATTACTAGTATTCTTAATACATGTGTTGCATGTATATCAATAAATATTTTATAAAATATTAAAATTAATTATAAATATCTCAGGAGACATCTTAACTATCTAAATGTAAAATTGAAAAATAAAAAGTCGCCTTGTAATTTACGGTAATTAAAAATTTTAATTGGTTTTTAAAGTTTTATAGTGAAGAGGCTAGTTATGTTAGAGGAAAGATTAAAATAACTCTATATCATCGTACCTAAAATAAATTGTTTTGTATTTGTTTTTAATAATATAATATATAGTGTGCATACATTCTAAAATCTTTCAGGAATAAATGTGTATTTTGGTCATTGTAGTGTAGAACTTTTAAATTCTAAGACAGTGATTTAAAATTTGCTTGACAACAAAACCTAATCCTTACATTTTTTAGTATGGGCATTAGGCTTGAAATGAAGCTTCTTGGTTGCATTAACTTTAAGAGAACATGATCTTGGTAATTCAGGTCTACCAAATTGACTTATAGAAATGGAAGCAAAAAATGACAATTTATTTGAAAAAAAAAAGTATCCATAGAACAACCATTA
>Ga0325403_1007748_pt1 | contig 10267 bp, 10 predicted proteins | sample PopdelMetagenome_19_FD_205665 | JGI IMG/M metagenome (GOLD analysis project Ga0325403, IMG submission 205665) | Populus deltoides microbial communities from Bellville, Georgia, United States - Xylem-PdKOR-R4 | ecosystem: Host-associated > Plants > Phyllosphere > Stem > Wood/Secondary xylem...
AGACTTCATTAAGAAAAAATACAGACCAAAGTTCATCAATGGGGTGCCCCAATTCAAGAAAAAACTCTCAAGGATTTGGCAAGGTATCTGCTCTACCATTACTAATAAGGATCATGATAACACTTTTATTCGTGCTGGCTGTAAACTTAAAATGGGTAATGGTAACCATGTAAACTTTTGGTTAGATACTTGGTTGACTGGCTGCTCTCTCCCGCATGTCCTCTTCCAAAGTAAGGATTGTTAGCCAGTACTGGATAGAGGATACTTGGTATTGGAATCTGAAATGGATAAGATCCTTTAGAACTAGAGAGAATCTGATGTTTTAAAGGTTAATGTCTTATCTTAATCTTGCAGTTATTCATCGATCGAAAGAAGACAGGTTGGTTTGGGAATGGGGATGTCGCACGTGTACAACGTCACGGCGAAAATTCCACTTCATCTAAGTATGTAACCATCTATCTGGCAAATATGGGGGAGATAAGAAATTCTTGTCCTTTATCAGTGAAAAATGGAAGGGGAGTCGCCACCTAGTATTTTGGTCACTAGGAACCCAACTGGTCTCAGATTCGGATACGGGGACTGGTTGTGTAAAGAGAAGGTATTAGCACCCCAAATACATCTTACCTAAGGTAAGCTGCATGGTTTGATTGTCTGATAAAAAACTAAGGTGTTATCGTATTTCTAGTTGTTGATCCGTCTATGGTTCAAGAAAAGTCCTCATCGGTAAGGAGGTCCTTATCTTATCGGGTAAAAACCTAATCGTTCTAATGTCTATATGAAAAAAACTATATTTTTAATATCAGGAATACGTTGTACGTATAAATTCGTAATCCTCATATACTAAAAGAAGACAAAAATATTTTTTTGAAAATTTTGAAATATTGGCCTAGTTTTCATGACTCTAATAAACTTGTTATTAAAGCCAAAATGCATGATAAAACATATTTTTGAATATTTTGTGTTTTATGTATAAAAAAAACAATATGATTTTTTTTGTTGTATGAAAATACGATGTGATGATTTTTCTTATCTTTGAGATACTTGGTCGTATGCATGAAAAACAAAATATTTTTTGTTTTTTTATAAATGTTTTTACAATGTTTTAACAAAAATTGGATGTTTTAATACTGAATTTATATATTTACGGTATAAAAATACAAACCAGTATTAAATAATTTTGATAAAAAAATATGCAGAAAAATCAACAAAAGTTTTAAGGATTTTTCAGATTTTTTTTCATATAGATAATATAAAATACTATAATATATAATATTATAATTGTGCGGGCTGGGCCGGCCCAGCTAACTGGGCCGAACTCAGCCCAAAAGGGGTTGGGTCGATCTCGACCCAACAGCTCACTCTTCTTTTTCGGGTCTAGGCCGGACCCGGCCCAAACCTAAGGGCTGGGCCAGAAAACAAAATGGGGGGGGGCAATTATTTTCCCCCTCCCATCCTCTTGCATGCAGAATCAGGAGAAACCTATGCCACAAAACTAAGTAAAAGTGGAGGGGCACGAAGAGGTACCTGGTGCGGAGGAGGCGGTGCCTTACTGGTCCGGCTGCTTTGCTAGCAGTTCTGCGGTGGAGGTCGGTGGCGGTGTCATGGCTCATGGACAACAGCTCCCAGCAGCGGTGCTGATGTTTCAAGTGACGGAGAGAGAGATTCCTGCTCTTCCCTTCTCCTTCGTTTTCTTTCCTCTTCTTTGACTACGTTTCCTTTTCTTTTTGTTCCTGTTTATGTGTGTTTTTCCAGCTCCCGTTCCTCTTCCTATTTCGGTATCGTCTTTCTCTCTTAGCTGTCACGATCCCTCTCATTTATCTCTCATAGTCCCTCTCCCCTGTTTCCATCTTCCTCGTTTTCTTTTCTTTTTTCTTTCGGTCCCTTTCCTTTTCGTTCTTTTCTTTCTCTTCTCTCCATTCTCTCTTTTCTCTCTCCATCCTCTCTCCTTTTCAGTTCTTTTTTTTCCGTTCCCCCCTTCTCGTGCGTGCTGGCGTTGGGTGGTATTTATAGGGCAAAGGGAAACAGGGGCATCCCTATTGCCGCCCTATTGTTACGCATGGGGAGCAGGGCTTTGCTACCCTGCCACGGTGCCGGACGAGGTGGCCAATGGGTGTGGCTGGCAGGGCGCGGCTCCCCTGGTTTTTCATCATGATGGGGCATGGGGCATCGGGTTTTGGCAGAGCACATGGCAGGAAGGAGTAAAGAAGAAAAAAACAAAAGTTGTTTTCTTCCCCTGCTGCATGTCCAGGGGAAGAAGAAGGAGGAACAGTGTCGCTCAAAACGACATCGTTCTGTTTCTCTTCCTCTTTTTGTTTAAAAAAACATGAAACAGTGTCGTTTTGGACAAAACGCGTCGTTTCATTTAAACATGGCGCCAACACGTCAACTTCCAAATTAGTCCTCAATTTATCCTTTGTTCATTTAAGTCCTCAAATGTAATTTTGATTTTTAAGAATTAATTCAATTGCATCACTGCCAACTTCAATCGCCGCCCCCATAATTGGCCGCTTTTTTCACTTTAGTCCTTGGTCTCTAATTTATGCAATTTGACCCTTAATTGATCAATAAACTTCCGATGTCTTCAATTTGGCCCCTGATTTGGTTAATTACAGCCCCTCTATTTACGCGTCTTTTCCAGTTTGGTCATTGGTTTCGGATTTCTTCAATTAGGTCCCTAATTGGCCATCAAACTTCAATATTTATGCAATTAAGCCCATGATTTGACCAAGTCAACTCTCAAAAATTATAATTTGACCCCAGAACTTTAATTTCTTGCAATTAAAGCTAAATTTGACTTAAAAATCAATTTTTCTTGCAATCAAACCCTTTATAAATTCAATTAACCCTTCAATAAAATCGAATTGAGTCCATAAACATCTAATTTTGGACTTTTCTCCTCAAATTAAATTTTCTTTTCCAACAGGGCTCTTATCATTCAAGTATATACTGTCAAAATTTCCATCTTTGTATTTTTAACCTCATTAATCAATTTTTCTGACCATTTCCTGAGCGCTCCAGCCTCCTATTATTTTTTTTAATTTCTTCTGGCTATATATTTATATATTTATTTTTATTATTTATTATATATATATTTTTTTTTGTGTGGGGACCCAAAAATGGGTTACAACAAGGGGAAGGAAAGTGGCTATACTGTAAACTCTTGTATGATTGCCCTTGAAAGGATCAAGTTTGCTGGAACTAAAACTTGTGTTACAGATGCTTGGAAATCTATCTGCCATCCAAAAACATAAATGATTTTATGGTTGGCCCTAAATGAAGGCCTTTGCACAAAAGCCTTCCCAGTTAAGAGACATATCCCGAGCCCTTAAGATGTTTGTTGCCTTTTCTATGAGCACCATTCTAAAACTATCTCCCACATCCTCATGCATTGCCTAGTGGTCTGGAAACTATGGAATAAAATTGTAGCTTGGAGAGGTCTGAGTTGGGTAATGCCATATGCCCTTGACAACCTTCAATGTCAATGGCTAGGTCTTCTGCAGGAAAATCATTGTAAGTTTGAAAGATCTGTTTGGGGGGCTTTATGTTTAACATTTTTTGGACTATATGGAATACCAGGAGCAATTTGATATTTGAGGAAAAACAGCCTATCTGGGAAGATATATTATGGCATTTGTTCTACTTTGCTGCAGGTTGGATCAGAAATCAGAAATTTTCATTTTGGTATATAGGTGCCGATTTGTATAGGAATCACGAATGTATTTTGGCTTGGTCTTTTTAAGTTCTGATTTTGTTTGGTTTTTTGTGTTGTTGCTCCATTAGTAGGGCTGTTTGTTTCCTTGGTTTTCTTCCTTGTAGTTAGACTGAGGCGTAGGCTACAACCCATGTAGCTAAAGCTCTACTCTCTCTGTTTAGGTTTTCTCTTCATATTATATATATTCTCGATTTCATAAAAAAAAAAACCTCATAGGTTTAGGAGAGTTGATGCTTTGAAAAATTATGGTTTTGAAGAATATGATACTAGTGGAAAGTGCTTGGTGAGAAAAATCTACAATGATGAGGATGGAATCGTGAACAGAGTTAAGGTTGACACTTGGTTAGTATTGTTGGTTCCAGTGGTGCTAAAGGATGAGTTAATGGTTGGACTAGGTGTTTCTTGGCCAGGGTTTGCAAAAAATGGATGAGAGGCAATGTGAAGGTGTAGATCTTTTTAGGTTCAATGTTTTTTCTCTCTCCTATTTTTTTCGTTGCGGGGACTTTTATTTATAGGAGGTGAGAGAGAGGAATCAGATCTCTATCTTGTATAGTCCTCACCTTTTAATGTAATTGTGTTACAAAAATTATTTTTAGATTTTGAAATTATAACTTCTTTGGATTTTTGAATTTTTCAAAATAAAAATATTTTTTATATAATTTTTTTTAAAGGAACCAAAACTAGATTATAACACAACCCTTTGTTCAAATGAACCTTAACAATAAATTAATGTTGAGGAGGTTAAGGATGAAACAAGCAATGTCTTAACTTCCTAATTTAAGAAGCATATGTTCGAGAAGTATTGTGTGGAAAGTAATTCTAAGATAAAAGGACTTTTAGCATAAGGATGTGAGAAACCTGCAGGTTTCTTCTTGTATTTTAGGTTGGTAAAGATGTAACAGTATCAACTGCTGATTTTTTTTTTTATGATGGCATTAGAATTGCTAGTTATTCTTCTTTTGAAAGATGCTTTTTAATAAGCTTTCAGTATTGATGATGATCATATATTTGATCAATTTAAAAGTTCTTTGAGTCATTTGATATGTAGGCTTTAATTTGTTTTCAAAAATTGGTTGTATTCTTCATCAACACCAATTGGCCCTCGTCAAATAATGGATGCTTTTTAAATCCAAAGAAAAATTAGGTGAAGTACTTTATTTATAGAATGATATTTTTTTACTTATAAATAATTTTTTTAAGTCATGATGAATTGATAAAAAAAAAAGTTTTTCTAAATTTGCTTGAAAAGTGACTGATACAAACCAAGTTAAGTTCAAATTTGACCTTAAAATATTTGCTGACTAGTTTTGCGATATCGAGCATATCTCTCAAACCATACATAAAATCAAGCTGAAATTTTACAAAGATATTTTATGCACATAGAAATATATTGTGGTAAATGTTTAGGTCAAATGAAGTTTGGAAACATATTATTTCAGAGGATTGAAGTTACTAGATGAATCTTGTTAAATTTACCACATCATAGTTGTGTACTATTTGGGACATATTTGGAGCTACATGTGACATTTTTCTGCCACTCAAGTTGGGCTGAAAACTAGACATCTCAAGCTTTCCAACCATATAAGGTAGACCTAGTAATTCATCCATACGAGAGAGAGCAACATGTTTGAAGTCATAATTGAAATCTGCCAAGAATGTGTAGAAATTAGAGATTCGGGATACATGGAAGAATTTTAGCATGAAAATATTGTTTTTATTATCCTATTTTATTTTTTTATTTAATATTGAATAATTATATTTAATTTGGGTTTGTTCTGGCTTCTTAGACATTGTTTAGGGGTTTATTTCATTATTGGACTTATGTTAGTTAATTACTAGTTTAAGCTCATTAGCTTGCAACCCAAAAGGGGTTGATTAGGGTTACTAGTTGAGTTATTATACAAGATTTTGTAAGCTGAAAATTTCAGCAGCCATGAATTTATGAAATACACTTGTATTTTGCATGATGCAACACGTTTTCTTTGCTAAGAAAAAGAATAAATTTGACTTATCGAAGATTAACTGGTTTCGTGGTGTCATTCGCATACTTAAGGTTCTTAGATACAAGATTATATCTAGGTCTAAGTCTTTTTTCAATACCTTTGGTTTTTAGGTGAAGGGTTACCTCTGAGTCAAGGTTCTATCAAACCTGATTTTTTATTTTCCGGGTTGTTATTTACTTCGTTAGGGGTTGCTTGACCATGTGATCAAAAGGTTCGCATCAATGACCATGACCATAGATGATTGATAAGTGGTAAGTGATGAGGCTAACACTAATAGGCAAGTATCTTTATAATTTTGAAAATTGTTTAATTGTTTGTTATACATTATGGAAAAATTATAATATGTTAGTTTATTGGTCTATAGTTACTACTATATTAGATTTTATGACTAGATAATTGAATTTCATTCCCAGCTTGTTATACAATTGGGTATGCTAGATTCTATAATTGTTGGTTCTTAAAGTCATTTTACAATTATTGTTAAACTACATAGTTTTGGCTAGTGCAACTATTTTCATTTTCGTGATTCATAGTTATTTTGTCTAAATTATAGAAAACACTAAAAGACATGAAAAAATCATTGTAGCCTATGCCACTATACACACAAACACAAGGCACTTTAGATTGCTACAATGCCTTTTTTTTTTTAGCCTCCATGCTTTAACTCGACTGGAAATTAGGATATACTTGCTCATACGTAACTAGAAAGTGTAGGTCCAAAACTCCTATACCTGATCTCTGCTAATAGAATCGTGAGATTCAAACCAAATATGGGTTCAGCATTTTCTTTTTGTTTCCTTTTTAGGACAAAATGGATGACCAATTTAAGTGAATTTGTTAAGAAATGACCAAAGTGAAAAAAGCAGAGAAAATAGGTGGTAGTTTCAAAATTGGTGCAAAATGTTTACGTTAGTCCTCTTACTTTTTAAGTGATAATTTTTCAGTCCCTCTAAATTTCAAACAATAAATCTTGCTCCAAAAATTCATTTTCCTACTTTTTTCGGTCCCTGATTCGAGATTGAAGAGAAGGAGAGAGTCATTAAAGTCTGGTGGTAAAGAAAGATAGTCGTTGGTTGACACTAATTCTGGCCATAAAAAAGGTCGATTTTGGTGTCCACATGTTTCATTTGATTAGAAAGGTTTAACTTAGGTATTCTTTCACCTTAAAATTTCTTGAGAAAGTACCTCCGACATTTGCAAAATTTTTAGTTTTAGATTATTTTTTATTTTTAGACCAATTTTTGGATTATTTGAAACCATGAAGGAGTTTATTTAGGTTTCTAAGTTATAGATAATGCTTCGTTTGTTGATGCAAAGAACATGTCGTCTGCTTTATTTTATTTTATTTTTTGTTTTACACCTTTTAATATTAAAAAAAGTCTGATGCTAGAACGAAGCCTTTTTTTAAGAGCCAAATGCATGGCTAGGCCCACGTGCCTGACTTGTTACTTTTTAATGTATTTTCAACCCCTTAAACTTTTACATTTGGTTGTGGTGGTTGTGGTATCTTAGGATGGTTGCTCCTTGAAGAATTCAATCTTCTAGAACGATTATATCTTTCCATTGGATTATTTCTGGGACAACAGTGTTTGAGCGGGATAAATCTATTTGTAGAAGGAGTGTTTCTACTTTTTGGGATTGGAATTTGTGTTTACTGGTAAAGGCTGAGAACATGGTTTTGTAAGGGATTTTGAATATAAAAGTAACAAGGATTGATCCTTCAAGCATATCGTAATTATTGGTTTTTATTTGTAGTAGCATACTTTGTAAGATATTTTTGTCTTTGAGGGATATAGTTAAGTTTGGATAGCAATCAAATGAAACTGGGCCACTGCAGAGGCTAGACTCAATAGAACTTAGGAGTGAGTCTTGGAAGTTTTGGAATCTAGCATCTCGGAGGACAGCTAGAATGGAAGTGTTCAAGCTTTTTTTTTTTAAGGGGTTTTATCCCAACTTGGATAAGGTCAATGTGTATGTATTTATAGTTTATGGCTAGATGTTTTTATAGGGATTTTTGGGAGAGGAGTTGGATGGTTTCAAAAGGTTTTTGTAAGCTGCATATCTTTTTCCTCAGTTTTTATTGTAAAATCTGTGTTTTAGAAACCTTTGAAATTTTTCAATCATCAATGTTTTTTGTAAAATCCTCAATTGTTATTTCTTCACTTTATAAAATCCTTCTACTTTTAGAAGTCTTAGAGGTAGAAGAAGTTGAAATAGAATTAGTGCTGCAGAAAACAGAATCCTTTGAAAAGATAGACTAGAAAACAGGCTGCAAGTTATATAGATTTAGTGTCCTAATCACTCAACGGGACTTACACCATTCAGTAGCATTCACCTATTTGCTAATGGTCTCTCGTCTCACTTGGGTTTCTGTAACCTATGTCACTTTTTCTACCCAAATCCTAATAGGCTCTGATACCATATAATCAAAAGAATAGGAAGAATTTCCAAAATCCCTTATATCATAAATATTCCTTATCACACAAATTCTTCTAGAAAATCTACATCCGATATACTAAGAAAATCTACATCATATAATCAAAAGAACACAGAAATAGAAGAAGAAACAGTACGTGGCGTTGTTACACCTGAGAATGATCTTTAGATCGGGTTACAGGTTTTCAGCCGATATACTGAGTTTGGAAAAAGTAACATATTTCTTATATGAATGAAAAGGTAAGTTCAAGACAGGATCCTCTACCAAACACAAAGCATACTTAAATTTGCAGAAATATAAATTTTGCAAGAATGTAAAGAGAAATAGAATCTTACTTAAATTTGTATTAGAAATCAATACATGAGATATTGATTATAGGGGAGATATTGTTTACAAGAGATTGTTTTAGGAGGAAATTGATGCTCTTGATTACTTTCCGAACATTAGCCGTCTTGCCAAACCTCTTTATGACAGGTTAAAAACTAACCCTATTCCATGGTCTGATACCTATACCAACCTTGTCCGCCAAATCAAAAAACAAGTACAGACTATGTCACTTCTCAATTTAACTATGCCCTTAGCTCCAAAAAACGAGTTGAATGTCTTGACTTCAGAAAAACAATTTGTTCTAAACAAAACTCATTTTAAAAATGATTTTTATGATAACCACAATTCCGAGAAGCGATCTTGGTTTTTTGAACACTTTCTTCAACAAAGACATATTATCCAAAAACAATTCTATGATTTTATTGAACTAAATAGAATACAAATTTTATTCTTTGACTGGTTTGAACTTTATTATGCATCAACACATCATGTTACATATACATTTGCATCCATTAAACATGCATGTCCAATCACCACCAGAAGCGAAACACTAGTATGGAATCTCACTAGTGGATCTCCAGTTGAATCTGACCATCCACCCCTAAGAAACATCTAGCTAAACCACAAAGATCAAACTATCGATGCAGCACCTTACAAAATACCCGATGATGATACCCTGATAAACACAAAACACATCATCCAACAAAACAACTTTACCAATACCAACCTCAATACCTTAGGAACAGCTTACCTGACTAGAAAAACAAATACAAAGAACCACTATCAGTTCGATTGATACCAAAACATCAGTCAACCTAAAACTAAAAAACCCAATCTTCAAACCTTACCAAGTTACCAAGACAAAGCCAAACACAAATCCAAGAAAATCAAACAGATTTCCTTAAAGCCATCAAAACACATTTATAACACCTTGATGGATCAACTCTAACTGTTCTAGACACACCTCAAACAACCAACCCTTCTAAATCTACAAACCAAGTAAATACCCTTCAAAATAGCCCTGTACAAACTTTTGTTGAGGAAGCATTTAAAGATCCACCTCTTGAGCTAAATAGACTTACTTGGCAAAACTCTAAAAAAACCATTGCTCCAAATATTTCTATGTCTACTGAACCAACTATCCTAAACCAACATAAATGCCTCTTCCCTCTATGAATGGAACATAGATGGAATGTCTGAATACGACTTTCTAAATACCCTTCAACAAATAGCCATGGCAACTAACGCCTACAAAACCCAAACAGGAACCCCAGATAAAGCCATAGCTGAACTTCTTATTGCTGGCTTCTCTGGCCAATTAAAAGGATGGTGTGATTACCATCTCACTAAAATAGACCATTTACAAATCTTAAATTCTATCTAAACCTGTGAAGACCAAACACCCATCCTTGACCATTTAGGAAACATCATCTAAGATGTTGTTTCAACCCTTATTCTTACCATTTCCTTACATTTTGTCAGAGATCCTTCCCATCTAAAACACAAGAATTGGATGCCCTTGCTGGAGATTATAATCAAAGAACTATGAATATACCCATGGAATAAAGAATTTTGTACAGAAAATATAAGGGAAGAAAACTTTCGTTCAAAAAAAGTAGGTTGAAAATTTTATTTGAAATGGAGATAACCATTTTCAACCAGGGGGTGGTCCTTGAGGATGTCAATTTGGCAACCAAAGTAATGCCACCATTGAAGGAACCAAATTGGACCAGGCCTGCTGGTAGTCCCCGTATTTATAGGAAAGACTGGTGTTTGGGAAGGAAGTGC
>Ga0325403_1007750_pt1 | contig 10266 bp, 6 predicted proteins | sample PopdelMetagenome_19_FD_205665 | JGI IMG/M metagenome (GOLD analysis project Ga0325403, IMG submission 205665) | Populus deltoides microbial communities from Bellville, Georgia, United States - Xylem-PdKOR-R4 | ecosystem: Host-associated > Plants > Phyllosphere > Stem > Wood/Secondary xylem...
AATATTAATTTGATATTTTCTCAATATAAATTCACTTTTAAAACATATTTAATAAAACTAAATACCAATCAAGCATTAAGTATTTGCAAAAATTAGTCAAAATAAAATATTTTATTTTAATCTATAAACTTAAAATTGTCTAAAAGCCATCGTTATCCACCACCTCATCACTGATCATCATTTTTTGCTACCATCATATGTTTCATGCACTATTCAACAAATATTGTAAAATATTTTTTTAAAAAAAACCCTAACTCTTTTTTAATGTTCAAGACCATTTCTAGATGTTCAGTAAATTGCGACCATACAGATCAGTGTTAGAATGAAATCCATAAATTCCTCAAATAAATGATTTTTTCCGGCTAAAATACAATTCATAATTCAAAATCATTTGCCTTGTATTCTGCCATGGCTTCTCCATCGAAGGGCAAACATTCTTCACAAATATTTGTTCTCAATCGATCGTAAGTAGAACTTCACAAATATTTGTTCCAATCAATCCTAACTAAAATATCAAAAAATATATCAAAATAATATTTTTTTATTTTTTAAGAATTATATTTGATATTAGCCCATCAAAATGATCTAAAAACACCAAAAAAAATATTAATTTGAAGTAAAGAAAAAAATAAAAAAAATTTCAATTTTTTTTAAAAACAATTCTAAAAAGCAAAAATAAACAGAACCTAACACATTGGAGGCGAACCAGTGTTCCGGAAGAGGTTCTTCACTAGAGCAAATCCTTTAGTTACTCTCTCCAGTAAAGTTTCTTTCCTGTTTTCCATAAATTCAATCCCTAAAAAGCAAATGCTGATCACCTCTTTAACTGTTTCAACTACATATATTAATCAAATTATAATTGCAAATAAGCACAGAAGTGGTCATATAGACCTAGTGGATAAATTTTGTGTTTCATTCAAAATTGAGTTGCTTTTTCAACCATGAAAATTTGAACACCTTATATTGATACTCAACTATTAGCTTACTTGAACTCTGCAATCTCAAACACTCTTGCGGTTCCATCGCTTGAACCCGAGACAAGGTAATCTTGATTAGCAGATATTGATAGAGATTGAATGGCATCAGCATGGCCACTGAATGTTCTTATGCAATCACCAGAGAGACTATCCCATAGTCTCACTTTCCCGTCCACACACCCTGTAGCTACGTATCTAGATGCACCAAGCCATGCCACGCATGTAACTCCATCCTGCCCATCAGTTCAATTTGTGAGACATGGGATTTTGATGCCCTTGTAACAAGCCAAAACATTATTGGATGATAGTTAATTAATACAAGTGTTGTATATATGAAGTGCTAACTTCAATAAATATGGCTTTAGTTAATTCATCTTATTGTTTCAGCTTTATGATTCTTGGGCTAGTTGCAATTCTGATTAGGAAATTCTGATTGTTCAGAGGGCTTCTGCATTAAACTGGTCATCATTTGAGATGTGCAAAGTACTAAAATGAAACAAAAACAAAATTCCAACGGACCTGGTGTTCACATGTAGCACGGGGCAATGAATGCTGCAGATCCCAGATGATAAGTTTTTGATCCAAGCCTCCCGTAGCAGCCCAAGGGGAGCTGCCGTGCACATGGTAGGAAGCAAGAGTGTTAAACTAGGTCACATGAATCCAAAGTTAAATTGATTACACAAAATTTGCTTGTCTTCTTTGTTCACCCCACCCGCTCTTTTCCTTGGAGAAGGGAATAGGACATTGTCTTATTGATCTATTGAGATTTTACAGCTTTCCCTTTTTACACTTATCCCAAATGACTATATTTAGGGAAACTGAACCATTCATGTCTTACAACAAAGCAAACAAAAAATGATTCATGGGAATGAATTTATTAAATTGAGTGAGAGAAAAGGAGACTATTTGATGGGGGAGTCAAGTTCAACAGACAGGGTTTAATTGCTTTCATGCAGCCTCAAACCAACAGTAAATGGTATGGTTGAGATTTATCAGTATGGGAATAGTTTAAGGCTACTTGGCAGAAATGTTTTTATGTTGCACTCCTCTTTGCCAAGCGCTCCTCTAAAATGGAGCCAATATTTCATGAAATGGAATCTGATCTTGCACAAATTAATTACATCATCACATGTCTGTAGATCTTCACTCACAATTCTGTATAATTCATATCATTGTCAAAATAAAGAAATACATAGAATCTTCATTTGTTTACCAATATGGCAATCCGACTACATGATGAAGTCAGATACTCTTATATATGCAGAACACAATTTCTAAACAATGGCTATATCCATTCCAAATCTAGAAACCTTTTTTTTAAGTAGACACATCTCAATTGAAGATAATGTTCCGATAAAAGCAGAGTCTTATAAGTTTTGCAACAGAGTAAAGGTTATTGGCTTGTTGAAAACCTGCAACATTCAATGAACTTTTTTTCTCAACCACACCAAAGCTTAGCTAATGTCCACATTTGTGTTTTCCTAGTTTCACTAAATAATTGTTTCTGTCAACTGCCAACCTTTTAAAATTTATTAATCATTAGAGCGCATCCAATTTCTCCCAGTTACTACCATGTAACCTGTTGTCTCACAGCCAAGCATGGGCACAGAGAGAGAGAGAGAGAGAGATTGTAAATTCTACCTTGGTGCAAGCTCAACACATTCAACAGAATCAGAGTGAGAAGCAAGAGAACTAACCACCTGTTGCAGGGAAATGTGTTTATTAAACAGACTACCAATCTGATCAAATCGTACAAGCAAACATTTGAAAAGCAATTGCATTGACAAGTATACCCATAATGATAACAGCATATCCAAACATTCCAAGAAAACAAAAAAAATGTAGCAGAAAATTTCCAAGAATATGACAAGTAACATAAAAGGAGGCTAGAAATTTAAAATCCACTCAAATGCTGATAGAAACATGAGAACCAACATATCCCTCATTATAAAATTTCAGAGCTACAAGTTAGCGAAAGGTATGCCAGGCAGGCCACATGAAAGACTAAGCATAGCCCACAATTAAATAGTGCCCTTAGCAGGATGAAGATTTAAACAAAAAACTAGCTCAATTCAACCACACACCTTAGCTGAATTCCAGACCAATCAAATAACTCTTAAAGAAGAACAGAACTTGAGCACATGTTAACCATACAACTAACTTAATTGTTTCAGAATCGAAAGAATCTCAATAAAAGGACCCAAGGGAAGATCTTAAAACAGATGAATTTCCAGGAATTTGCACTGGCATTAAACTTCCAAGCATTAATCTCTCCAGTGACATAGACCACATTCAAGAATGTCAGTCCTATTGTCAAAGATTGGGTAACGATTGCTTGTTCATTCATTCAGCAACTACACTTCAATCCAACTTGCTGAATTTCATATGACAATGTGATGCAGGAGCTTTTGGATTATTAAATCTTTTTCTTAAGTTATTTTTCTAATGCTAGTTGGATTCTATACTAGCTATATAACTTTCAATAAGGAGGAACTAGTATAAATAGGACTGTCTAGCTTATTTTTCAGACATCTTTTATGTTATTATCAATCATTATATGTTTTGGATGTTCTCTACAGAGTACAGACCCTAAACCTATTTTCCAAGTTCCAACTTCAATTTTCTTCTAGTTTTAGCCAACAATTTTCTGTTTTTTGCTGTATCGAGTTGATTTTTCTTCCCATCCTACGTCAAAATGCAAAGAATCCTTAAATGCTAAAACATTAAACCCAGCATGCTAAAGCTTGCTGGAATTTCAGAAGTTGTTGAAGTAACGTTTGAATACTAATCCATCTTTACTAACTATCATGTTTTCTATCATGACTTTCACTATAATGATTATGGCTGTCCAGATACCTCAATAACCAGAAAGGCCTAAAATGGAGCACGCCAATGCACATCATGTCAAAGAAACCAAAGGCACTGATGCCAAAGGTGCGACAGTTAAATAGGCACAACTCAATAATATATCCAAAATTGCAAACATAATTATAAGAATATCATGGAATGCAAGAAGAAACAAACCCTGCCCGAAGTTATGTTCACAATGTGGACAGAATTATCCTTTGAACCAGTAATAGCAAGAGTTGAATCTGAGCTCAATGCCAAGCATGTCAGTCCATCAGTGTGGTATGGATGACCTGAAGAGCAGAGTTGTCAGAGATGCCAAACAAAGCAAGCTCCTTCGATTTTTATGGTAGCTATTTTCAAGGTAAGATAATTTGAATATGTAGCCTGGGAGAAATTGAATATGGCCTTTATTGATGGCTTCAATACTACGTATATTTAAAATTCACTTTGTCATTATCTGAAGGTAAGCTAGAATTTGAATATGTAGCCTGGGAGAATTTAAATATGGCCTTTATTGATGGCTTCAATACCAAGTATATTTATCGAATATCCAAATAAATAGCCTTTTCACAGGATGAAATTGAGCAGGATATAACTTCAGATAATGACAAACTGAATTTTAAATGAATACCTCTCACAACATGTATGTTTTCGCCACTTTTTGGATTCCATATCCTCAGGGATGCATCATCAGAACCAGTACAGATTGTTTTACCTGAAGCAAGCAGCAGATAGATTTGAAAAAAGAAAAATGAAAAAGAAAGAGATAGATGAAAAGCAAGCTAAAAGAAAGTTCTTCAAAAAAAAAGTTTCAAGACAAAGAGTAGTTTGATACCATCAGGGGTAAAATCACCACAGGTAACACTTGCTTCATGTCCTGTAAATGAATTAAGATAGGCACCTCTGTCAGCATTCCACATCCAGACACTTTTGTCCTCAGAACCTGCCAACACCAAATGCCCTTTTGGATGCCATCTGACCCACTGAGAAACCACATGGTTGATAATCAGATTTAAAAACATAAAACAAAATAAATTAATTCCACTAAATTCGGTCAGCAAGTTCACCTCAATGCCCTCATCAGGACCTTCAAGTACACATTTATGGTTTCCCGATGAAGCATCCCAAATTTGAACAAGTCCATCAAACCCTCCAGATGCAAGCAACTGTCCATCACTACTAAAGGATAAACAAGACACGGAATCCTTATGACCTGTAAATATTTCCAGAAGGTTAAGTAATAAGGACCCAAGATCAAAATTATGCACATATACAAGCACAGATATAGGTGCAGAAAAAGACCTCAGCTTCATTGACAGGCATTATAGCAAGTATCAGGACACGCAGAAAGTTTCAATGAATGAGGGATTATATCACTAATCAAAAGAAGAAACATAGCAGGTTGCTCAATCATGCTACAAAGCAAACTATGAACAATTTCTAACAACAAAGATTCCGACGACTAACAGAGATCCCCATGATATCTGGGATCATTTTAGCTCTCATAACTCAACTATACCTTTGAGCTCAGATGCCCAATCTCCAAGACCAATCTTCCAAAGAAACCCTTTGTCGTCTCCTCCACCGGTCGCCACTAATAAAGGATCCGTTGGACTGCAGGATACTGTATAGAGCTCACCTATATGCAAATAATAATAATAATAATAAATACTCCATTACTTGTCTTCCTGAGCAAATGCAAATGCTCCATTTCATTAGTCCAACAAATTAAAACAAAATAAAGTTTTATAAATACGTTTTTTAGCCAGTAATTCACAACTATTGATTTAATTATAAAAATAATTAATTAACTAATTGCATAATAAAAAGATGGAGAATTCCAAAAAGAAAAAATTTACCGGTATGGCCGGTAAATATGTGCATAGAATCATCCGTGTCGTCGTCGTCTTCATCGTCGTCCGCATCAGGAAGATCTACGAATTAGTGAATTATATATCAATTTAATATCAAATCACAGCTTGATTAATAAATAAATTAATAGAGCATGCATGTTTTTAGTTATACCTTCTTCATCGACGGCGACTTCGTCGATGATATCGGAATCGTCAAGGAAAACTTCGCCTTGATCGTCTTCTTCTTCGTCGTGTACTGATCGATTTGGACTATTCATTTTTGTGTTTTTTATTTCGATTTCTGTGTTTGCCGATTCCTTGGCGTCGTCTGCTGGAGAAGAAAGAGAGGTTTTAGCTAGGGTTTTATTCCTATATTCGTTATTGCAGTTGCTGATTGGAGTGGCGCGTGAAAGTACTGCTAGTATTTTTTTTTTTTCCAGTTGATTGTTACACGTGGTTCTTTTGAGCGTAGTCGATAAAGCTGGCCTGGTTGTAGCCCGGTGGAACATTATTTTTAGTTAAATATAATAAAATATTAATTTGATAAAATTATTTGAACAAATAAAATCGATTTAAACTTAGCTAGGTAATTGGCGGGTTTTTACGACGATTCAGTAATTTAAATTCTTTTTAAGTTGATTTTCAAATCAAATTTATTAATTATACTTTTAAGTTATTGTTAATTTTTTTTATTTTCAAATCACATGATTTTTCTAGGATTATATATATTCCAAAGTGTATTAAATTTTCTTTATTATTATTTTTATATGTATTATAATTCGATTTTAAAAACTATAGCTAAATATGTATTTTGAGTATATGTGAAGATTTAATTTCAAGATTTGTATAAAATAAATATTTAATTAAATTAAATAGTTAAATTTAAGTATAAATATTTTTGATGAGATATAATAAACTTCACCCACGCAATCTTAAGTTTTTTTAAAAAACAAATATATATATATATATATATATATATATAGTGATTTAATTTTTTTATTGTGCGTGCTCACCTTCATAAATACACCCACCTTTTTTTTCAAAATCGAAAACTAGTTCCTGATACTCTATAATAAAAATAACAATAAAATTCTTAGGTTAATAAAAAAAATATTTTCCATAATCTATAATAAAAATAAAGTAAAATAATACACATTATTATTATTATTAGAGTCACACTACCACAGATAGCTCAATCTCTATTAGCCCATCAACGTCCTCCACTTGTCAACTCCATTATCCTCAATACACACAGATAAGTGGCTCTCATCTTATTTTCTACCAAACAAGATAACCCCCGCTTCCACCACCCTACATTCTCTCCTTCCCACCAATCCCCACCGTCCATTCCTCTCAAAACCCCCCCTCTCCACCACTCCCGTCTCTCAAAAACACTTCACCAATCAACAGAAGAAAAAAACTCTCCACCGCCCCATCTCTCTCCATTATTGTTGGCAACATGGCATCAGCACTCCAAAACGCCACCGCTTCACTCCAATCCAAAACCCCACCATCAGCTAGACTCCCAACCAACTTCACCTCCCCAAAGCCCCTCAACCTCTCCTTCTCCGCCACTTTCCCATCCCTCAACCTCTCCACCACCGCAACCACTACAAACCGCCGCCGGGGTGGCTCGGCCCTGGGGACCAAAATGTCAGCAACAGCAGCAGGAAGTTACGCATTAGCACTAGCTGACGTGGCAAAATCCAACAACACATTAGACGCAACGGCGTCCGACATCGACAAAATAGAAAGGCTGTTTTCAAACCCAGCAGCGAATGACTTCTTTACTAACCCAACAATAGACTTAGAAAAGAAACGGCAAGTCATTGATGAGTTCGCCAAGTCGTCTGCTCTCCAACCCCTCACGGCAAACTTCATTAACATCCTTATAGATTCCAAAAGGGTTGATCTGGTTAAAGATATAGTGGTGGAATTCGAGAAGGTTTACAATAAGATGACAGATACACAGCTTGCTGTGGTGAGTTCAGTTGTGGCTTTGGAGTCACAGCATTTGGCCCAGATAGCAAAACAAGTGCAGAAATTGACTGGAGCTAAGAATGTAAGGATTAAGACTGTGATTGACCCAAGTTTGGTTGCTGGGTTTACTGTAAGGTATGGGAGCTCAGGGTCTAAGATGATTGATATGAGTGTGAAGAAACAGTTGGAGGAGATTACTGCTCAGCTTGACTTGAGTGATATTGAACTGGCTGCTTGATTTTAGACACTTTTTTTTTAATTTCTTTTCTGGTAAATTATGTGGGTTCTTTTTCTTTTTTTTGGGATTTAATTGTTGTTGTAGTATGGATTTTGTAATAGAGTTATTATTGGAATGGAATGTATTTCAATGTCTTCCTGTCTTTTGGCAACAATTTTGAGGCTTGGCTTCTTTTTTATTTGGCAATGATGCTTTGATTAGAGAATCCGAATTTGAGGGTTGTCTCTGCTTTGAAGAGAGGATTTTTTTTCATGGAATTGTTAAATAGGGCTGAGCATGAACAAAGGACTTAATTTTTGTTTGGATGGAGCCTCATTAAGGAAGGTGGAACAGGCTCCACCAAGAAGAATTTGTTGGCCTGGTAGCAAGAAAAAGAAGATGTTGAAGTGAAATTCTTAAGAGTTATATGATATGATTTATTATTCTGTTTCTAACACAGTTTGATCATGGTACCTTAGTAGCTGCAACCTTCTGCTTAAGAAGGATGGGGTTCTCTCATCCCTGGTCACCGAAGGTGAGTAGGTTCACACAACAATATTTCAATTTACAGATCCTGTCTGCAGAACGAGCATGGCAATCTTTATGGAGAAGAGAGATCAGTGCTTCCATGTTATCCTAACATGAATGCTTGCGCACATGTCAGAAACATTGGCTCTTGCCAAATTAATATCTTGGACCCTAACATGCCATGACTAAACTTCGACCATTGCTGAGAAGAAAAATTAGAATCTTGCGAGCCCATTAACCAGAGCCCTAATAGATTGGTTCAAATGATGAACAAAAAACTCCATTAACTTGAAATCTCTAATTTGAGTTCCACCATTAACTTCTCAGTGAGAGAATGTATTTATATGTAATTAACTTCATTAGAGTTCTTCTAAGTTTTGGTTGTGACACGATGCTGTGGATACATTGCAGGAGTAGCAAGCTAGCTCAATTGTAATTAGGATTAATGCTTATGAGGTCTGGTCTCTACCTTTTGTTTTGTGTTTAATATATCTTATCAACTTTTTACTTTATATTTTCACATTAAATAATAAGAATCATAGAAATCTTACATCTTAAGAAAGCACGAAAACGACCAAACTCATTTACACATATTTATTTATAATACTTCAACTACCTGTCTTCTCTCATTAGTGGACCGAGCAGCTCGTGTTTCAGATTTTATCTTCTTTATATCCATATGTAGTGTTTAGTTTTTTTATCTGGTCTCTGATATTATTATCGAAAATAAGCAATCATGTCGATCCTGGATTCCTTCTTCGACAAAGGCTTTAAAGCTGCCAAATGGTAATTCATTCTATCCTTCTCTATTTTATTTTTGGGTTTTTGTTTTCTTGCTTTAATCATGGTTCAATTTGGATTTGGAATTCTGGGTTTTGTTTGGTTTCTGAGAAAATGTTAACTTCAGTAAGGAAATTCAGAACTTAACGTTTCATTAAAATCAAGTGACTTAACTCAATGTGCAATCTTTTCTTTTTTTAATTTGTTCTTCTTTGCATAAATTAAAGAAATAAGAGACTATAAAAAGTTGAGAATTAAGAATCTGGGTACTTATCTCGTGTGCTGTAGATATTTGGTTAATGTAGAGTAAATAGAATTCATTGAGGATTTGAAGGGTTCATACTTTTTTTTGAGTGCTTATGTTTTGATTAAATGCTATCATTGACTATTTTTTGGGGGTTTAAAGATTTGATGAGGACTATTGTTGTTTTAATTTGTTCTTCTTGTATACAGTAAAACCTTACTGAAGTTGACAATACCCCGGATAAAGTTGTTGAGGAACAGGAGAGAGATTCAGATAAAGCAAATGCGCCGCGACATTGCTAAGCTTCTTGAGACTGGTCAAGAAGCTACTTCCCGCATTCGGGTATTGCTACTTCTCTTATTGAAATCATTTTTAATAGTATGAACAGGTTTTTTGTTTTTAGTCTCTTAAGATACCTGAAAAGGGAATGATCTTGTGGTGTTGTTGATAATTACATATCAGGTGGAGAATATTATAAGAGAGGAGAATATGATGGCTGCTCAAGAGATCATTGAATTGTTCAGTGAGCTTATTACTGTGCGCCTTCCAATTATTGAAACACAAAGGTTATTCCTCACATTACATTATCTGGCTTTCACTATGTTTGTTTCCGGTTTGTTAATGCACTCTCCTGTTGGATACTTGTCTTAACTATGATGATGCCTTCTTCAAGGCATAAACTTGGATTTATTAGTTTGTTTTTGTTCATATTGTTATTTACTTAACTATAGATATTACCGTCTGCACATGAGTTTTTATAGGTTCATTAACTGTATATCATATCTAATGAAAGGTTTACTGGTAATATAGCTTGTTTTCCTTAAAGTAGCAGGTTTA
>Ga0325403_1007751_pt1 | contig 10266 bp, 2 predicted proteins | sample PopdelMetagenome_19_FD_205665 | JGI IMG/M metagenome (GOLD analysis project Ga0325403, IMG submission 205665) | Populus deltoides microbial communities from Bellville, Georgia, United States - Xylem-PdKOR-R4 | ecosystem: Host-associated > Plants > Phyllosphere > Stem > Wood/Secondary xylem...
CTTTTCCAAATTTCCTTCCCACTTTTAACATTATCCTTTATACCACTATACATTTTATCAACCCTATCCTTTTTCACCTACATCCACTTCACAACTACTACCTAAACTCTTCCACCTTCCTTCTCCTCTTAATTTCCTCCTAAAACTACTCTCTTTATCCTCTTTCTTTTTATCCTCTTTCTTTTTATCCTCTTTCTTTTTATCCTCTTTCTTTTTATCCTCTTTCTTTTTATCCTCTTTCTTTTTATCCTTTCATTATCCAATCAATTCTCAACCTCTCTCACTAATCTCCAACCATAATCTACATCCCTAACTTCAATCCACCCTAACCCTCCTCCCTTTCTCTCTCTCTTCCTTCTTTATATTATATCCATTCCTTTACTTCTTTCTCAATCATCCTTCTCTTCCCTCCAAAATTCATTTCCCTATCCCTCTCCCTATAATCATTATCTATATCAAATTTACATATTTAACTTTTTATTTATTTTTTATTCCAACATTATATTTACCTATTTCATATCTACTCTCCTGTTCCTATTCCTGTTCCTGTTCCTGTTCCATGTCCTTGTCTATACTTCTTCCTTTATTTCCTGCTTCTAACCGTATAACTCTTTCTCTTTTCATCCCTGCTCTCGTCACTCCTTCTACATTACTTTTACTTCACTCTATGCTCTTCACTCGACTATGTCTCTCGCCCGGTTAACCTACCTCCCCGCATTTGTTTTTTACTTTCGCACAAACCTTGTCCTTCACCGGAAACTTTATCGCCAATACCGCCTTTTGCCCTTTGCCTTTAATGCTCTCGCGCTCGTGATACCACTCCTTGTTCTCTCCTTGCTCTACTCACTTGTTCTGCCTGCTCTGCACCTTCGTCCCGGTCCTTCGGTACCACCGTTACGCTAATGCATTTCCGATCCATTCTTGTGCCCCATCCGAACCATGTCGGCCTCTCTCTACCGTTCATCAACCGCCCGCCTAACGGCTATCCCCTCCCGACAACTCCATCACCTCTTTCCTTCTTCTGATTCGCCGTATCTATACCCTTCCACCTTCTGCTTCCGTCGTAACCTTCTGTTAACCCTAACCCTCACACTCGACCTGGCTGCCTGCTTACTCATTGTCGCGTCTACGCCCTGCTGACATAATCTGACATGACATCCTCTAATCAAACATCAAAACACCTCGCATCTTGTATGTCTGCTCAACCATTCTTTCTGTTTCGAAAAATTGCCATTCTTGCTCAAATCCCCTCTGTACAATACATGAACGCCCGCCCGATCTGACAACCCAAACCTTCGTCACCCTCCAACGACGATCCCAAAAATCCTATCATGTTTCCTCTCCACCGCCCGTCTCTCTTCGCCGCCTCGAACCATCTCTTCCATATCCCCGGGTATGCGTGCTTGACCCCATATATCACTCCCAACAAAACTCCGTAATATTGACATTCTACCTCCCTCTTCTCCTCGTCGTAAACTCTCGCTCGCCCGTCGCTGCTCCATCTGTCGCATATCAATCGCGGCATGCCGCATTTGAAACAAACGTGTGACTGCGGGAACCTGATTGCCCGTTGCACGTGCTTGCGTTCCCGCTCCGCCTTGACGCTGTCTTCCGACGGGCAACGGTTGATCGTGTGCATGCTGTCCTTCCCTTGACTGTGACATACAACGCAAACGTTCTTCCACCGATTCAATCGCTGCCGCAAACCTTCGTGCCAAATTCTGCGGTCTTGTGACTGCTGCAACCGTCGTTCGTCCGGCTGCATCCTTTCTCGTTCCCTTCTCTCCAACTGTCGAAACGGGTTTGCCGACGATTGCGGCTGCATGTTCGGCGTACTCGACGGGCATTCGATCGATTGTTGCGTCGCCGGTGGCGTGCCGTATGCCATCTGCGCCGACGCTGCCACCATGACTGCTGTGGGGGCAAATCCGGGCGCTGGCCGCATCTGTGTTCTTTGTGCCTGGCACCAATCGCACTTGGCCTCACTCTCGTGGCATTGTGTCCGTCTTGTGTCTCCGTCCAAATACCCGTCCAACTTGACCCTCCGACATCCCGTCTCGTCCGTGTATGCCCTCACTCTCTCGTCGCGGGGCCGGCTCTGCCTGATGATCACCGCTCGACTGGGCTGTCCGTCTCGGCCGCACCGTCCGCTCTCCTGCCCGTACTCCCGCATGTTGTCCGGCTCGGTGATGTGTATGATCAACCGTACGTCTGGAATGTCGATGCCCGTGCCGAACACGCTCGTCGCCGCTAACACGGGTGTTCTTCCTGCGCGGAACGCCTCGAATGTCTCGTTGCGCACATGCTCGTCCATCTTTTTGTGAAATGGCTCACACGGGAATGGCGCGGCCTCCACGATCGACTGTATCCGCTCGATGTCGTTGCACATGATCACCGCTTTCCCACCGGCCTCGACGATCGGTCGGATGAACTCGACCAACTCGCTCATCTGCTGCCGGGACTCGCGGTACCCTTGAACGACGCTGTATTCGATGTTGGGCCGCACGGTCGACGTTCGCACCATCGTCACCTCGTCGGCCTTCCAAAACATACGGCTCATCAATTGGGGCTCGTCGCTCGGCGGCAACGTCGCCGTCAACAACAACATCTGTGTGTGTGCTGAAACCAACGATCCTAACCGCGTCATTCCCTCGCGGAACCCGCCCTGGTCTCCCAAAATTGTGTGACATTCGTCGATCACGATCCGGTCCAACCTCTCCGTCTGTCTCAATCGGTGCAAAAATGTCTGGAATCCCTCGCGCATGGCGGCCTCGGGCGTGACGAAAACTATCGACTTGCCGTCCATCGACCTTTGTCCGTCCCACTCGCCCACCGACACGCCCGCTTTCTCGCTCCGCGCTCTCATGTCGTGGCGCAATGTGACGAACGGGACGACGACGACGGTGACTCCGCCGGCTCCAACGGCTGCGGGTAACATGAACAAAATGCTCTTGCCGGCGCCCGTCGGCATCACCACAACGATCTTTCCGTCGCCTTTCTGGATGGCCGCCAACGCCTCGCCCTGCGCGCTTCGCAACGACACGTCCTGTTTCATCATCCACTTCATCTCTCCCGCGATGTCCATGTGCCGTACCCGCTGCTCCCGCTCGATGCGCGACCGCTTGCTGTGTATCTGGAACGGATCCCCTTTGCGCTTGATTCCTCGCTGCACCTCATCCTTGATGCTGGAATTGAACCCCAAAAATCGATGCCAATCCACGCTCGCTGTCCGAAATTGCTGTCGGCGGCTGGCCATCGATCCGGGCAACTCCTGCATCTCACGGGCGTAAACGGCTCCTGCGGTGAACGGGCTGTGCGTCGCCCGGTCGTCGGCTATCTCGTCTCCGTCCTCTGTCGCCTCCTCGTCTGTGAATGCGCTGCTGGACCGCACCCACCTGCGGCTGATGGCGATCGCGATGTGTCGATACGCGGCGACATTGATCTTGTGGCCCAACCCGGCTTCGGTGGCTCGCTGCAAATGTCTCTTCATCCGTTCTGTCGTCCATTGTCTCCCGTCGACCCCCGGCCCCCATATGTGCTCCGACACGGGCGCCTCGGACCACAACCACGATTTCATACGCTGGACGAACGGCGCGACCAACCATCGGTACCACACCACCAACTCGCCCACCTCGCGCGGCAAATAACGGTGGATGATCTTCACGTTCGCCTGGTACTGTTCTCCTTTGTGGTACTGCGTCACGAACACGACCATGCCGTCCTCGATGAACAAATTCCGAAATCGTCCTTGCATGGTATTGCTATGCCTCACGCTCAAAATCTCGGGGCCTCGTGCGGGCTGCCCGCCGGTGATGTGCATCAACGCCAACAACTGGCCGCGGAAATCGTCTATCATCTTCATCCAATCCCTCAACTTGGCTTCGTTGACGCCATTCGCCGTCTGCTCGCTCACGAATCGTCGCCTACATTCGGGACGGCTTTGGATGCGCTCGAACAACCATCGCCGTCCGTCCACGGGCCACGGCGTGCGGGTGTCGTCGACGAAACTCCACCCGTCGCCGTCGTTGCTGGGATCGTCGAATAAATCCTTCCACGGCACCGTGGGCACGTCTTGCTCGTCTGTTGCTGGTTTTCCTCGCCCACCTACGAATTTCTTGCATTTACCTCGTGGCTTTGCACAAACCTTCGCCTGACCCGGAAACTCTAATTTTCCTCCAATACATTCTGACATCATTTTCGATCGTATTTATGCTTACCACTTTCCTACTTGCCGCCCCGACCTTCCTGCCCCGTCCCTTCGACCCGGTCGTCCGGCACCGCCGTTACACTAACGCACCCGCATCCTACGCTTGTATTCACCACCTGTCCGCGCCGCTCCCCCCAACCGCCCCGCTAACGGCTGTCTGCTTCCGCCCTACGGATCACATCGATCTTCCCATGTGATTCGCCTCCTTGTGTGCTTGCTTCAAACCTAAATGCCATCACCTCGTCCGTCCAACCGGAAACTCTATCAACCCTAACCCTACACCGCCGTCCCTTACCAACTCACTCGCTCACTTACCGCTACCTTTCATGACTACTGATGTTGCCCATGTCCTCTCTTGCCCCCTCTTTCACTTGCAATTCAACTTTTTCTTTCCGCCTCACCCGTCCGATGAACCTTTCCCGCCCTCGTCTTGCTGACTCATCCGCACGTTCACGGCCTGCTGACATAATCCGACATGACTCCCTCTCCCCTAACGTCAAATGCGTCCCTGCTCGATCCCTCGTCCCATCTTCGTGTCTTCGAACACTATCACAACCTTACTATGTTCCCCACTCTACCCTTTCGCTGGCGTTGAATCGCTTCCGCTTCATCTGATCCTCTCATTCAATCCTAATGCTTCTGTCGCTCTATGCCTCCTGTCGTACAAACGATGCCCAACTGTAAAACATCCAACTCATTCCGCTCATCTCCGCGCCGCCCTTTACCACCCTGCTCCCTAACCACTCCATACAAACGTCCCTTCGATCGTCCTGTCTGGCCTCATCCACGTCACTGCTCGTCTCGACCTCTCGCAACACCCACTCCATCACCTCCGCACCTCCTATCGCCAATATCGCCGCCACTGCCTCGTACATCACTCCCCGGAACTGACACGCGCTTGCTCCCGCCTTCTGCCGGAACCGTGCCCTCCCCGAATCGTCGATTCGTTCGAACGAATGGCATAACATCTGCGGCGCCCAACATTGCCGACAACACGATCGCCCGTCTGTCCATTGTACTTTGATCAATGCGTCTTTGACGCTGTTCATCGCCGTACGGTCCGTGCCGCCGCGCTGGCACTGCTTCCAATCATGTCTCCGGTCCTCGACACGTCCGCGGATTCGACAAATCGAACAACCGTGCTTCCACCCTTTCAAATGGTGTTCCAACTTTTCCATCACTTCTCCTTGTCGGATACGTTCTTCTCGTTGACGGGCTTCGATGGCCTGGAATTGTCTTGCTCTCCGCTCAAACTCGGCCCGCCGCCCTTCCTCGGCCACCTTGTTTGCTTCTGCCACCAACCCGTCCTCCTCCTTCTGCTGCCTCTCCCTGCCTCTCCTTTCCTCCTCGGCATCACGTGCCTGCGTCTCCCGTCGCCATTGTGTCTCGCGACGCACCCTCTTGATCGACCGACCGTCTTCGCCTTCGGTCACCACGACCCGAACTCGTTTCGTCCCTTGCCCTCGGCATACGTCGCAAAACTGCTCGCCAACACGACATGTCGTACGCGGTTCGCCGACGTCCCCGTCCATGTACGTATCCATCACCCTTCGTCGGCAAACGTCGCCGCTGACGAACTTCCTCATCGCGGGTTCGGTGCGTGGGCCGGCATCCACCCTCCTCTTGCCCCACCTGTCGACGTGTACTTTTCGTAAAATGATGGCTTCGCTTGCCGTGTCCCCGTCCCTGCCGGCACGGCCGCTCTGCTGCCCGTAATCGTCCAAACTGTCGATGATGCCGTCGTGGATGACAACGCGGATGCTCGGTGCGTCTATGCCCTCGCCCAATGCGTTCGTCGTGACGAAAACCCTCTCATTGCTTTGGCTCAACTGTGCGACGATGTCGGCTTTCTCCTCCTCCGTGCCGACGGCTCGCCAAAACCCCGTGTAACCAAACGTGCTCGCCAAATGCTTGACTCGTTTGATGCTCGTGCAATAAATCACAATCTTGTCCTCCGACGGGTACTGCGCCTTCTTCTCCTCCACCAATGCATGCACGGCTCCGTCGCCTTCTTCGGCGTCGTGATTGCGGATGCTGTACGCGATGTTGGGTCTTGTCGTCGCCTCTCGCAACATCGCAACCTCCTTCTCATCCAAATCCATTGCGGACATGAATTCGGCTTGCTTCGTTGGCGGCAATGTCGCCGTCAAACATACCACTTGCGTCGATCGACCGGCCAATGTCCGCAACTCACGCACGTTCGGTCTCCACGTGTCTGTGGACTGCATGATCGTGTGGCATTCGTCGATCACGATCCGTTCCAATCGCTGCGTGCTGCTTCTGGAATTGATGTAATCCGCAAACGTCTTCGTCACGGCCGACTCGGCGATCGCGAACAAAATGCGCACGTCGTACGGGGGCGCTCGGCCCTCGCTCCACACGGCACACTTGATGCCGCCGTCGATGCACCGCTGCTTCATGTTGGCTTGTAACGCCCGCTTCGGCACGACCACTATCGTCAATCCGCCTTTCGACGCGAACGCTGGCAACATGAACAATAAACTCTTGCCGCCACCGGTCCGCATCACGACGACGACCCGGGGGTGGCCTTGCGTGATCACCTCCAACGCCTCGCCTTGTAATCCTCGGAACTCGGCGTTGGGGTTGTTGTAAAATCGCCGCAACTCTGCCAATGGATTCATCGCGCGCATCTGCTCGAATTGTCTGAACCTGGCATCTTCTCGCTCTTGTTTGACGCGTCTTCGAACGTCCGGGTCGGCTGACTCCTCGCTCCATGCCGACGGGAACCATAAAAACCGGTGCCAATCGCGGCTCACTCGACGGAACATCTCTTTCTCGGCGATTGTCGTGAATGGCGATTGCTGTGTCGATCGCCCGTAAATGTCCTCTTCCATCTGAAAACTGTGTCCGGACTGCTGGGCGCGGATGATGGCGATGTTGTCGTCCGCCACCGGATCCGGCGCCGCTTGCCGATTGTCATAAATTCGGTCCAATGCTCCACGCGTCTCTTTGTCCGTGGTGAACTCGCGGTGTATGGCGGGATACACCTGTCGCCAATCGCTGATCCCTATCCGTACTCCGATCCGCCTCTCCGTCTCCCGCTGCATCACTCTCCTGGTGCGGTCGGTCGTCCAATACCCGTCGCAATTGCGGGCCTTCTGGCGTGGTCGGTTCGTGGCGACGCTCTCATCTTCTTCCATGCCCTCCTCGTTCTCCTCCTCGTCCACGACGTCTTCCCCGGGCTGACCTATGGTGGCCGCGAATGTCTCGCGCTCTGAATCGTAACCTTCGTCCAAATGTTCGACGTCTTCGTCCGGCCAATCCTCCTCGGGCGCGGGCTCCCACAACCACGAACTGTACGACTGCTGCCCATTCGCTCCGGCCTGGACAATTCGCTCGAACGGTTCGACCAACCACAAATAATAAATGACGATCTCGCCGACTTCTCGCGGGACGAACCGATGGACGTTCTTCATGCTCTGGCTCGCGCTGTATCCTTTGTGGTATGTCGTCACGAACGCCACCAATCCGTTGTCCACAAACACGCCCCGTTGTGATCGTGCGTTCTGCCCGTTCACCCGTTGGATGCTCGTCAACTCGGTCGATCGCGCGGGCGCCCCGGCCGACATGTGCACCAAAACCATCAACTCTTCTTTGAACTTTGTGACGGCTCGCAAATAATCCGCCACGGCATCTTTGTTCCAATCGATGGCGGCTGGGCCGTCCCCCGACCCTTCGTTGACGTTGATAAACCTGGCCTCCATCTCGGGTTCGTGCAACGCGCGCTGGCCCATCCATGTCGCTCCGTTCACCGCCCACTCATTGCGCACGTCGGCGAAAAAACTCCAACCCTCGTCCATGATGCTGTGGTTGTCGGCGATCTGCTTCAATTCGAACCGTGGTAAACCGATGGGTCTCCATTCTTTGGCACTGCTTCGCTCTACCACGGGCAACATCAACAACTCTCCGACCAACCTCTGCCGCGCCGTGCTCAACAAACCGTGGACGACGGTACGGATGTCGCTCATGTTGAATTTGATCTTGCGACACAACACCGTCTCGTCTCCCTCCCACGATATCTGGCCTTCCGCCTTCGTGGTGTACCGGATTTTCATCCCGTACGTTTTCTGTGTGTAAACGGTGTTCAACGGCGTGGGCTGACTGCCAAAAATCGTCAATGTCATAAATTGGTGTACGGCCGCCTTCACCCCGTCGAACACGCTTGGTGCTCCTTCGCGGGCCTCGTCCTCGGGTGTACCGGCTGCTGACTGTTCTGAAATGTGCTGTCTTCGTTCATACCACGCCCGGCGGATGACCATGGCTCGCATCGTCGTAATGATGGCCGCCAATGTGGGTGTGTAATTGATCGCGGGCATCCACCCTCCGTTGTCACTATCCGCCCCCAACACTGCCAACCCGCTCAAAATCGCGCTGTCGAACTCACGATCACCTAATTTGTGGTCGAACATTGCAATCCAAAATTCTAATGCAACTTTGACCGATTCATCCTTCTGCCCGTTCGTCTTCGCGGCTTCATGGCGATAATCCTGCAATCTCGCTTGCTGTGTCCGCGTTAATCGGTATTTCGGTCGATCTTCCATGTGTTCTGTCCGCCAAATGTACCGCAAAATTTTGATGAATTTGTCGGTGTACCGTCGAATCGTTTGCACCTTCTGCTTGCCGTAAAATGGCCGATCGTTGTTCGTTGCACCTGCCTCGCGTCGATTGATGTACTCCATCGCCGCACGGCCAACGATATCAACTTGGCTGATCTTGAACGACCGTCGGATCAAAATGCTCGTTGCTGCGCATGCCCTTCGTAACGCCTCTTCGCTCCGTTCATTTCCTGCTTCGTCGGGCTGACCCATTTCTTGGCTTGGGCATGTATCTACCGTCTCGACTCGCGTTTGTCGGATCTGGCTACCGCTCTCCTCCCGTCCCTCTATCAACGGCTGTATCATGCGTACGGCCCACTCCTTGTGCACCCCTATGTGTTCTTCCCAACCGGTGTGCGTCAACCACGGGCTGGCCTCGCATCTTCGTCGCTCACTCATCTCTTGTTTCCTGCCATCTTCTACCCATTCCAATAACTTCTCCAAATATCCTTCTTTGTGTCCTGTATTGCTATCGATGATTTGGACTGTGGCTGGCCTGGTTGCGACGGCGAAATATCGTTGCCATTTACCCGTCTTGAAAAATATCTGGCACGGTTGGTTGTCTTTCCATAATTGCCCGGTTTCTTCGACGGCTGGCTTTTTCGATCGTCTGCCTGGCTTCCTGGGATTTTTCCACCCATGTTCTTTTTCGCAATGCTGTTGGATTCCGGTCCTGTGACAACAAACATAATTACATGCTTTTCCTTCTCTTTTCGCGATACAACGACGTCCGTTCTCTGTCACGGGTATCCATTCTATCGGTCGGACGCCTGGATCCGGGTATAACACCTCTTCGGGTGTCCATGCGACATCCAACATATGGCTGACTGTGTCGGCGATCGCACGGGCCTGCGATCGATTGATTGTTGCACCATGTTTCGCCTTGATATGCCCTTCGACTTGCGTGGGAATTATTGCGAATTTGCACCGTCTGCAAATTATTACCTTATACTCCGGGCAATGTACAAATAATTTGTCGAACGGCTCCATGGCGAATTTGTGGGTCGGCGATTTATCGTTTGTCTTAATGGCTGGGTCGTATACCCCTTTCACATCTGCTGCCAAACGTTTCCGCGCGCTGATACGCCTGCTGCTGCGCCACCCTGTGGCTCATGTGGCTCGTTCATGGAACTTCATTCTCCTCGTGGCACGATTTCCGACAACCAACACCGCGAATCCATCCATCCAATGCATTAATTTTCTGGGTCCAATGGGCATGGAATCATTTGGTTTGAAACTCATGATTTTTTCGTAATTTCTCGACCGTGTTTTTAAAATGATATCGACTAATTGATATCGACTTGTTTTTGTACCCTAACGCTAGACGCTGCCATACAAATTAACCCTAATTTAAATGATATCGAGTCGATATCATCTGGACATTGTGGGTAGACGAGTCCTAGAACAAGCAGTAAGATGGATCAGGAACTTCTGCTCATAAAG
>Ga0325403_1007752_pt1 | contig 10265 bp, 9 predicted proteins | sample PopdelMetagenome_19_FD_205665 | JGI IMG/M metagenome (GOLD analysis project Ga0325403, IMG submission 205665) | Populus deltoides microbial communities from Bellville, Georgia, United States - Xylem-PdKOR-R4 | ecosystem: Host-associated > Plants > Phyllosphere > Stem > Wood/Secondary xylem...
CATATTGGAGACTACTAGTTAAAGAAAGTTTGTCATCTTCGTCTACCTTTGTATGGTCTCCAACAAGCCTTTTAAGATTACTTTTAGGTTATCACATAGCTTAAAGTATTCCTCAGTCTACAACGTGACATGATCATACACTGTTTTGTCAATTGGTTGAAAGTCTTGCATTTTATTGCACTCATCTTCGTATAAAATATATTGTTCGCATTGTTATTTAGTTTAACAATTCGAGGACCACTCATTTTGAGGCTAAACTATATAGTTTTAGAATCTGTTTAGTATTATGATAGTAGTTTCTTTTTATTTAAAAATACATTGAAATAAAATATTTTAAAATATATTTTTAACATCAATGTTAAATAATATTTATATACACTTATTTATTAAGGATAGAATAGTATTTTCAGTTTAACCTATATATACTTTCTTTTTATTTAGGTTAATACTAAGCACTCATAATAAACAGATCATTGAGAATTTTATCCTTTTTTTGTGTTTGATCTTAATTATTTTAACATAGTATCAAAGTTGGTTTTATGGAACGAGGTTTAATCTTGAACACAAAAGTTTTTGGAGTGATATTTTGTCTTCCTCTTCTGCAAAATTTGGTATTTCGTCAGTTTCTGTAATTATTTTGGTATTTCGTCTTCCCTTTAGCTTCTGCAATTTGGTATTTACGTTCTTTTTCTGCAAATTTGTTTTGTGTTTTGGAGTAATTGTATAATTTCAAGAAGATATTTGTTTAGTTTGTGTAATCTCTGTTCAGTTTCTGCAATTTGGTAATTTATTTTCCACTGTTTTTGCATTCTGGTTCTCCATGATAGTTGATTGTGACTATTAAAAGAGATGATTTGCTTCAGTCTGTGAGTGTGATGTTGGATGGGAAGAACTATTCGTATTGGAGCTATGTAATGAAAAATTTTCTTAAGGGTAAGAAGATGTGGAGATATGTCAGTGGAACTTATGTGGTACCTAAGAATATTGAAGATGGAGATACTGCTTCGATAGATGCATTGGAAGCAAACAATGCAAAATTCATTACTTCGATCAATAATTTTGTTGAGCATTCTATAGGTATGCAGTTGTCGAAGTATGAGACAACAAAGGAGGTATGGGATCATCTGCAACAATTATTCACACAATCAAATTTTGCAAAATAGTATCATTTAGAGAATGACATACGAGCTCTTCACTAGAAGAATATGAGTATTCATGAGTTCTATTCTGCCATGACAGATCTTTGGGATCAATTGGCTCTTACATAATCGGCAAAATTAAAAGCATGTGGTGCTTATATTGAAAGTAGAGAGCAGTAACGATTGGTATAATTTCTAATAGCACTTCATAGTGATTTCGAAGGACTTAGAGGTTCAATGCTGCATTGCTCTCCACTACCTTCTTTTGAGACTTGGTTGTCAGTCAATTATTGATTGAAGAAATACGTCTTCAGTCGTATTCTGAAAAGGATATTCTTTTTGCTTCGAATCCTTCTATACTAGCAGTACCCTTTAAGCAATTCTCCAATCACTACCATAAGCCTTACACAAGGGTTGACTTCAACGAGTGCAGTTTTTGTAAGCAGAAAGGTCATTAGAAGACTCAGTGTCCTAAGTTGAGACAGTAAAATCAAGCTTGAAAGCCCGACAGCCAGTCACAATCTAATGCTAATAGACCACCTTAATGTTATAAACCACCACACCACAATTCGCAGCAGTAGCTTCTTCAAGCTCTATTATCGATCCTAGTACTTTGGTTGAGCAATTTCATAAGTTTCTCTTCTTGCAGCCACAAGCAATGTTCGCTTCTTCTTTCATAAGTCAGTTGCCTCATAGTTCCTTAGGTATGTCACATTCTGAATGGGTTTTGGATTCTGGTGCTTCACATCATATGTCTCCAGATTCTTCATCTTTTACCTTTGTTTCCCCTTTACCCTTCATTCTTGTTATGATTGCTAATGGCACTCCCACGCCTTTAGCAAGTGTTGGTTTTGTTGTCACACCTCACTTGTCTCTTCTTGATGTCTATCGTATTCCAAACCTCAAATTGAATCTTGCTTCTATTGGTCAAATATGTGATTTTGGTGATTATTTAGTCATTTTTTCCTCTTTTTTTTTGTTGTGTACAGGATCTATAGTCTCAGAAGCTAATTTGGACAGGCCGTAGGGAGAATGGACTATACATTTTGGAGTTAAAAGTGTCAGTTCTCGCTGCTACTTCTACTACTATTGATTTGTCTTCTTTTCATTTGAGTCCTTCATCTTCTAGTTTTTATTTATAGCATTCTCGTCTAGGACATGTTTTGTCTTCTCATTTGAGATTTTTGACATCCACAAGAGCTTTAGAAAATTTGAAAACTTGTGACATTTCTGATTGTAGTGAATGTAAACTAGTAAAATTTTCTGCTTTACCTTTTAATTAAAGTATTTATGTTTCTTCTTCACTGTTTAACTTGATTCATTCTGATATATGGGGACCTTCTCCTGTTACCATAAAAGGAGGGTCTCAATATTATGTCTCTTTTATTGATGATCATACTTGTTATTGTTGGGTTTATTTAATGAAACATCTTTCTGAATTCTTTGAGATATATGCAGCTTTTCGAGTTCTTATCAAACTTCAACATTCTGTTGTGATCAAATATTTTAGGTGTGATTTGGGTGGGGAATACACTTCTAATAAATTTTATCAATTGCTTACCTTACATGGAACCATCCACCAAACTTCATTTATGAATACTCTTGAGCAAAATGGTGTTGCTAAAAGAAAATATAGGCACATTGTCGAAACTACTCGTTCTCTCTTATTGTCTGCTTTTGTTCCTAGTGAGTTTTGGGGAGAAGATGTTCTTGCTGCTGTAAGTTTAATTAATACAATTCCATCTTCTCACAGTTCAAGTCTATCTCCTTTGAAAAGTTATATGGGTACGTCCTTGATTATTCTTCATTTAGAGTTTTTGGTTGTACTTGTTTCGTTCTTTGTCTTCATATAGAACACAGTAAGATATCCTCTTGATCTGCTATTTGTGTCTTTCTCAATTATGGTGAAGGTAAAAAGGGGGTATCGTTGTTTTAATTCAATAATTCAAAAACTTTATATGTTTCATCATGTTGTCGTTCTTGAGCATATACCTTTCTTTTCTATTCCATCCACTACTCATAGTCTGACTAAACCTGAAGATTCTGATAATAATAACTCTGCAAGTACTGATACTTTACTCTCTGACACACCTGAAGCTTCATTCTCATTTACAGCCCCTCAAGCTTCATCTGAGATTGTAAATCCACCTCTACGTCAGTCCATCCGCATTCATAAGTCCACAAAACTACCAGATTTTACTTATTCTTGTTATTCTTCATCATTTAGTTCATTTTTAGCTTATATTCATTGTTTATTGGAGCCCTCTTCCTATAAAGAGGCAATTCTTGATCCGTTTTGGCAGCAAACTATGGATGAGGAACTTTCTACTTTGCAAAGGACAGATAATTGGGATCTGGTTCCTCTACCTTCTAGTAAGAGTGTTGTTGGTTGTCGTTGGGTGTATAAAATAAAGACTAATTCTGATAGGTCTATTAAGCGATACAAAGCTAAACTGGTTGCAAAAGGATACTCTCAACAATATAGTACGGATTATGAGGAAACATTTGCCCTTGTTGCAAAAATGATTACTATTCGTACTCTTATTGTTGTAGCTTCGATTTGTTAGTGGCATATTTCTCAGCTTGATGTTAAAAATGCCTTCTTGAATGGAGATCTTCAAGAAGAAGTTTATATGGCACCCCCTCTTGGTATTTCACATAACTCTGGATATGTTTGTAAGCTTAAGAAAGCATTATATGGTCTCAAACAAACACCCCGTGCTTGGTTTGAGAAATTCTCTATTGTGATCTTGTCTCTTGGCTTTGTTTCTAGTAGTTATGATTCTACTTTTTTTATTAAGTGCGCTAATGTAAGCCATATTATTATGTCTTTATATGTTGATGACATAATTATTACTGGTGATGACATTGATGGTATTTTAAGTTTTGAAGACAGAGTTGGCTAGACGATTTAAAATGAAAGATTTGGATTATCTTCGATATTTCCTAGATATTGAGGTAGCATACTCACTTAGAGGTTACTTTCTTTCTCATTCAAAATATATTGTAGATATTCTTAAGCAAGCTAGACTTACTAATAACAAGACTTTAGATACTCCTATTGAGGTTAACACAAGGTACTCTTCTTCTTATGGTTTACCTCTAATAGATCCTACTTTATACCGTATTATTATTGGGAGCTTGGTATATCTCATCAGTACTCGTCCAGATATTGCATATGTTGTTCATGTTGTTAGTCAATTTGTTGCTTCTCCTACTATTTTTCATTGGGCAACTGTTCTTCGTATTTTACAATATCTTTGGGGTATAATTTTTTAGAGTCTTTTACTTTCATTCACCTCTTCCTTGGAGCTACGTGCATACTTCAATGCTGATCATGGTAGTAATCCCACAGATCGCAAGTCTGTTACCGGGTTCTGTAACTTTTTAAGTGATTCTCTTATTTCTTAGAAGAGCAAGAAATAATCTATTATTTCTCAATCATCCACCAAAGCAGAATATCATGCCATGACATCTACTACCAAAGAGATTGTTTAGTTATGTTGGTTACTTGTTAATATGGGAGTTTTCTTTTCTCATCACACTCCTATGTATTGTAATAACCAGAGTTCTGTTCAGATTGTTCACAACTTGGTTTTTCATGAGCGAACTAAACACATTAAGATTGATTGTCATCTTACTCGTCATCATCTCAAGCATGGCACTATTGCTTTGCCTTCTGTTCTTTCTTCCTTGCATATTGCAGATTTCTTTACCAAAGCGCGTTCCATCTCTCGTTTTCGTTTTCTAGTTGGCAAACTCTCGATACTTGTAGCTGTCGCATTGTGAGTTTGAAGGGAGATGTTAGATAATATTTATGTTAACTTATTTATTAAGAGTAGAATAATATTTTCAATTTAACCTATATATACATTCTTTATATTTAGGTTAATACTAAGCACTCATAATAAACAGATCATTAAGAATTCTAGCCTCCTTTTTGTATTTGATCTTAATTATTGTAACAATCAACATATCAAAATGATTTGAAAATACTAAAAAATTAATTTGAAGCAAAAAAAAAAATCAATTTTTTAAAAATACAAAAACAAATAGGCTTTCAGCTACATCAAAGATACTTTATTACATAAGCTACTTTGTTTTAGCACAATCATCTCTTGAGTTGGTCACTTATTCTAATGCAAGTTGGGTTAATGATCCCACTAATCATCACTCAACTAATGGATATTGTTTCTTCCTTGAGGGTTCAATCATTTCATAAAAAAAAATATATATATTTACATCTCGCCCTGCTATAGAAGTAGAACATCATGCTTTTACAGATATATGCTTTGAGTAATTGTGGTTGTGATGGCTTTGTTAAGATAATCAAATTGTTGTTTTATCAAAGAACTAAGTATCAGGATTTATGATCAATGCTCAAAATTAATGATCAATGCTCAAAATTAAGAATACACGTGTTTCGAAAAATTGACTACACCCATAAAACAACTAATTTTACTCACAAGAAACAAAATAAAAAATTAGACCAATAAAAGAGAATACTCTCTCAACTCAACTTACAAACTATTTACAAAAGACATGATATTTTATCATATTGCAACAGAATGATTGGTTGTATAATAGAGAGATTTATTTATTCGCAATTGATGTACTATTTCTAATATATTGCAAATGGATAAATTACACTTGCATATATGTGCTTGTAAGATTTTATAAGTCTACAAACCCGCACGTGTTTATTTCTTTGTCTTTCCAGCAATTCCCAACTAAACTCGCACGACAACGCCTATCCCTTAAGTGAAGACAACAAATAATTTATTATGATCTTAAAAACCCCTATCCCTTGATGGTTATTTCATCTATTTGCTCTTATACGTGAATGATATATTGATTGCATCGAAGAGCAAGGTTGGGATTGATAGACTGAAAGCTCAACTGAGAATTGAGTTTGAAATGAAGGATCTTGGAGAAGCTAAGAAGATTCTTGGCATCGAGATTCAGAGGAATAAAAGAAAAGGCATAATCTATTTGACACAGACCCAATACTTAAAAACAATTCAACACGGATTTGGGGTAGATGGTAAGACCAAGCCTGTAAGCACACCTTTAGCTCCTCATTTTAAACAAAGTGCTTCAATGTCTCCACACATAGAGGAAGAGTACAAGCATATGGCTCAAATTCTATATGCAAAAGTAGTTGGTGCATTAATGCATGCAATAGTTTGTACGAGATTAGATATTTCACATGTTGTCGTATGGTGAGCAGGTATATGCATGATTTGGGAAAGGGTCACTAGCAGGCAATGAAGTGGATTCTACAGTACATTCATGGCATAATTGATATTGGTTTAAAGTTTGAGAGGGACGATTGACTCGGATAAAATTTAGTTAGTTATATGGACTCAGAATATATTGGTGATTTAAATAAGCGTCGTTCCACAATAGGCTATGTGTTTACACTTGCTAAAGGGCTTGTAAGTTAGAGATCAATGTTACAATCAACAGTAGCTTTTTCATCAATTGAGGTAGAGTACATGGCAGTAACGGAAGCTTTCAAGAAAGCTATTTAGTTACATGGTTTGATTGAAAACTTGGGAGTTGTTCAAGAGCACATGGATGTCCATTATGATAGTTAAAGTGCAATTTGTCTGGCAAAGAACTAGGTTTATCATTCTCACACCAAGCACATTGATGTTTGGTTTTATTTTGTTCGAGAAATTATGGATGAAGGGGATATTCTGCTATAGAAGATTGGTACTGCAGATAATTCAGCTGACAAAATGTGTCTCAAGGATCAAGTTCCAACATTGTTTGGACTTGGTCAACATCTCTTGGTGTTGAGCACCTTTAGGGTGCAATGCTATATGGCGCATTAGAGGCAGCATTGATTGATCACGAGAATTGGATGGAAAAATCTCGCTAAGGTGGAGATTTGTAGCAAATTTATGTCAATATTTTTCAACCACCATCACATATGATAGATACACTAAAGTTAGCCCCAATATTGATTATGATAGTTAGCAGTTGTTTGGTATTTGTTGGTTAATGTCAAGGCTCTCATTGCTTCTATAAATGGAAAGACAGAGCAAGAGAAGATAGGAAGACAGTGCAATAGTGAGAGTAAGAAAGAGCAGATTTGAGATAAATACCGATATAAAAGTGAAACACTAGGTTTTTGGGATTATACTAGGGTTAAGTGGAGTGTTTGTATTATTCCTCTAATTATATATAATCTGCTGCCTCTATGGACATACTCGATTTAAGGAACCACATAAATTTGTTTGTTTGTATTTTATTTGTGTTTGTTTTTAGTCTAATATGCACAACAGTCATTGTCATTGGAGCCTTACTAGATCAAATTACTTACCTCAACTTGTTCCTTCTTAGCAACATCAGATCAATCCTTAGCAGCAGCACCAGTTTTTAGCCATAATGGTTTTTGGCTTGTGATTATCTGCTTTAACTATATTTTTTTTAATATATTGATGTTAAAAATAAATTTTAAAAAAAATATTATAAGAAATAACTAATACCACAATACCAAATAATTTCTTAATCATCTAAAAGTTTGAAGATTAAAAACATAATTATACTATTATAATCCAGAATGTTTTACACCATTTAGCTCTCTAGAAATATTGACCGCATTTGTCAAGTCAGCTATCCAGCTTGAAGCGCTGTCCATCTTCCATTAAAATTTCTTTCAAGTTCAGCAAAAGCATTTCCAGAGCTCCCTCTGTTCATCTACATCAGATGGGTCTACAAGATAATAAAAAAACTGGTAAAACAATCTGCCCACATGTTCTCTTGCATTCTAGTATCTTCACCGGTTCATCCACACACCACGGAGAAGATGCATAGTTTTTTGAGAAATATCACTACTGAAATTCTTGACTCTTCAATTGTTCTCAACAGTGTAGATTCAATTTCTTCACCCCTTTCAAAATCATTATCTATGAAAGTCTTGATTTGTTTACGACGTAAGGCATTATAGAGATGACTGGTAAAATTTTCAAGGACATCCTTGCCTCTAAAACTGAGGAATACATCATACTTTTTAGAGATGATTATTTTTGGTTTGATTTGATTTTTATCAGAAAAAATAATCAAACTGGTTTTTTTAGAAAAAACCAAAACCAGTTCAAACCGACTAGTTTTGGTTCGGTTATTTTAGAACAAAAATCAGTTTTTTCGGTTTGGCTTGTTTTTTTGTTTGGCTCGGTTTTTTCGATTTAACTCTGTTTTTTCTGCTTTGGCTCGGTTTTTTTGTTTGGGTTCGGTTCGGTTAGGTTTCTGTTTTTTTGGTTTCAGGCTTATAAAACTAAAACCGAACCGAACCAATTGATTTTTTTTAAATTCTAATCAGTTTAATCAGTTTTTTTCATGATTCGGTTTTTTCAAAAATAAATTTAGTTTTTTAAGTTTAATCAGTTTTTCGGTTTTTTTCTCTCCCCCAGTACTTCCATTGTTGAGCAGTTGTAGAAGAAGATGTCATATCCGACGTTCACGAGCTTGTGCAGAAAATCACTTGTAATTTGAATACCATCTTAAATTTGAATACCATAGAGTGGAAAGAAGAAAAGATTTTGGACTTGAAAGAGTGGATACAGGAAAGAGGGGCTCGGCAGCAACTTTCTTGTTTGAAGTTTTAGTCAGCCAAGTAACCATACAAGTTTCAAGTTTAAAAAAAAAAAAAAAAAACCTTCCACTTAAAATTATATTATAAAATAATATCTTAAATAGCGTAATTTTTTAGCTCGAGATAGATGTATTCCAGTGCTGCTACGCAAAAACAGCCCACCAGAAGAATGGCAGGTTTTACTTTAAAGGTAGCTCAGAGAAGGAGGCAGAGGGAGCTATTGTATTTTGTGATATACGGCCAGCAACAATATCTAACAAAACAACGAATCTACCATCACAAAATAATATTAAGAATATTGTTTTATTTATTTTATTTTATTTTTTTTGGATTCGAGGAAACCTCACCCCCCAAAAAGCGTATTTTTTGAGCCCAGGTGAGGGAGTAAAACCCCAGCTGTCTTAGGCTCTTACAAGAGATACATGCCCTGACTCCAACTATTAACTATGCTTATATAAAAATGGAAAAAAAAAATTTAGCTCATTTTTAGGAGTTATAATAAATATATGTGGCTTTTGTATTTTCTAACTATTAATTATTGATTCACGAGAATAGTACAAAATAATAAACAAATGATTAAATAATACACATGAAAATATATGCTACGAAAACTAAGTATATATCAAAGCAAGCTAGCATCTACCTTCACAAAATCAATTACCTAACCTTTGGCTCGACTCTCTTATCATATTTCTGCTTACAAATTTGACAATGGATAGATATCATGCAAAAGTTTTTCTAGCATCAAACAAACATTTTGCATATATATATATATATATATATATATATATATATATATGATTTTGATTTATGGGATTTAAAATTTAGAGTTTTTTGTTTTTTTTCTGGTTACAAACTCCTTTTATTTATTTATTTCATAAGCATAGCCCATGTTATGGCATTGCACATTTGCTTTCATATAATGGAGAACTATAATTCTTTTTCTAATTTAATAAAAAAAATTATCTGAGTATTATAAGGTTGAACTATACTATATTTCTCTGATAACATACAAATTGTCCTGTTTATATTCACCAAACACATCTATCACTGAGGTAAAGTGGTGTAGCTTAGCTATGATGGGGCTAAAAGGTAAGACAATTCCTATTTAATTATTGGTCAAATAGTTTACTGGCGAAGGAGACATATCTTAAGAAAAAATTTAAATAATTTGTATAAAATTTAATTTTTTTAATATATTTAATTATTTTCAGATTATTCAAAAAAATATTATCATTTGTTAACATATATATCTACTCAAAAATACTTTCCAAAATCTGAAAACAAATGTCAAATGTCATTGGTCTCTCTCTTAACTAAAACTTTCACGCTATTAATATCTCAGCAAATTGTTTAATTTAATATAATCTAGAGCCAAATTTATTATATAATATAATTATAAAATTATATTATTAATTGATTTTCTTAATTTAAAGCATCAAATATTAACTCAAGATAATAAAAAATAACGATGAATTGTCGTATATCCAAGTTTCTTTCAAATCTCAAAAGCAACCAAGAAT
>Ga0325403_1007754_pt1 | contig 10265 bp, 3 predicted proteins | sample PopdelMetagenome_19_FD_205665 | JGI IMG/M metagenome (GOLD analysis project Ga0325403, IMG submission 205665) | Populus deltoides microbial communities from Bellville, Georgia, United States - Xylem-PdKOR-R4 | ecosystem: Host-associated > Plants > Phyllosphere > Stem > Wood/Secondary xylem...
TGTACGTTATGTGTTGGAGGCTTTTACTTTATTTTTATTTTTTTATGTTTTTTTGAAAATAATTTTTATTTAAAAATATATTAAAATAATTTTTTTAATATAAGTAAATTAAAATCATTAAAAAATATTAAAAATAAATTTAATTTTTTTAAGCCAAATATATTTTATTTTATAATTTAAGTACTTATATTTATAAAATCTTATTAATTAGAAATATATGATAATTAACTTTACGTGTCTATTTAAAAGTATAGTTATGATTGTTTTTTAAAATATTTTTCATGCTGAAATGCATTAAAATAATATTTTTTTATTTTTTAAAAATTATTTTTGAGATTAGCACATTAAAATAATTCAAAATATATAAAAAATTATTTTTTAATAAAAAATAAAAATTTAAATTTTTAGAGAACATGATGCAAACCGCACTCTCAAACAATATCTATGTCAAATGAATTTAAGTTGATATTATTTTAATTTTTTTTTTTTTTAGAGATAATAACATGTAAAAGTACTTCTACTCTATAGATTTTTTCTATTTGTGTGCTTGTTCTGATTTTATTTATTTTTTACTCAATTGCTTGGAAAATTCTCATTTCTTAAAATTTTAAAGATTAAGTAATTTTGAGATTTTTTTTTATTTCTTAATTTTAATGATCTTTCTATGATAGCCTCGTGTAATTCAATTTAAATGAAAAAAAAATGATAGAAGGATATATTGAAGAATTAAATATTAAATATTGATATAATAAACGCAATTAGAAACAAAGAGATATGTTAAAGACAAGTCTACTTTTCTTCTTTTTTTCCTATTTAAGTTCATGTGCTGATTTTTTATATAAAAAATCACAAAAAAAAAACTTAAAACGAAAACTAATAAATTTAACTAATTAATTAAGTGAGTTAATATTTATGTCATTCACTAGTTAGAGTTTTTAAAGTGTCTATCGTTACCTAAAATTAAAACCTAACGAATGAGAAAGAAAAATATAAAGTCTCTTAATTAAATAGTTTTCTTTGTAGTTTTTTTTTTTTACTTTTTGATACGAAATAAAAAAATATATTTAAAAACAATGATGGGAATTTCGAATATATGAATTTGTAATGGAAATAATTGACATTTCAGCTAATTTGTGAAATAAAATTTATAGAAATACATAAAGTGTATTTGAGAGTTTGGTTGTAGTTGTTTTTTAAAATGTTTTTTACTCATAAATATATTAAAATAATATCTTTTTATTTTTAAAAAATTATTTTTTACATCAACACATCAAAATGATCTAAAAACACAAAAAAAATATTAATTTGAAGTAAAGTAAAATATAAAAAAAATAATTTTTTTTAAAAAAATTTAAAACGCAAAAACAAACTGGACTTTAATCGGCCAAAATTTATGAGTACAAGTAATTATATAGAAAAAAAGATACAAGTATTTGATTACAAAAATCATATAGTATGAAAGCTTCATATCTTTAAATAAATGAAACATAAAGTAATATTAATTGAGTTTACCTGACAGAGAGTTGATTGTTACATCAATATTCTTATAACAAAATTAATTAAGGTATTTGATTGATTAAATTTTATAAACACAATTATGTAAATAAAAAAATCACAAAACTAATTTAAACAAAAGACAAATATAACCTCGTGTTAATTTTTTAAAGTTGTGACTCAGGTTATTAGATTAGGAGCATTCTATCTGAAAAAATCATGAAACTTTATTCTTAATTAATTAAATATTCAATGATAAAATTGAAAAAGAATTTCAATAATACAAAAGGATTTAAAGGAAGATTATTAATTAAAAGAATATGAATCAAAATTGAAACATAAAATAAGTTTATTTTTTATTAAAGGGTGAGATTAAAAAAAATATCATTTCAATAAAATGATCGAAAAAATCAAAAGGATAAGAATTAAAATTGAAATAAAAAATATAAATAATTTTTTATTGAAAAGTAAAATTAAAAATAAAAATTAATTTAACAAAAAAACAATCAAAAAATTAAAAATTAAATTAAAAAAAAATATGTCCCATAAGCACACACAAACCAAACAAATATAATAATGGAACTACACGAGCAACGAGCAATGATACCACTTTTGTTTTATGAATATAGAAAAGCTTTAATTCTGCTCCATTGATGATATAAAATTCCTTGCCATCACTGTACACCTTTTGAAAGTTTCAATCGCAAGCTTTTTCTTTTTCTTATTTTCTTCAAAAGGGAGTACGGTTCCTCCCTTTCTCTGTTTTCTCAGTCTTTCTCTTTTCGATACGAGAAGCAAATTGAGCCGTTGTGATTTTATTATGGATTATTTAGAAATGTGGTTGTATTTTTTATTTTAAAATATATTAAAATGATTTTTTTTTAAATATATAAAAATATTAATTTTTAATAAAAAATTAAAATTTAAAATTTAAAAAACACGGTGACTCGCGTTAGAAATACTAAGCGTTTGGGAACATAGTTCAACTCGCGTTCTCAAAAAATTTAAATTTTTTTTTAAAATTTAATATGATTTGTACGTTTTGGATCGTTTTGATGTGCTGATGTCAAAAATAATTTTTTAAAAATGAAAAAAATCATTAATATATATTTTGACCCGAAAAGTTATTTGAAAAGTAACCACAACTACACTGTAAAACACGCTCTTAGTTGTAATATTCTCAATAGTGCAACCCTTCAAACAAGAAATTCTCAAAAGAAGCACCACTAGACGTAATTATGTAAGTAATAAAGCTAACAAAAAAGCAATTTTCGTGCTTAATTTGAATGCCTTTCTTTCTAATCTTGGTTGACTGCAACAAGTCAGACCTGCTATAGTATCAAGTTTGTAGAAATTTTTTAAAAAAATTCAATTCGATACAGTGATCCTAAAAAAATCGAGGCTTCAAACAAATTTATATCTCCAAGCCATTTACGTGTTATTTGAACATTTTCATCCTTTATTGCAAGACAATTAAGGGATGCGCCACGCAGGAATGGGAGTTTCTGCACGATAAGGAGATTTCATGCCCTTTTGCAGCACTTTTACATTAATTTTAAATTTAAGAAACAAAAATGTTTTTTTTTGTCTTTTAAATTGGTTAATACTTTAAAATCTATATATCTTCATCTTAAGAGATGAAAAGTTATGATATTTTACCTGAATGGTTCGAGGGTATTTATACCACCAAAACCTTGTTGTTTTCAGAGAAGTGAAGGACTAGAAAATTCTCTGTTTTCAATGATATTAACAGGAGACAAATATTTCTTACATGTCATTAATGAGATAGCAAATATAGTAGGTCTCTTAAAAAACCTCATATATACCTACAAGTATAAACATGATGATTTATCATGTCTTTAATACTTTTATTATAGAGAATCGTTCAGAATGAGACATATAGCTGTAAAACATAGTAATGTCCAAACACTTTGAATCTGACATGCTTGTCAAACCCATATTACCCTGGGCTTAGTTGTCTATCAAGTTCAAGTTTTTTGAGTTTGACATGCTTGTCATACCCAAGATCTTAAGCTTGATTGGTTGTCAAACTCAAGTGTTTTGAATCTGATATGTTTGTTAAACCTACGGTGTTTTCACTGTAACTAATTATCAAACCTCAATAGTTCTTTAGATCTAGAATATTTTACCATATTCATTTTATATAAAATAATTTTTATTTATAAAAATTTTAAAAAAAAAGTCAACTCAGGGTCACTTATTTTAATCTTAAATCCATTTGTTCTAAATGAAAGCCTTTTCATTCCAGGATATAAAATTATATATCCTGAAACCTTTTATATGCTCATTCTGTAGAAACCCTTGCTGGGGAAAACGACTGCAGCTTTAAAGCTATAACATCTCATTCAATGCACCGATGGAGGCCTTCGCACTTGATCCACTGCAGAAAAGACGAAGAAATAAATAAATAATTTCTTAGCAAATATCCGAGTCATAAAACAGATGCATCAACTCAAAAGGAAAGCAACGCTAGCCATGCGCTATTATTATAATTATAGTTATAAGTTATTATACATTATACATACATCTAATCCTACGTTTATTTACTAGAAAATAGTTTTTTTAAAAAAAAATTAAATTTTAGAAAAGTAAATTCCAGAAAAGTGAATTATTTTTCGATGTTTGGTAGTGTAATAAAAAATAAATTAAAAAACACTTTTCAGTGTTTGGTTATGTCATGGAAAATAAGCTGAAAAATAACTTATTAATTTTTTATTTTTTTCGAGTTTATTAAAATAATGAGGAACAAATCTTACAAATTAAAAAGTTGAATGAGAATGAAATTGAAAAAAACATATAATTTCATAAATTATCTCAAATAAAATAAATAATAATCAAAATAATAGAGATTAAATCTAAAAAATTAAAAAATTAAAAGATGAAGAAATTAAAATAACAATAATTAATATTTCATAAATTATTTCAAATAAAATAAGTAACAATCAAAAGAATGAGGACCAAATTTGATAGATAAAAAATTTCAATTAAAAAATGATAAGAGAAAAGCAAATAACAATTATAAAAATGAGGACCAAACTTAATATAAAAATTAAATTATAAGGGATGAAATTGAAAAAAAAATATTCAAATATATATATATATATATATATATATATTTTGAGGACCAAATTTGATGATCAAATTTGATATAATCAGTAAATAATATGACATTTTTAAATTTTTCATAACTTCTAGAAAGTATTTTCCGTCTAAAATAAAAGGAAAACATTTTCCTGGAAACCAAGCTAAATTTTCTGTTGACCGGAAAGTGTTTTCCGTTGACCAATTTTTCTAATGACAAACAAACAAGGGAAAGTTTGGAAACTGATTTTCCAGAAACTATTTTCCGGGAAACAAACACCCCCTGAGAAATCAGTATTTTAATGTGGACTGTAAACAGTATAATCTATAATAAACTATTATTTTACTCTTTAAATAAAAAAATTAAACATATACTTAGAGGTAAAATCATATTTTCACATATTTATTGGAGAATATGATTATGTCCATGTTGTTGAAAAAAAACAACAACTAGTGTCTAAGGAGTGTTTCCAAATTTTCACATTTTTTTATACAATGTAATTATTGCATAGTTTTTGAGGTCAACTTTTTTTTTTGCCTAAGGTCAAGGGATACTTTCAGTTTTTTAACATTGATTTTCTTGCAATTATCTCTTAGGGTCAAGGGTGTTCTGGTCTTTTTATAACTAAAAAAATTAGCTAGTGTGTACGGAGCATGAGTCAACAAGTGGGAGGCACACATACCCTTTGAATGGCGAGCGCAGCGCATCCTAGTGCAAATTGGTAGCCTTCTGGGGCGGCATTCGAAGTAGCACGCCACCCTCTACATGGCGGGTCGATACCTGTTGGCATCCATGACACGGAGGAGCTCTGACAATAATTTTTTTCTCCTTCCTCTTTTCTCTCTCTTCCACCTCAAAAGGTATGTTATTCTTGCAAAATTACAAAGTGGGTTTTAATCTTTTAATTCTATCAAATTTAATTTATTTGTTTTTCAATTTTATCCATTGACATGTGATTTTTAATGTTTTATTTATCGAATTTAATCTTCATTCTTTTGATTCCTATTTATTTTGTTTTTAATTATTTTCTGATTGGATTTTATTTTTTGAATTAATCCCTAATCATTTGATTTTAACTTTTTTTTTTTATTGAATTTGATCCTCCTTCTTATGATTGCAATTCTTTTTATTTTGAGTTCTCTTATTGATTAATTGTTTTGTGGCAATTTCATCCCCCATCGTTTTATTTCATTGAATTTTTATATCATATTTGATGTTTTTTTATCATGTTTTTAAAACCTGACTTGGGAGTTAACCCCTGTCATGTCCTGAGTCATGGGTTGGGTAGAAAAATCAAAGTTATTGGGGTTAATCATATTTTTTACTGTGCAGGAAGTAAAAATGATATTATTCTGATAAGAAACTAATGGAAAAAAAATCAACGGATATTGACATGATTTTTTATCTAGTTAAAAAGTAAAAATTGTATTATTTTGATAAAAAAAAAAATTTCTTTTGATTGGTCTTTCTTTATTTTCGATTTTTTAAGATTTTTTTTAGTTTTATCTCTTTACATTTAATGTTTTGTTTTTATATTAAATATGGTACTCATTTTCTTGATTTTTAAATCATTTTCTTGTTTTTGCTCTTTCAATTTTGTCCCTCAATATTTTATTTTATTTTATTTATTTCCAGATTTAGTTTCCATTTTTTTAATTGTTCATTTTTTTTTTATGATTTTCTTAATTTTTTTTCCCTTCAATTTTGTCATTTAACACTTTATTTTATTTTATTTTATCCAAATTGGGTTATCGTTCTTTTAATTGCTTTTTTTAATCTTTTTTCGATTAAGTCCTTCATTATTTTCTTTCAATAGTTTTTATACTAGATTTGATTCTCATTATTTTAATTGCTATTTGTTTTTTTATTTTTATTTTTTGATGGTTAAGAATTTTATTCAGGGTTTTTTTAATCTTCTGTATGGTCATTTCGGTCTTATGATCAAAGTTGCTAATTTTGAAAATTAGCCTAATTTAACTTTGATTTTTTTTTTTTATCTTTTGATATTAGGTTATTGGATCTTGAATTTTTTTTTCTTCCTTTGGGGTTATTCCGGATTGTGACTTAATCAAGTTCATTTAGATTTATTTATGTTATTATCATTTGAATATATTTTTATATTAGAAAAAATTGACCCATCCTAGCATAGTTTCAACAAGAATCTGACATATGTCTAAGTGTTTCAACAAGAAATGGAATCTACAGGCAACATGTTATTCCCCACCTCCATTAATGAGTTAAACGAACAGTTGAAAGACCATAAGTAAAAATCAGAAAGATGCTGTAAAAATTGCTGATGGGGAAGAACATGTTATTAAGATTCTCAATTTAGGGTTTTTTTCCCTCTCTAACTCTCCGCGTATCTTTAATGAAAACTTTGAGTTTCATGCGGAACATAGTTTTCTTGGATAGAATCCATGAACAAATATGAATAAAAAGATTTAATTAAAAAATTTTAAAATCTTAAAAACCTAATTAAAATGAACTACATATATAAAACTCGATGCATATTTGATCAACAATCGTGTTATAAATTGAGTAGACTAACCTGGATTAATTTAAAATAATATTATTTTTAAGTAAAATGATATTATTTTTAAATAAATCAAATTGAATTTATACAAGAGTTTTGACCATTAACTAGATTAATTATTAGTTAACTCCAATTCAATCAACTAAACTCCTAGCCTAATTGGATTTAAAAATCTATGAATTGATGAATTTTTTATTTAACTTTTAGTATTATCGAGTGTTTTATAAAAATGATATATAAAGCATAAATTAGCTAGCAAATTAGCAGAAACTCATTACCCCTTAGATACAAATGAATGATCCCAACGTTCCAAACATGATATATCAGAGTAACAAAGATATTTTTATGGGGGAAAATTAAATCTATTAGAAAAGGTGTTTGTTTTTATATTTTAACTTATTTTTCAAAGTGGTTGGTCGTCGGAACCATCAAAATATAATTCTAACTTAACTATCATAAATAAAATAAATTTATTGTATGATCGAAAAAACCAGGTCGAATCCAAAAAAATTTCGTTTAATCTTCTTACAGTATACTAAAATGAGAAAGAACGGGGGATTTAAATGAAAAATTCAAGAAACAATAATTATGAAAATAATAAATTATTATGTCGTCGAATCAGTTCAAGAATCCATACATCCATTCCTATAAATCTCTTGATCATCGAAGTAAAATAAATATTCTTTCACGTCAAGCAAATAAATTTGATATCCCTTAAAACTAAGGAAAATCAATGAAATTATAAGTACATTAAGAAAAGCTCTCTAATCAATTTCTTACCATCAAGCGAATGTAATATGAAAGCAATTTTCATTCACTCGACCGTAGTCTAGGAATAAAATCTGTGTATTTATTATAAGCAAACGTTCAAAAGCTTGACAACTTAACTTAGTTTATTCTTCTCTAATAAATCAAGATGAGAGTTGCAGCAATCAAATTAATTATTTTGCTTGTTCTTAATAACAATTACGAATTGAAAGAAACTAGAAAGCATACATGCCATCTCAAAACAATTCAACAAGCTTGAATAACAATCAATAGCATAATTATGAACAAGGAAAAATAAAAACTTGAATCTGAATAAATTAAAATGATAACGTTACTTCTCATAATATGCTAATGGAAATGATGTTTATCCCTCTTGAACCGAATCCAAGAATTTAGTTCATAGTTGTTGGAAAATTGACAAAAGCAGAAAGGAAGGAATGTTTTTCGGGCCCTATTTCAGTTGTGTTCTGCTTTATTTATCCTCCCCCTTAGCTGCCGAATTTCTTCAAGATTATTTGGATAATTAGAAGTCTTCATGATACTTAATTTGTTCCTTCTTTATCTGGTCCTTAAGGCTGGATAAATCTCTTAGAATTAGTGTTAAAAGCTGACTCTACTGCTGTCATATCTCTGCTGTAATTCCAACTTTATTGCAACTTAAACTTTGTTTTTGACTTGATTTCTTGCAATATCTGACTATCCCAGCTGTATTCATTCATTCATGGCATGTTAGAGGCTTGATCGACATTTGTTTGGGTCCTAAGACCCACCGTTTTTATGTCAGATTCTTAACACCTTTGGTTTCTTAATCAGATCAAGAAACTTATCTCGTCCTCTAAATTGCGTCCGGAGTTTGGCCTTCAAAACGATTTTATCTCACTTGGAGTCCTTCATCAAAGTTGTATTACTGGGCGTGTAGATAAATTTGGGCTTTTGAATCTCCTGATTTTGATATTTGAAACTCAAGATATTTTCATTTGAATATATAGTGTGAAAGCAGAGAATCCTGCTGCGAGTAGAATTCTAACCTAAGTTTGCAGGTCTAATTAGAGATCTAAATGAGATTGGGTTTTTGCCTATAATATCTTCATGTAAAGCTTGATATTTGTACTTCAACTTAGATTAAGCTCACATTCTCATTCGAAAACTCTAACTTAGTAAAACACCTATCATGAGAAGCTAGTTCCAGAACATAAAATACAAAATTCTTATCTTAAGCAATTAATTTACAAAGTCTCTTAGGCATGTTAAACTCATAAAAATAACTTTCAATAAACTCAAATAAGCTCAAAATACATTAAAAAAACTTGGTGTTAAAGGAGTAAAAACATATGTATATTTTGTATTTATCACAAAGTATTTTTTAAATTATTTTTTTAAGTATTTTTTGATAATTTTGACGTGTTAATATAAAAAATAATAAAATATTATTTAATATATTTTTAATTAAAAATTACTTTAAAAAACAACTTCTACTAAATTATGTATCTCAGTAACTCTTTTCTTTCTCTCTTTTTTTAAACATAGTTTTATAATTGACATCAAAATTATAAACTTAGAAATGAGAAGTTAAAAATCATGGATATTCGATTCAAAATTTCTGAATCAAACCTATTTATTTTTCAAGATTATTATTTTCTTTCATATTGGCATTTAAGTAATTATGGAAAATGGGTTTTTATGTAATCCAACAAAAAATGGAGCACTACAAATTTTGATGTCATCATCTACTCAATTAATTCAACTCAATTATTTATTATTTATTCATATTTATTTTAAAATTATCTTGTTTTATTACAAATAATATTTCTCATTTTATAAAATTATTACAAAAATTAAATTAAAAATATACTATATTTGGCATGGATCTTCCAATTTTGAACTAAATAAAACCCTTACTTTCCAAACTACTTGTCGTTGAAAACCCCTCGAGCACAAAACCTCACTCTCCATAAACCCCACTCTCTCTTAAATCTCAATCACAAGACAAACTCTCAAGATTCCTCAGAAACTGAATTCACTCCCTCTCGCTTTAAACTTGAATGACCAAAGCTTTGTTCTTTTCTGGTTTGGAGAAAACAGAACTCAAGATGGCTGATGATACGTCGGTTGGGCCCGAAAGAAGAATCACAGAGATTGAAGAAGAACCTCTCCTTCAACAGCCACAAGAAGAAGAAGACCCAAATGGATCATCTTTGTTGATTCTTTCACCTACACAAGCAGACCAAGAAGAAACCAATAATCAAGACCAACCAAGTCCAACTTCTTTCAAGAAGGTAAAGTTCTCCTCTTTAACTGAATCTGATACTAATTTTGGTGAGAAAGAAGAACTGGGCTTGGAAGGAAATGAAGTAAAGTTTGACTATT
>Ga0325403_1007755_pt1 | contig 10265 bp, 9 predicted proteins | sample PopdelMetagenome_19_FD_205665 | JGI IMG/M metagenome (GOLD analysis project Ga0325403, IMG submission 205665) | Populus deltoides microbial communities from Bellville, Georgia, United States - Xylem-PdKOR-R4 | ecosystem: Host-associated > Plants > Phyllosphere > Stem > Wood/Secondary xylem...
GGGCTGCGCGACCTGCCCGCCGTCGCGCAGCTCCTCGACGGCTCCGCCCCGACGGTCCACCTGCGCACGCGCGACCCCCTCGAGGCGCTCACCGCGCTGTGGGAGCGCGGCGTCCGCTCGGTGTGGCTGGAGGGCGGCCCCCGCCTGGCGGCGGCCTTCTGGCGCGCCGGCCTCGTGGACGACGTCGTCGCGCACCTGGCGCCCGCGCTGCTCGGCGGCGGCCGCAGCGCCCTGGGAGACCTCGGCGCCACCTCGATCGGCGACGCGCTCCGCCTGGAGCTCGTCGACACCCGCGCGCTGGGCGGCGACGTCGTCGTCCTGGCCCGCCCCACCGACCCGTCCCCCCACCACGCAGACCAGCAGCAGGAGGCCTGATGTTCACCGGCATCGTCGAGGAGCTGGGCGAGGTCGTCGCCCTGGAGCGCGGCACCACCTCGGCCCGCATCACCGTGCGCGGCCCGCTCGTCACGTCCGACGCCTCCCACGGCTCGTCGATCGCCGTCGACGGGTGCTGCCTGACCGTCGTCGACCTCGACGCACCCGCCGGGGAGTTCACGGCCGACGCGATGCTCGAGACCCTCGAGCGGACCACGCTCGGCGGGCTGGTCCCGGGCAGCCGCGTCGACCTGGAGCGCCCGGTGCCCGCGGGCGGCCGGCTCGGCGGCCACGTGGTGCAGGGCCACGTCGACGGCGTCGGCACCGTGGTGCGCCGCGAGCCGGGCGAGCGGTGGGAGGTCGTCACCGTCGAGGTCCCGGCCGACCTCGCGCGCTACGTGGTGGAGAAGGGCTCGGTCGCCGTCGACGGCGTCTCGCTGACCGTCACCGCGGTCACGGGCACCGGCGGTGACGCCGAGGGGCGCCACACCTTCTCGGTGTCGCTCATCCCCGAGACGCTGCGCGCCACCACCCTGGGACACCGCGCCGTCGGGGAGCGCGTGAACCTCGAGGTCGACGTCCTCGCCAAGCACGTCGAGCGCCTGCTGGCCGCGGGCTCCGTCGCCGGTGCGCCCCGGTGAGCGCGGCCGCGGACCTCGAGCTCGACCTCGCCCCCGTCGAGGAGGCGCTCGCCGCGCTGCGCGCGGGGCGCCCGGTGCTCGTGCTCGACGACGCCGACCGCGAGGACGAGGGCGACGTGGTGCTCGCGGCGTCGCTGGCCACCCCCGAGTGGGTGGCCTGGACCGTCAAGCACACCTCGGGGCTGCTGTGCGCCCCGCTGCCGGCGGGGCTGGCCGACTCCCTCGGCCTGCCCGACATGGTCGAGCGCAACCAGGACTCCCTGCGCACGGCGTACACGGTGACCGTCGACGCCGCCTCCGGCGTGACCACCGGCATCAGCGCCGCCGACCGCGCCCGCACGCTGCGGGTGCTGGCCGACCCGGCCTCCGGCCCCACCGACCTGGTGCGCCCCGGCCACGTGCTGCCGCTGCGCGCCCGCCCCGGCGGGGTGCTGGAGCGCCGCGGGCACACCGAGGCGGCCGTCGACCTGTGCCGCCTGGCGGGCCTCCCGCCGGTCGCGGTCATCGCCGAGCTGGTCGACCTCGACGACCCCGCCGGTGGCATGCTGCGCGGCGCCGCCGTCGTGGCGCTCGGCGCCGCGCACGGGCTGCCGGTGCTGACGGTCGAGCAGCTGGCCGCCCACCTGCTCTCCGACCGCGACCACGACCACGACCACGACCACGACCACGGGCACCCGGCCACCCCGGCGGACGCTCCCGAGCGCCGCCGGGTGGTCGAGGTGGCGCGCGCCGCGCTGCCCACCGAGCACGGCGACTTCACCGCGGTGGCCTTCCGCGACCTGGCCACGGGGGCGGAGCACCTGGCGGTGGTGGCCGAGCCGCCGCCGTCGTCCTCCACCGGGGCCCGCGAGGCCGCTCCGCTGGTGCGGGTGCACTCGGAGTGCCTCACGGGTGACGCGTTCGGCTCGCTGCGCTGCGACTGCGGCCCCCAGCTGCACGGGGCCCTGGACCGCATCGCCGCCGAGGGCGGCGTGCTGGTGCACGTCGGCGGGCACGAGGGCCGCGGCATCGGCCTGGTCCGGAAGGTGGCGGCGTACGCGCTGCAGGACGCCGGCGCCGACACCGTCGACGCCAACACCCGGCTCGGCGTGCCCGTCGACGCCCGGGAGTACGGCGGCGCGGCGGCGGTGCTGCGCGCGCTGGGGCACGAGCGGGTGCGGCTGCTGAGCAACAACCCCGCCAAGTCCGCCGGTCTGACCGTCCACGGCGTGGCCGTCACCGAGCAGGTGCCCCTGCACGTCGGTGCGGTCGACGGCGCGCCCGCCCCGCTGCGCGAGGCCTACCTCGCCACCAAGCGGGCCCGCCTGGGCCACACCGCCCCCACCACCCCCCGGACCGCACCCTCCGGCGGGGGCGCGGCCAGGACGACCAGGACGACGACGCAGGAGGACCGGGCATGAGCGGACACGGAGCACCGTCGCTGCAGGGCGAGCTCGACGGGAGCGGCGTGCGCGTCGCCGTCGTCGCGGCGCTGTGGCACACCGAGGTGGTGGAGGGGCTGCTCGCCGGGTCGCTGCGCGCGCTCGAGGCCGCCGGCGCCCCGGCCCCCGCCGTGGTGCGCGTGCCCGGGACCTTCGAGCTCCCCGTGGCGGCGGCGCGCCTGGCGGCGGCCGGGTACGACGCCGTGGTGGCGCTCGGCGTCGTCGTCCGCGGGGGCACGCCGCACTTCGACTACGTCTGCTCCGCGGCCACCAGCGGCCTCACCGAGGTGTCGGTGCGCACCGGCGTCCCGGTCGGGTTCGGCGTGCTGACCTGCGACACCGACGCCCAGGCGCTGGACCGCGCGGGCCTGCCGGGCAGCCGGGAGGACAAGGGCGCCGAGGCCGCCGAGGCCGTGCTCGGCGTGGTGGCCGCCCTGCGCGCCGCCGGCGTCCCACCCCTGCCCCGACCGTGATCGTGGGACCTGTGCCCAGGACCGTGCACAGGACCGTGCACAGGACCGTGCACAGGTTCCGTGATCACGGCGAGGTGCTGGGCAGCAGCGGGGGGAGCTCGGTGCTCCCCGGGGTGGGCGTGGCGCCGGCGCCGGGCTCGGACGGCTCCTCCAGGGGCGGGGCGTCGTCGGGGGCCGCGGACTCCTCGCGGTAGGAGGCCGCCGTGCGCCGCTCCACCGTCGCGCTGTCCTGCCCGACACCGCCGACCGTGACGTCGTCGACGGCGAGCAGGGAGCCGTCGTCGGGGTCGAGGTGCAGCACCGACATCTGCAGCGGCAGGGGCTCGTCACCCACCAGCGTGCGCAGGCCGGCCCCGCCGGAGGAGCCCTGGGTCAGCAGCAGCGTGTCGCCGTCGACGGCGGAGGCGCGCTGGTGGGTGTGCCCGTCGAGCACGAGGGGCACCCTCCCGACCAGCGGCAGCGCCATCGGGGGCTCGTGCACCAGCGCCACGTCGACGGGCTCCCCGGCGGCGGCCGAGGCGTCCAGGGCGCTGGCCAGCCGCTCCCCCGCCGCCGTGAGCTCCTCGCGCGCCGACTCGTTGACCACGAAGCTGCTGGGGTTGAAGCGGGGGTCGCCGGTGCCGGCGAAGCGGATGCCGGCCACCTCGTAGGTGTCCCCGCCGTCCAGGACGACGACGTCGCCCCCGAGGTTCGCGACCGCGGTCTGCGTGACGGCGGAGTCGTGGTTGCCGCGGACCCACAGGTACGGGACCCCGAAACCCGCCATCGGCGCCAGCAGCTGGGCCTCGGCGTCGCTGCCGAAGTCGGTGGAGTCACCGGTGTCGACCACCGCGGACACCCCGAACTCGGTGGCCAGCGTGCTCATGAGGCGGTACGCCTCGGGGTTGTTGTGCACGTCGGAGACCCAGAGCACGCGCACGTCGTCGTCGCCGGTGGGAGCGGTGTCGGGCAGGCCCGACAGCGCCGAGTACAGCCGGGACACGCTGCCGGTGAGCGCGGCCACCCGGGTCTGGTAGACGTCGAAGCGGCTGCCCACGCTGGCCAGGTCGCCCACGAGAGCGGGCGCGCGGCTGAGCAGTCCGGTGTAGCGCGGCTCGGCCAGGGCGCGGCTGTCGGCGGTCGCCGCGGCGAGGCCGCCGGTGGCGAGCAGGGCGACGGCGACACCCGCCGCCCCGGTGACGACCGCGCGCCGCCGGCGGAAGACCAGCAGGCAGGCGAGCGCCCCCGCCGCGAGCGCGACCAGCGCCGAGCGCACCACGAGGCGGACGACGGCGGAGCGGAGGTCGGCGGTCAGCTCCTCGCCGACGGACGCGGCGGTGGTGCCGCGGGCGATCAGCGTGCGGGCGTCGTCGAGGCGCAGGCCGTCGACCTCGGCGCGCAGCCGCAGGGGGCCGCGGTGGGTGTCCAGCTCCAGCTCGCCCAGGGGCGGCACCTGCACCTGCGTGCCGCCGGTGAGCGAGGGCACCAGCACCAGCCGCGCGTCGACGGGACCGACGCTGGCGCTGACACCGCCCGCGGTGGCCGCGGCCGCACCCGCCGCGACCAGGGCCACGACGACGGCGGCCGCCACCCGCAGCCAGGCCCAGCGGCGCCAGGCGGCCAGCGCCCGGGTCTGCGGGGAGCTCCGGACGGCGATCACCGGCGGCACCCTACGGGGCACCGCCGGTGGTCACCGGTCAGCGGGGTGACCTCAGGCGAGCGCCTTCGCCAGGTTCTCGTCGAGCGTGGCGAGGAAGTCCTCGGTGGTCTGGAACGGCTGCTCCGGGCCCACGAGCAGCGCGAGGTCCTTCGTCATCTTGCCGCTCTCGACGGTGGAGATGACGACCTGCTCCAGCGTCGAGGCGAACTCGCGCACCGCGGGGGTGCCGTCGAGCTTGCCGCGGTGGTCCAGGCCGCGCGTCCACGCGTAGATCGAGGCGATCGGGTTGGTGGACGTGGGCTTGCCCGCCTGGTGCTGGCGGTAGTGGCGCGTGACGGTGCCGTGCGCCGCCTCCGCCTCGACGGTGCGGCCGTCCGGCGTGGCCAGCACCGAGGTCATGAGGCCGAGCGAGCCGAAGCCCTGGGCGACGGTGTCGGACTGGACGTCGCCGTCGTAGTTCTTGGTGGCCCAGACGTAGCCGCCCTCCCACTTCAGGGCGGAGGCGACCATGTCGTCGATGAGGCGGTGCTCGTAGGTCAGGCCCGCCGCGGCGAACCGGTCCTTGAACTCGGCCTCGAAGACCTCCTCGAAGATGTCCTTGAAGCGGCCGTCGTAGGCCTTCAGGATCGTGTTCTTCGTGGAGAGGTACACCGGGTAGTTCCGCGTCAGGCCGTAGTTCAGCGAGGCGCGCGCGAAGTCGCGGATGGAGCTGTCGAGGTTGTACATCGACAGGCTCACACCGGCGCCGGGGGCCTGGAACACCTCGTGCTCGATCGGCTGGGAGCCGTCGGACGGGGTGAAGGTCACCGTCAGCGTGCCCGCGGAGGGGAACGTGAAGTCGGTGGCGCGGTACTGGTCGCCGAAGGCGTGGCGGCCGACGATGATCGGCTTGGTCCAGCCCGGCACCAGCCGCGGGATGTTGCTGATGATGATCGGCTCGCGGAAGATCACGCCGCCGAGGATGTTGCGGATGGTCCCGTTCGGGGAGCGCCACATCTTCTTGAGGCCGAACTCCTCCACCCGCGCCTCATCGGGCGTGATGGTGGCGCACTTGACGCCGACGCCGTGCTTCTTGATGGCGTTCGCGGAGTCGATCGTCACCTGGTCGTCGGTGGCGTCGCGGTGCTCGATGCCCAGGTCGTAGTACTCGAGGTCGACGTCGAGGTAGGGGTGGATCAGGCGGTCCTTGATGAACTGCCAGATGATCCGGGTCATCTCGTCGCCGTCGAGCTCGACGACCTTGCCCTCGACCTTGATCTTCGCCATGCGCGTCCCTGTCCTCCGTCGGAGCAGTAGGTGTCCCTCCCGAACCTACCGAGGTCCCGCCGAGGGGCTGCGTCCAGGTGCGCCCGGACGGGCCTGCGGACCGCAGCGCGGCGCTCGGCTGCGGCGGGGTGGGGAGCGGGACCGGCGTGCGAGAGGGTGTGCCCGTGTTCCACGTCGTCCTCGTCGAGCCGGAGATCCCCGGCAACGCCGGCGCCGCCATCCGCCTCTCGGCCACCACCGGCGCCCACCTCCACCTCGTGCGCCCGCTGGGCTTCGACCTGGCGGACTCCAAGCTCCGCAGGGCGGGGCTGGACTACCACGACCTGGCCCGCACCGCGGTCCACGACGACGTCGAGGCCCTCTGGGCGCACCTGGCGGCGCACGGCGCCGGGAGGGCCTACGCCCTGACCGCCTCCGCGACCCGCCTCTACACCGACGTCGCGTACGCCCCCGGCGACGTCCTGCTCTTCGGCCGGGAGTCCGTCGGGCTCGCCGAGGACGTGCTGGCCGACCCGCGGGTCAGCGACCGGCTGCGCATCCCGATGCTGCCCCAGCGGCGCTCGCTGAACGCCTCCAACGCGGTCGCCGTCGTGGTCCACGAGGCCTGGCGCCAGCACGGGTTCGCCGGAGCGGGCGAGGCGGGCCGGGAGTAGCGTCGAGGAGGTGCTGCCCACCGACCTGCCCCTGCTCGCCGGCTGCTCCTCCCCCGCCCTCGCCCCCGACGGGTCCGTCGCGGTGGTGTCCGTGACCGCCCCGGACCTGGCCACCGACGAGGAGCGCGGCTCGCTGTGGGCCGTGCCCGCCCGGGGCGCGACCGGCGGCAGCGGCGCCGGCGAGCCCCGCCGGCTGACCCGCGGGCACCGCGACACCGCGGCCGCCACCAGCCCCGACGGCCGCTGGGTGGCCTTCCTGCGCGCCGAGCCCGGTGGCCGCCCGCAGCTGCACCTCGTCGAGCTCGCCGGGGGCGAGCCGGTGGCGCTGACCACCGACGCCCAGCTCCCCCTGGGCGCCGGCGCCCCGCGCTGGTCGCCCGACGGCTCGGCCCTGGCCTTCGCGGCGCGGGTGCCCGAGCCGGGCCGCTACGGCACGGCGAGCGGCCCGGCCCACCTGCGGGGGCCCGACGCCGAGCCGCCGCGCCTCATCACCGCACCGGCCCACCGGGTCGACGGGGTCGGGCACCTCACCGACCGGCGCCACCACGCCTTCGTGCTGGACGTCGCCGCCGCCACCTCCGGCACCGCCGGCGCCGGGGGTGCCGGGGGTGCCGACGAGCTGCCGGCCCCGCGGCAGGTCACCGACGGCGACGCCGACGACACCTCCCCCACCTGGACCACCGACGGCTCCGCGCTCCTGGTGCTGTCCGCGCGGCACGCCGGCGCCGGCCACGACCTGCGCCGCGGGGTCCACCGCGTCGACGCCGCCGCGGAGCGCGCCACCGAGCTGGAGCCCGTCGTCGTCGGCGACCTCGCCGTCAGCGCCCTCGCCGTGGGCCCCGACGCCCGCCTGTGGCTGCTGGCGACCTCCCTCGACGAGCGCGGCCTCGGAGCCGTGGCGCAGCCGGGGTCGCTGTGGACCGGGCTGTTCCCCGGACCGGGTGCGCCTCCGCTCGCGCGGACCACGGCCGGGGGGCTGGAGCGCCTGACCGAGCCCGACGTCGACCTGGGCGACCCGGCGGGCTCCCTCGTGGCCGACGCGCTCGGCGCGCTGGTGGTCGAGCGCTCCCGCGGGGCGCTGCGCCTGCTGCGCGTGCGCCCCGACGGCTCCCGGGAGGCGCTGCTCGACGGCCACCTGCAGGTGGTGGGCGTCGCCAGCACGCCCGACGGCGCCACGACGGTCGCCGTGGTGGCCGACGAGACCAGCCGCGGCGAGCTGGTGCGTGTGGGCCGCCCCGACGGGGACGACGGGCCGTCGCGCCTGACCGACGTCGGTGCGCCGCTGCGCGCCACCGGGCGCCTGCGTCCGCTGCTGGAGGTGGAGCACCCCAGCCGCGACGGGCACCCTGTGCACGGCTGGGTGGTGCTGCCCGACCCGGAGCGCCACGGCGCGGGGCCGCACCCGGTGCTGCTGCTGGTCCACGGGGGTCCTCACGCCCAGTACGGCTGGGCGCTGTTCGACGAGGCCCAGGTGGCCGCCGGGGCGGGGTACGCCGTCGTCATGGGCAACCCCCGCGGCTCGGCCGGCTACGGCCTGGCGCACGGCGAGGCGGTGCTCGGGGCGCTCGGCACCGTCGACGCCGACGACGTGCTCGCGCTCCTCGACGGCACCCTCGCAGACGGCTCCCTGCCGCTCGACGCCGAGCGGGTGGGGGTGGTGGGCGGCAGCTACGGCGGCTACATGACGGCGCTGCTCACCACCCGCACGCGGCGGTTCGCCGCGGCGGTGGTCGAGCGCGGGTACCTCGACGCGACGAGCTTCGTCGGCTCCGCCGACATCGGCTGGTACTTCCCCGACCAGCTGCACGGCTCGCAGGAGGCGATGCGGGAGCAGTCGCCGATGACGCACGTCGCCTCGGTGCGGACGCCGACCCTCGTGGTGCACTCCGAGCACGACTGGCGCTGCCCGGTGGAGCAGGGCCAGCGGTGGTGGACCGCGCTGCGCCGGCAGGGCGTGGAGTCGGCGCTGCTGCTCTTCCCGGGCGAGGGCCACGAGCTGACGCGGTCGGGCCGGCCCTCGCACCGGGTGGCCCGCTTCGAGCACCTCCAGCGGTGGTGGGACCGCCACCTGCCGGTCTGAGGCACCTCCAGGACCACCGCCGGACACCGCGAGGTCCCCCGCAGGGCGGATCTTCGTCACGGTACGGGCACAGTCCCAGCGGGACGTCGGTCCCGCGGGCCATGATCTGGGCATGACCTCCGAGGGGTCCGGCCCAGTGCCGGCGCAGCGCCGCAGGCGCACGCTGACCGACGAGCTCGCGCTGCAGGCGCAGACCGTCGACCTGCTCGCGCTGCGCGTGGCGGTCTCCGGTGAGCTGGCCTCCGAGCTGCGCGCCCGGGCCCTGGGGCTGCACCTGTCGGCGGCGGGCTCGGCGGTGCGCGAGCACGTGAGCCGGCGCCGCGACGTCGTCGCCCCCGTCCTCGCGGCCGGGGAGGCCGGTGAGCCGCTGGCGGCGTGCCTGGAGTCGGCCGACCGCGTCCTGGCGGCGCTGCCGGGCCTGACCCCGGGGGTGGCGGCCCTGCTGTGCCAGACCGCCGGCGTCAGCTCGCTGCAGCGGCTGGGCATGGCCGTGCGCGTCCTGTGGTCGGCCCTGGTCGACCACGAGCACCTCTGGACGGCCTCCGCCGCTCCGCTGGCCCGCCGCCAGCTGCTGGAGCGCAGCGCGGCCGGGTCCACCCCGTCGTCCAGCTGACCTCAGCTGACCTCAGCTGAGCAGCAGCACCACGGCCGTGAGCGCCGGCACGCTCATGAGGGTGCTGAGGAGCACGCTGTCGCGGGCGAGGCGCTCGGCCGCCCCGAAGCGGGTGGCGTAGACGAAGACGTTCTGCGCGGTGGGCAGCGCGGCCACGAGCACCACGGCCAGCAGGGCGTCTCCGGTGAGGCCGAGCAGCGGCCCCCCGACGACCCAGGCCACCAGCGGTGACAGCACCAGCTTGAGGCTGACCGCCGTCCACGCGTCGCGGTCGGCCCAGCGCGGGCCGGGTCCCGCCGACAGCGAGATGCCGAACGCGAGCAGGGCGCACGGCACCGCCACGCCGGCGAGCAGCTCCAGCACCGAGGCGACGGGCTCGGGCGGGGGCAGCCGGAGCAGCCCGAGCCCCAGCCCGACGGCCGCACCCAGCAGCAGCGGGTTGCGCAGCAGGCCCACCGCCGTGCGCGCCCACCGGGCCGCGGCCGGCACCGGCGCCGCCCCACCGCGCTCCCGGTCGGCCCGAGCGCGGCGGCGGGAGTCGAGCACCCCCACCGCCACCGGCGCGAGCACCACCAGCTGGAAGAGCAGCGCGGGGGCGACGATGGCGCCGTCGCCCAGCACGAAGACGGCGATGGGCAGGCCCAGGTTCACGGCGTTGACGTAGCTGGCCGAGAGCGCCGCGACCACGGCCTCCTCGGCGTCGTGCCGCCGCAGCCGCGAGAGCACCAGCGAGCAGACGACCGCTGCGAGCGCGGCGGCGGCCGTCACCAGCAGCGGCGACCCCAGCACCGCGGTGACGTCGGTGGTGGACAGGGTGCGCACCAGCAGCGCGGGGGTGCCGACGGCGTAGACCAGGCGCGCCAGCACGCGCTGCCCCTCCGGGCCGAGCGTGCCCCGGCGCCCGAGCACCCAGCCCACCAGGACGACGGCCCCGACCACGGCGAAACCCTCGAGCACGCCGCTGATCCGTCAGCCCTCCGGGTGGTGCGCCAGGGCGCTGCAGCGCCTGCTGGCGCGGCGGAGCCCGCCCGGTGCAGCGCACCGGACGGGCACCATCATGCGGCCGAGCGCCTCCCCGCAGACGCGCGGGCGGGCGGTGCGGCC
>Ga0325403_1007758_pt1 | contig 10264 bp, 4 predicted proteins | sample PopdelMetagenome_19_FD_205665 | JGI IMG/M metagenome (GOLD analysis project Ga0325403, IMG submission 205665) | Populus deltoides microbial communities from Bellville, Georgia, United States - Xylem-PdKOR-R4 | ecosystem: Host-associated > Plants > Phyllosphere > Stem > Wood/Secondary xylem...
CCGGATTTAACAGACTCCCTGAAACCGTAGAACGCTGATGGTTTCTCGTGCTGTGGATATTTTTTGTTTGGTAACACTAGTTTAAGATTTTCTGCTGAGACTACATACGCTATGTAATAGAATTCTTCTTTCTATTAATAAAGTCTATTCACTTATATCTTGTTACCTGGACTTCCATGTTATAATTGTGTTTTGAGGTTTATTTATCTCTTTTTTACATGTGAACAATCATATTGGCTCGAATAGCTTTAAAGGATGATGTGACTGTACTTAGAATAAATTCTAAGTTGCCTACGTATCTTTGTGGATAAAGGATCAAGTCACAACGTAGTTCAAAGTATTTTTTTGTCAAAGAGTTTTTTTTTTTTTTTTTTTTTTTTTTTTTGCATTACTGTACTCGGAACGAATTCCAAGTTACTTACGTATCTTTGTGGATAAAGGATCAAGTCATAACGTAGTTCAATTTTGTTTTTTTTTTTTTTGCCTGCCGCAGTTTTAGCTCGTGCGGGCTAGAAGCTATATCAGATTTCAAGCATGGTATCTTTTCAAGAATTTGACGTTGATAGGCCTAATCCTCAATGCATTCTCATCAACAATTTTGTAAGCTTCGTTGGTGTAGACTTCTTGAACCATATAAGGGCCATCCCATTTGGAGAGGAATTTGTTGCCCCCATCTTGGCAATATTTAAAACATTGGTGGAGTGTTGAGGAGATGATACCATTTTCATGTATCCATGGTCGTCCAAGTAACATATTATAAGTAGTTTTGACATCTATGGCATGGAAAAGTGCATTGAACTTCATATCTTCCATGTGTATCGCAAGCCTTATCTTTCCTATGGCGTTTTGCCCTTCTTATTAAAACTTTGAATCATTAGATGACTTGGGAAGAGTTCATCCATAGGAATCCCCAGCTCTTTCATAGTCTTAAGAGGTAGTATATTGACCGTCGAGCCATCATCCACCAAGATACGATTCACCATCTTTTCATCAACATATCCTTTAATGAATGGCAACTGATTATGGAGTTTTGATCCAAGCAACAAGTCTTCGTCGTTGAAGGATATCTCTGTTATGCAAACACCATGAGCCAAGTTTGAAGAGTGAGCATGACTTTCCTTCATGGCAGGTTCAATAAGAGTTTTCTCTTCATTAATATGATAGCAAGCAACAAGTGCATTTTCAATCCTTCTCGTCTCTATTGGCATGTACGTATCCAGTGTAACAAGCTTCCTTAGACTTTGAGCTGGAAAACCCTTATTTTTAACTGGTATGGATTTTTGTTGAATCTTTCGGCGTATCGGCTCAATTAGCTTCCTCACCATCGAGATCCTCATTCTAGCTGGCTTTGTCATCTACATGCGCCTCTTCCTTCCTCTTCTATGCATGACTAAAGTCCATCCTTCGTCATCATAATTTTCAGATGAATCAGGTTTCGAGTTGTCAACATGAGGTGCGAGGGTTATATATGGAGTTTGACTTGAGGATGTAATGAAGCTCATAGGCAAAATGATTCCAAGCTCTATAGGTTCAAAGGAGCCAAAAATTATTGTAGGGAGTGACTGGCGTGGTCCTAAATTGACCATGGTTGTGATATTAGAGGTTGCTACTTCATCATCGAAAATGATATCCCCATTCTCGTGTAGCCTCATGATCTTATCTTTCAGCACAAAGCACTTCTCTACGGGATGACTGATCAAGCGATGGTATTTGCAATAGTTTGGATTGTCCATTTGGTTTGCTTCATCGGGGCGTTTCACCTCCGGTAACTCAATGATATTTGCCTCAAGCAAATCATCCAACATCCTAGATATGTCTGAGTCGGGGAATGGATACACCTTTTCTTGTCGCTCTTTCAGGGATGGTTTCTTTCTTTCACCTTTTTGAAAAGTAACCGGTGTCGCCCGATCATTCCTCTTAACTCCAGTTGGTACCCTTGTGGTAGTCGAGTTAACTACTAAAGATTGCTTTCCCTCGACCTTTGCAGTGCTCTTTTCAAATCTATGACCTTCAAGCTTATTTCTCATTGGCTCTTGCATAGGTAATGATGAGCTTTCAGCCGCCGCAATGCTAAGTTCTATGTCGTGTGCTCGAGTAGCCAATTCTTCAAAAGACTTTGGTTTGATACCTTGTAAAATATAGCGTAGTCCCCAATGCATCCCTTGAATACACATGTCTAGCGCAGAAGTTTCGGTGAGCCGATCTCTACAGTTGAGGCTAAGGTTTCTCCACCGATGAATGTAGTCAATGACAAGCTCTTCCTTCCATTGACGTGTATTAGTGAGTTCAATCATGCTAACCATACGACGAGTGCTGTAAAAGCGATTAAGAAACTCGCGCTCCAGTTGCTCCCAAGTATCGATCAAGCCAGACTCCAAGTTAGTATACCAATCGAAGGCATTACCTTTCAAGGAACGAACAAACTGTTTTACCATGAGATCGTCATTAGTTCCGGCATTGTTGCAAGTCTCCACAAAGTGAGCTATATGTTGCCTAGGATTCCCTTTGCCATCGAATTGTTAAAACTTTGGTGGTTGATAGTTCGGAGGCATCCTTAGCAAGTCAATTCGTTGGGTGTACGGCTTCACATAAGAATATGAGGGTTGAACTGAGCTTTCTACTTGGTCCGTGATGGCTTCCTTGATAAGTTCTTTCAGTTGATTCATGGTAAAAATACCATCAGTAATACCGTGTATATTCCTTGCAACTCCGATTGTAGAATCCTCAATGACATCTAATTGATCTACTTGTAAAGCCTTGGTAGCCGAGGTTTGGCCTCCTTCATTCATGCTCTCAAGCTTGTTCATCAACTTTGTTATCCCGTGGTCTTTTGCCTTGAGTAAAGTCGAAAACCCCTCGATGAGTTTTGTCAAGTTAGCCACTTGATCCTCTAAAGATGTTGTCTCGGTCATCATCACTGACATGGTGCCAAAACCTGAAGCCTTACTTGGTGATTGACACGGAGAAGTTTCCATGGGTGAATTGTCGAAGTCGCCTTGAGTGCCGAAGAGAATTTCGCGCGCCCCACTTGACTCTTGTAATGGAGTTGCTTGTGGCTTCCTCTTTGAAGCGAGATCTTGTGCCCCTCTTGCATTCGAAGTTGATGTCAACTTGAGAGTCGGCTTAGTTTGTTCATACAACTTGACAATGGATTTTGTTTTCAATGGCGGGGTTGAAGAATCATCAATAGTATGTTGGTGACTTGAATCAGTGGCCTTGTTGCTTTTTGAAGCAACATGGTGATCATGTTCATCCTAGTTACCATTGAGAGTTTGTTGAAAATTCTTTCTTGAAGGGAAGAGATGAGAGGTAGAGATGTCCCTAGTGGAGTCGCTAGAAATTTGTAGACACAATTTTGAGCACCTGAAATTAAACAAGCACGCGTGTACAAATATATGATTTTATTAAATATATGAATGGGTACAATCTCTACGTAATATATTCTTTAAAAAGAATATGACAATCCTCTGATTCTTCCCTTGGATTTGATGTATGGTGACTTGATTTATTTGAGTAATCAAGCTAAGATTTGTGCTTTGCAAGAACGTGAATTTGGGCGTGTATTGCGAAGCGAGATGTTGTGATTTGATGCTTTGAAGAGTACCTTGATTTGTCTTCAAAGTGTTGTTGAAGAACTCTTATGGGGCGTTTTGGCTTGATCCAACAGAGCTTCGTTCTTGTTAAACTTCAAGCATAGATGAAGGAGGCTTGAGAACTCTTTGAGAGAGAGCTTCCTTGCTTGAAGAGAGAGAGAGAGTCTTGAAGAAAATTTGTATCCCCTGGAATCCCCCTCTCTTTAGGTTGAGGCCCTCTATTTATAGAGATATGTAGGGGCTCTCAGGTCCTTTTCAAATGCCACATGGCATAATTTTATTGATTGATATTTATTGACGAGATCTTGCATTTATGACAAGATATCTTGAATATCTCATCCCAAGTGTCAACTTTTCATTGGTCAAGAAATATATGAAGGCTCATTTATTTTCCATGTCATTTATTTCAATTTTATTTTATCCTTTCTTTTAAAGAATAAAATAACACATGGTAAAATTTGATTTGTAGAAAATTTATGTTTCTACAGCATGTTCTGATCTTCTTGTTCCTTTCTTTAAAGATATTGTTCATAGAAATGGGGTTGGCCCAAAACTCAACAGCATATGTTGGAGTGAACGTTGGTGTGGTTCTAGACTTGGGATGTTTTGATGTCAATATTGCTTTGAGTTGCATTAAAATGGCCCTCTCAGACTTGTATATGCCACTCACGGTGACTACAAAACCAGGCTGATCCTCACCACTAGGGACTCCAAGAGAGATGTTGTCGGAGCAGCTGCCGCAGGTCCTTCTCTACCTCTCCATTTTTTCTGTTGTCCCTTTTCTTATACCTTTAGCTGTTAGTCATTGTCTTGATGGCATGTTCTGTAAAACATCTCTTCTTTAGTAAATCCATTGGTTTTCAGAAAGAAAAAAAAAATGGCTAATTATTTTTTTCTGATTATAATGATAATTAATATACCCCCTTAATTATGCAGCATTTAATGGTAGAAATTCTTTATATTTACGAGGAAAGCAAAATGTAATCAATGCATATATATAAGAATACATTATTGCCGTATACTTGTTATCAAAGTAGTACTTTTGACAGAGACATTTCATTTTTTACATCATAATCATGAATAAATTCTTAACATGAGAAGTTTAATTATACAAAGTTTGCTTTACTTTTTTAGGTTTGCCTACTATCAAATAATTCTAGCCATAGAACCCAGATCATGAATTTTAAAAATTAAATTGAATTAACTTAAATTTTTATAAGTTACTTTTTACAAATAATTTATTTTTATTTTATTATTCTAATCATCTTTGTTAAAACTTGTTTTGAGTTTGATATTTGAAGCCTCCAATCCATACGGCATGGCAACTCTTTAAACACTTGTCCATCGGTTTCTAGGTGTCAAAAAAGCACTCTGTTTGAGGCCATCAAGTATGAGGCCTCTGGTTGGTTATTTGGGCCTGAGCCATCTGCTTATCTCATAATCAAGTACTTTCTTGTATTTTCTTTATAAAAAAAACAAGAAGAACAAGAAAGAAGAAAAATCAACTAGAAATGGCTGGACTAAAACTTGCTTGATAATTGACTTTATCTTGAAGATCAACAAATAATAACAAAGTGAAGAATTTTGTCCCAGTTGAACTTCTGCCCTTGTTATTTTACAAGAAAGAAGATAATTCACCAAAATCTAATTTTTACAATACATTTATTTAATGCAGCTAAAATCACAAATGGTTGGAGAGAAGCCGTACTCGTCTACAGTGACAATGAGTATGGAGAGGGAGTGATACCTTATTTAACTGATGCTTTGGAAGCGGTAGAAGCTCGAGTCCCCTACCGGAGTGTCATTTCTCCATCAGCCACTGATGATCAAATTGGCGAGGAGCTTTACAAGCTGATGACAATGCAAACTAGAGTTTTCATCGTGCATATGTATCGTTCTCTTGGCACACGGCTTTTTGCCAAAGCAAAAGAGATTGGGATGATGACTGAAGGCTTTGTTTGGATCATGACTGATTGTTTGACAGCTGATTTGTTGAGTACACCCGATCCTTCTGTCACTGATACAATGCAAGGGGTATTGGGCGTTAAGCCTTCTGTTCCAAATACAAGAGAGCTCAAATATTTTCGAGTTCCGTGGAAGCGGAAATTCGAAGACAACCTGATGTTTTTGATGCGGAGTTTAACATTTTTGGATTATGGGCCTATGATGCTGCAACGGCGTTGGCCTTGGCGGTAGAGAAAGGTGGAACTGCAAATTTAGGGTTTAAAAAGGCAAATGGTTCTAGCAATTCATCAACAGATCTTGCAACTCTTGGGGTGTCTTTAAATGGTCTAAACCTTCTTCAAGCTTTATCGAACACTAGTTTCAAAGGCCTTACAGGAGATTACTTCTTTGTTGATAGGTGTTGGGTGGTTCCGCACCATGACAATGGGACCACCACACACCACACATTTGAATAAAGAGGTTGAGGTGTGCTGGCTACCTCATGTAAATTGGAAATTTCACTATTGTGGCAGAATGGCCTTGCAAGAGAAAAAGAGAGCGCGTAGACAGCTTGAGCAGTCTGTCTTTATTCTCTGATTTCTAGTTCGTTCGCTGTTGTACCATGCTGAGATTTCAACAACAGCTTCCAAATACATTGCTCTTCATTCTAGATGATTGGATTGAAAATTAATAATGTCTAAGTTTGTTATTTTTGCAGAAAACAGGGCTGTTAATGTTGTGAGATTTTCTCAAGCCTTTCTATTTGTAATCTTGTTATATTTCAAGAATAGGTTGTTCTTCATTTTATATATATATATATATATATATATATATATATATATATATATATATATATATATATATGTTGTAGCCCTTATTTATAGTTAAGAAAGAACACTTGTGAACCCATTATTTGTTGATAGTGCAAGTTTTTAGGTGGACTACGGTCCTGTGGTTTTTCCCGAATCTGGATTTCCATGTAAAAAAATCTTGGTGTTGAATTGTGTGCTTGATTGTATAATTTTGTTGATTGGTTGATCCTATTTTTGATTGCACAAAGAGGAAAAAGAATTGGGACTTGTGAATTGTGTATTTAGTTAGATTGGTGTCCGGTTTTCCCAATAGAATGGTATCAGAGCACTGGCTGTGTAAATTGAATTTCTTGTGTAATTAAAATGGAAAAGAAAGATTTGGGCATGATAAAGCTCACTTCCTCTAATTATTTTTTATGAAAAACAATGATGGAAGATCATCTATATTGCAATAATTTGGCTTTGCCTTTTGAGTGCAAAAAATAAAGTCTATGATATGAATGAGGAAAAATGGAATGGGCTTAACACAAAGGCGACTGCTAATGTTAGAAAATAGATATCTTCTAAGTCCATTAATTATATTTCTCAAGAACATGACTGCTATACAATTTGAAAGATATTGGAAGAAACCTTTATTAAGAATAGTGCATAGAACAAGGTTTTTGTAATTAGAGACTTTGCGAATTTGAAGTACATTCAGCACGTGACATCCGTGCGTTTCACTTGACAATCACAGTCCGGTAAGGATAAGTAGAATCGATGTGTTCACTGTTTCTATCACGACCCGATTCCTAGATCCATGACCGGCACATAGGCAAGATTCCCCTCCATGGTTCCATACTTATGCGAACCCAAACTTACATACAATCTTATCCTTTAAACAACTCAATCAGAGTTCAACGCAGCATTAACAACAAACTAACTTCATAATATAATTTAATTGTCTTAATATAATAGTTCATATAAATTCATAATTTTGGAGCACTAACTAGACATAAAGGAAAATGTACAAATTACAACCAAAAGAACAGGTTCTGAAAGTCCAACAAAAGTGAACTACTATCAAGCTATAAGCCTGAAAATAATAAAAAAATGAGAGGGTGAGTTCAACAACTCAGTGAGTAGATAAAGTTCAATATACACACACGAGATAATACTACAATGAGAAATATATATACAATTATGGCTATATGTTCTTATAGGAAGGTTTCTCAAATAGCCATAACCAGAATATCATATGGTAAAAATCGTCAGAAAATCGAAATGCAATGAGCATGAGGCTCCATACTGTGGGATGATCAGTCCACACAGGTTGGTGACTCCCCCGACCAACTAGGGTTCAGATACGATGTGCACAAAGATTAACACTACCCTGTTAGCATGGGTATTATGACTGACATACCATAGGTTCATAATCATAATCAAATAGACATATTCATATCTCAAGGCTCAACTCATGACATCAATCAAATGAGGAGCTATCAATTCTGAAGTCAATTCAAAATATATATACTGGTTCATATCAAGAATTCGGATTCAACAATTGATCATGCTTATCATAACAAGGATAATAATCAACATATATATTATCAAGAAGCATGATCCAATTTATATTAAAAAATCAAATATGTATAATATTTCTCATGCATATGAAAAATTATCCACTCATCTGACTCGAAAGCAAACAGAAGTCAAAAGCAGATACTGAAGGAAATCCTAATGGCGTCCCGCTGGTAGAATATCAGGATTATCTGAATACAAAGAAGACATATTCGAGAATGACTCAAAAGAACATATAACCTATTTAATACACTTAACTAAGGGTGTATTCCGTAACCCTATATGTTTTTAAAGTAAACTAGTTATTTTCCCAAAAACCTAAAATTAAACGGTTTTCCCGAAATCTAATCCATAATAAAACAAATAATAAGACTTGATAATAATTCACTAAATAACCCTAATTTATTCATCAAACCAATTTGCAAAATCTAATATTACAACTAGGGACCAATCTGAATTTTATCATATTTTTAAGGGTCAAATTGTAACTTTGTCAAATTGGAGGACCAAACTAAAAATATCATAAATTCATGACTATAGTGGAATTATGTCCATAATTCATCCTCATTTCTGTCCAGAATCTCTAATTAAGCTCCAGAGACCATTCTGGAATTTTTCCAAATTTTTAGGGTCAAATTGTAATTTTTGTCAAATGGAGGACCAAACTAAAATTGTCATAAATCCATGACTACATTGAAATTCTGACCATAATTAATCCTCAATTCTATCCAGAATATCTCATTATGCTCCAGGGACCATTCTGGAATTTTACCAAATTTTTAGGGTCAAATGGTAATATTTGTCAAATTGGAGGACCAAATTGAAAGTGTTAAAAATTCATAACTATACTGGAATTCTGCCTATAATTCATATTTTATTCTGTTCAGAATCTCGGAATATGCTCCAGGGACCAATTTGTACTTTTCCAAAGTTTGGGGACTAAACCGTAATTTTCACAAATTGAGGGACCAAACCGAAATTTTGTCATCATCAACTTCCAACCCAGAATTTCAACAGAAAACCTACTGTTCTTTCCAGATTTCTAACTCAAAATTTATCATTTACCTAAATCATAACTCAAAATCATCATCTTCATCTACAATCTTCCATAATCAACTAAATAATCAATTACCCACAACAATCAACTCTATAACATTCAAATTAATTCATCAATTAAACCCAAATAAAATTTTCAAAACCCTAACATTCATCAAAAATGAAATTTAAAGTTCAAGAAAACATATTTATACATTTAACAACCTAAATCTTACCTTTAAACTTATTTTCTCCGATTCTCTTCTTTTTCCCTTATCTTTCCCTCTTTTCTCTTCTTCTTCTTCCCCTTTTCTTCTCTTCTCCCGTCAGTTTTTCACTTTTAAAACACACCTCTCTTCTTCTTTTTTTCTATTTATATTTATCAACTCTTTGTTCAATTACTACAATACCCCTTATTCATTTACACCCATTTTTAAGCCTCCAAGGGCTTTATTGCCTTTTCCTACTCATTTTATTTCAAAACATCACAGTTTTGTTACCACGCACATCGGCAGCTCCATTATGTTCTTTTCGCATGTGAAGCGAATGGTAGGATTTTTTTATTACATCCATTTTTTATAAATATATTTAACTAACAATATTTTTATTGCAAACAATAGTTCGTGGATCGATGCGAGCCAAGCCTGATTGAGCTTTTTTTAAAAACGCATGTGCAGAGTGATGACCGCCAAAAAATGGTGTAGTGGAGCTAAACTCAACACTTTGTGGTATGTTGATTTTCAATCATTTATTTCTTAAACAACAATGTTTTTCAATCAAGTCATATTTATAAGATTTTTTTTTACTCTTTACAGCTTCCTAAATTCACATTCAAAGTGATAACATGCGAGCACAATGTTCTAAGAAATTTCAGATATTAAATAAGTCATCCGCAATTATATGTATTTACAATTTGATAATGTCTTAAAAAATTCAAACCCGAGAAGATAAGGGGCCGGGGAGCGGAGCCCCTTACCAACGACACCTTAAAAATTAGAATCTGATGCTAATGTAAACGCATGTACTCTGATGTAGTCAATGTGTAAACGCAATGAAATAAGACGACGAATATCTTTGATTAGTATGAATCCCACCCCAGCAAACCCGAGGCAACTACTCCATATATAGAATCATACGCGATATATCCATACATCCAAGTGCATCTGCTTTGCCTCTCTTGTTGACATTAGATGTCAATATATATGAGAAATTTCCAAGTAAATGCAAATGGGTCGGAATCATCCTCTTTCAATTTTTTATTTTCACATTTGATGATGTGGGTATGAATCAGCTTGACGGTTGATCCTCAAGAGGAGGTAT
>Ga0325403_1007763_pt1 | contig 10261 bp, 3 predicted proteins | sample PopdelMetagenome_19_FD_205665 | JGI IMG/M metagenome (GOLD analysis project Ga0325403, IMG submission 205665) | Populus deltoides microbial communities from Bellville, Georgia, United States - Xylem-PdKOR-R4 | ecosystem: Host-associated > Plants > Phyllosphere > Stem > Wood/Secondary xylem...
GAGGAGCTTTCTCTTTCTCTCTTTCTTCTAGGAATACTCACAGTGACAGAGATTTTTCAACAATAAAACATTTAAAAAACTGGGAGGCCAGGAGTCTGTTCCGACTCTGATCCGATTGTGTTTTAAATGTTGTTTTTTTTTAAATAATTTTTAAAAATAAAAAATATTATTTTATTATATTATTAAATAAAAAAATTGAAAAAACAACTATCCGGAAACATCCCACCTGTGTAGCAGATCGCACCACGTTATTATCTGTTTTTAATAAGATTGCAGCATGTTATTGGAAGATTCTCTTGTCCGGGATTAAGTATAGGCAATATCTTCCTCTCTGCTGTTCTTAACCAGAAATCTCTTCTCGTGGCCGTTGCCGGATCGGAGTGCAACAAAAAGATTGTGTTGAGTGGCCCATGAAGGAGATTTTTGCCGGAATTTGACGCTAACGTTTACAAAGGTTTGAGGAGGAGGAACATTAAGCTGCCGGGGGAGTGGGTTGCTTCTTGTAGTCGACGGGTCGTCAATAGAAAGGGAAGGATAAATTTAATCCCTTGTTCCTAGCAGCAGTTGCATTAGTTTCTCTTAAAAAATAAATATTTTTATTAGTTTTTTTTATTTTGTTTAACAATACTAATACTAGTTAGATTTTATATTAGCTTTATAACTATTTATTTTCTTTTTTTCTTTTTCAATTAAATTTAGACCGAGTAGTATAAATAGGTTCTTTAACTTATTTCTGGTTGAGTTTTCATATTTTAAGATTTTAATTTAGAATTTTGAAAGATATATTTTTATATTTATTTTAAATTGTCTAAAACGTTTTTGATAGTGTTCTTATTGCTTTTGATTTTTAAGAAATAAATGATATCGAGCAAAAAGTTGGGTTTTTTAAAAAATAAATAAATAAAAGTATTAATAAGAAAATGAAGATTTATACATGCAAATTAATTGTTTCAATTAAGTTTCAATTATTACTCTTTTCAAAAAATACAATGAGGTAGAACATTGAATATTGAATATCTTAATCCGAGTATATACTTAATTTTTAATCATAGTTAAAAAAAATATATTATTTTAATATATTTTTAAGTAAAAAATACTTTAAAAAACAATCATAATCACATTTTGGGTGTATTTAAAATTATGGTAGCGGTGACAGTTTAAAGTGTTTTTACTTAGAAATACATTAAAATAAAAAAAATTTATTTTTGACATAAACACATCAAAACAATCTAAAAATATAAAAATAAATTTTATTTTAAACAAAAAAATTCCAAAATTTAAAAAAATATACCACATTTCCAAGCACTCCCTTCCATCCACCTCAAAATTTCGTAGTTTTCCCGCACAAGACATTCAAATTCTTAGAAAAGTATTCTCTTGAAGGGGGAAAAATCCTACAAAAATATGGGATGGGCTTCCCATTTCCTTCTCGGCTGTCGTGGACATTAACATTCAAGTAAGACCCGGCCCGAACTGGGTGCGCAAGAGCCTGCTGAAGTTGGACCTCGTTGGCAGTAGAGGGCCAAAGCCCACCCATCAAGCCCACACATATTATAAATAATCCAGGCTAATTATGTTCTGATAAAATAAAAGCCCATGGTCACTATTTTGGGTTCAAAAAAACCGAGCCCATAGCTTGATACGATCCTAAAAATCTTATAATTTGAAGTATTTCTATCAATGAAAATCCCACATCACCATTTTTGTCTCCTTTCTCTTGAGTTGCATTTATTAATTTGAGCATTATTAGTTCAGCTAAAACATGGAGAAAAATTATAATTCTGATACTTGCCTATTATTTCTACGAATATATATAATCATACCGTGTACTACTTTAATTCTAATTCTACATATTTTCTTTTATATTATGCTCTTTTGCACAATTAAATCTAGTGGATGCTAACTATTTCAAGCTCCTTTATGGGACGAATATTTTTTTCTAATAAAAACTTTAAAATGTTGGTTTTTTTGACATTTTTTTTACATAAAAAATATTAAATGTAAATTGAAAATTTTATACAAATATCTAATTACAAAATTGAGAATCGCATATGTCAATAAATAAAAAAATATCATTAATGATAACTAAATATGTATTTGAAAACGTTGAGAGGAGAATGTAAATAAAAATATTTGATCTTGTAACATGAAACATTTACTTGATAATGTTCAATGATTGTGTTAATTAAAATTAATTTTTTTATTTAATTAAATGATAGAAGAAATAAACACATAAATAAAATTAATTTAATAAAATCAAAGAGAAAAAATATCTTGCAAGGTTGCACCTATTAGAAATGCTATAAAAAAATATTTTTTTTATTTTTAAAAATAAAGTTCAATATATAAAACATAAAAAAATTATAGATGAATTAGAATAACCTTGCCAAAAATTAAATACATACAAAATAATTAAAAAAAACTAACCACTATTTAAAAAAGAGTAAATACAAAAAAAAAACAAAAATCATAGAGAAATGATATTAATTTAAATATAGATAAAAAATATTTTTAGAAAAAACATAAAATAAAATCATAATTAAAAAAACGAGGTCAGATATTACTAGATTTGACCCATTTATAAAGAGCCTATGTGTGCGCCTTCAAGAGCAACCCACGGGTGGGCCTGATTTTAAAAACAATTCAACCATAGAGAAGCTGACGACATGTCATCCGCTCGATATTCTTTGAAAAAAAAAAATTCTTGACGACATGTCATCTGGTTTTTCCTAAATTTCAACTACTTTGGAGCTGAAAAATCTAGGTCCATGTTTTTTTATCTAAAAACTCATTCTCAACCTATTTTTAATTCAAAACACCTAGAAAAGAATCTAAACACTTTAACAAACCCATAAATGACCTTAAAAAACCATGTAAAAATCCAAATTCAACTTGAAAAAAAAACTTCACGAGCTCAGGTATGAAGCTTTAGGCAATTTCAAATTAAAAAACACATCTAAGTGTAACTAGCCTAACCAAATGAAAAACTCGTTGACACGAAGATCAATTATTTTGGTGATTGAAATCAATGTCAAAACTAATTTTCTCTCTCTGCCACCAGAATTCAATGATCTTCCTCTCACTTTTCTCAAATCATCAACTAAAATAATAAGAAAAATAAAATTTTGTACCATGAATTGTCAAAATATTGAGGGACCCAATAGATATAACATGTGAAGTTAATCTGAGGAATAGAGTGAACTCTTTTTTTTTTATAATAATAGATTGATTTATTAATTAAATAGATATCCAGATAATGATTGGGAGAAATACAATGAATTTAAAAAAAAAACAAAAAAAAAAGCTAAAGAAAATTTTTTGTAAGAACTTTGAAAATTTATAATGCATTTTTTATTTTGATTCTCCACCTTTTTGTAAGAACTTTGAAAATATATATTATCTATTTTTGATGTATTTTTTCATTTTGATTCTTTACCTTTTAATTTTTCTTTTTAGCAAACAAATTTAATTCAATTATCCTTTAATTTATGCTAAAAACGAGAGAGTTAAAAGACCAAAATAAAATTAAAGAAAGAAAAACTTTGAACAATAAGTCTACGGTAACGTGTTACTTTCAGTGTTTTCAATAAAATGGACGATACACTTTGTTTTTCCATTTGTCCCCTGAAGAAAACTCCTGGCCTCGCCACTGGTTTTATTAATGGCCATGTGTTTGACCCTATAGACTGCACCATTTAATTAATCAATAAGAACATTTTCCCAACAGTTTTATGCGTTTGATTATAGTACTGATCTAGCTTGCTTAAAAAACCAAGTGTGTTAAGAATATTAAATACAACGATGATGGCAACCAGTTGTGTTATTGGCTCTCTCCTCTCCCATTTTTCTCAGGTTGCCATGATGATCATCTCCAAGTGGGGGTTTGATTTCTCTGGTATACAATGCGGCTGCCAATTGCCAACATCAAAATTCTTAGCTGGGGCTAACTAGAAGGCTTTTCTTTCCTCAGCATGTGACTATTAGGTGAATTATAGATGCCATGGAAGCTCGACAGTGACATGGAGAGGTGTCACAATCCAGAGAGAGATGCAACAGGTCACCAGAGTTAGGTAGATGTAACATGGGTTCTTGCGTGCAGCTCTTCTAGATGCAAATCCAACTCCCATTAATTTCCCTCTCTTTTCTTATCAATCATTTTACACGGCAGAAACCCTAAGGGAAAAACCAAAAGTAGCCAGATCCATGCATTGATGAACAAAGACAAAGGTAGCTGTAGTTTCTAACGTCACTAAGCCTATCAGCCTCTACCTTTCATTTTCTGGATGCCATGGCCTGCGTCTTTGCAGCACCCTCTGTAGTTAATTTCTATGATTTTTTTGTTTTTTATATTAACCTCGTTATTTCCATCTTATTCCTTCAAATATCTCTAACAAAAACGAACGAGTAGATAAGTATTTTAAAAAATGTAATTTTAACATTAATTTCTTCTCTTTTAGTGTAGTAAATAGGATTGATTTTTAGATATTGAATTTCATTTAGAATTCAACTTTTGACACTTAAAATGATTCTAAAAATTTCATTAAAACCTCTAATTAAATTGAATCCAATTAAAAAGTTACAAAAATATAAATGATTAGTAGAATAAAATATTAACCTACTCAATTATCTCAAGTCAAGAAGACCTTTTACAACTGAAACCAAGATTATAACTCATATATAATAATAAAATTAGAACAAAATCCAGGTCCCAGCAGGGACCTAATATTTTTTTTTCGTTTTTTTTTTTTCCAATAAAAGGCTCCGTGCGCATTACACAATTGAAGTAAGATCACTCCTGCTTCATATCTAAATTCTTCTCACCCTTATTAATATATATTTATAATTCAATCTTTGATCAATATAAATAAAGATTAAGTTCTTTTTTTCAAAAGTTTAAAAACATATTCTTTACATAAACCCAATCTACTCAATGTTACTTTCTTGATATTTAAACCCATAAAATCTCAAGTTTTAATCATGTCATCTTTGAATCTTGTCGTCATTATATTTTTAATCCAAGATCCAATTACCTGTCATTTGTTGCTGAGTTGCGCTTACGAGAGGGGCACAAGACAAGAAATTAAAGGCTCAACACGACGTGAACTTTGTAGATGCCACCTGAGCTCTCTACTAGTTTTTGATAGATAAATGGGCACTTTACAGAGAGGTGCTTTCTTCCTATCATGTGATTACAGGCTTATTCTATGAAGGAGTCGGCATTGATGGTGTCACTCCTAAAACTAAACACACTAGGGTTCTGTGGGTAACGTGTTCTAACCCCTTTTTTTTTCTTTTTTTTTTCTTTTTTTGATCTTCTAGATGATAGTTGCTTCTACTTTCTCATCACCCTCTGATGGTCTAATATATATATATATATCACCGAAATTAAGTTCTAAATAGTAGTAAAATGGAGAAAAATGTGCATGGACAAACAAGAAATTAAGGGGCAAAAAATCAGACCCCACGAATTGATGACAAGAGACAGGGGCAGTTAAATTCTCTAACATCACTTTTATACCCACCCTTTGAACAATCTTCAAAGGTTAAATGTAAATTACTCCATTATTTATTAATCAAGAAAAGAGAGAGCAAGGACCCCAGCCACATGGGTAACGTAAATTGCTTCCTTCTACGCTATATACGGGTAGATGGCCTCACGTGGAATAATGGCCTAGTTGACTTAAAATTCAAGTTTATTAGAGAAAAATAAGTTTAGAAAAATCAAGTTTATTATTGGTTAGCTTGATAAATATATGCGTTTTTTTAAAATTATGGTTGAAGTTATTGATAAACAAAAAGTATTTCTAAAATATTCGGATAAAAATAAGGTTTGAATTAGTATTAAAAAATCAATTCAATCAAAATGTTTAACCTATTAGGTGAGGTCTCAATATATGATTTATGTTATTCTTTAACACACCCCCTAAAATAAAAGTCATTTGGACTTGAGACTTGCACATACCCACACTACATCGTACTTAATTTTTTTGTCAAATAAATATAGATGATGAGATTCGAACCCGTGGTTGTTTAGTTATTAAAACTCTGATACCATATTAAAAAATCATTTCAACCCAAACATTTAAACTATTAGATAAATTTTTAAAATATAATTTATATTATTTTCTAATAATAACCTAAACCTAGATATATTTATAAATCTTAGATTTTTCTATCAAAAAAATAGTCAAAAAAAATTAAAGGGCATAACATTGATTGATGGAACCAAGTAAAAAAAGTCGGTAGAAAATGCTTCCGAGGATGGACATCAGTTATTGATGGATCCCACAAATAAAAACATGGTTTGGTTATACAAACATAAAAGCCACCTAAAACAGGCTATATGTCTATATCCAAGGTCAAAGGGTGACTAATTAATCAAGATATCCTTGTCTGTGGGCAGGTATATATCAATTTTCTTACTATGAATTCCTTTTTAATTTATTTTTGGATAAAATTTTTGCTGTAATTGTCATTATGAGGCTACAAATAAGCTCATTAATTTATTCCTATTTAGGATTAATGCATGTTTAAATGGGGATAATGCTATTTAATTACATAATAATCAAATAAATTATGGTAATGAGAAGGGAAGTTACTAATTATTACTGTTTGTGTTTTAATATTTTAATTATAATTAAAACAATCAATTTATTGTTGTTTTTAACTTCAACCATAGTTTTTTTTTAAATGATTAGTTATTTTTCCAATGAGGAGGCAAGACTTATAAGATACAACCTAATTAAAGGAGTTCTTCTAAATCTTTTACAATTCAGACGTTTCCTACCCTTTCCCCTGTTCTTCAATTTTCCTCACTCTAATTTCTTTATGCTTCCCATATTTGCTTTGACAAGCGAACAGGAGGCAAAAAATACTATACAAAGGACCAAGCAAGAAAATATATATATAGAAATGGATTACGGCAGACAGAAAACTCTTTCACCCATCAACTGCTAAACATGGGCGCATGCAGAGTCAGATTGACAGGCAAAGCAAAAGGGTGCCTCATGCTTGTACGTAAGCTTTAATATTGCTCGTTCACCTAATTAGGTTTGCAAAGGCACAGAAAACACCCGACCACATGTACCACACCCACCTATTAACTTGCATAATAAATGTCTACAAATGAATATGAATCAACCAAACATTTCTGCTTGAATGATATATATATATATATATATATATATATATATATATATATATATATATATATATATATTAAAGGAAGCTTAGATATATAGCAAAAGGCATTGGGTACCTGTAGACAACTGGAAATTTTGTTTAAAGAAAAGGAAGGGTCAAATTTGTTTGGATGGCTAAAATCCCATGAATTCCCATTAATATTTGCAGGGATCACATATACCTCAGTACTGCATGGGCACATGACACCCTCTCTTTCTCTCCTGTGACCCTTCCTCACCACCAAACCCTAGCTAACCTAAACTGTTCGATCTCTTCTCTTCACAATTTCCCATAATTTTAATCCTAGATTCGCTTACCTACCTACCTCCCAAACATGTCACATGTTCTTTTCGTCTCTCCCCAGTAAGCGAGATCGATGTGGTTCTGAAATTAAATCCTTTGACTATACTGATAAATAAGGTTTAAGCTACTACTGCGCCCGAGAGGTTTGCCTATGGCCAATATATATGGGATAGTATAAGCTCTCTCTTGTCTCCTGACCACCATAGGTGTTTTGCAAAATCTGAAAAACCACACAAGCTTGTACCGGTAGGGATTTGGATAGTTTAATACAGAAGATGGCCAGAGTATTATTATTATTATTATTATTATTATTATTATATGCATTAATCAACTATGCACAGATCATAGTATCATCAGCCCAGTCCCATACAAGCTAGCTAGCTTGAATCTCACACATTGCACAAGGAAACATAAACTACTAGCTTACGTGTCTATAGTTAATGAATTGGGAGAGAGTTCCGGCATGCTTTGTGGACCATGCATGTAATAAGATTCCATACAAACACGTGGTTTATGATTTATATATATATATAGCTTACGTGTCTATATATATATATATATATATGCCAATTTATAAACCAATTACGGTCCCGTGGATTGTTGGTAAGCCTTTCTCTTTTGCTTTGGCATTTTCCCCTTTGGTGCTATTAAGGTTCTAGAAGTACCAACTAAACCACCGGCGGTCGGTCTCGTACTATAAAAACACAATCAAAGTACCCTGATTTGTATTGTCAATTTTACTAGGTTGTTGAGCACAGAACAGCACAGTTAATTCGTGAAAACCAAAAGGCACGAAACACACATGGTTACCTTGCGATTTGGATTGATCATGTATTTTAATGGGTTTGATTTCTTTGTTGTTTATGTAAAATTTTTTATTTAATTTTATAATAAAATTAGATGCTTATAAAATCGAGCACCAATCCTAAAAAAATATTTATTTGAGATCGTTATAACCCTATAGAAAATAAAAAAAAATAAACCATGAATTCTATTTCTCAACCAATCCAATATTAGAGAAGAATGAAAAAAAAAAGCAATTAGAAAAATTAAAGGACCAAAAACTAAAAAGCAAATATATCAGGTTTGATGAATAAACATGTTAAACCCGTGAATTAGGTAACTCGAGCCAACAAGTTAAACCTGTAAACCAGGTGATGGACTCCATTAGGATTAATAACTTGTTTTTTTTCTAAACTATTTTTTATTTAACTATGTGATAACAAAAATAGACGATTGCAAAATCAAACGTCAAATCAATACTTAGATTTTTTTTTAAAACATGATAACCTCATAGAAAGCAAAATTAAACAAATTATAAAACTCAATTCTCAACAAACCCAATATTAAAATATAAAATAGAGAAAAATAATTTTTTTTAAAGAGAAAATTTTGCTAAACCCTTCAACAAGCCAATAGACGTTCTAAAACTTAATAACATGTTTTTTTTTCAAAACTATTTTTTTAACTATATGACAAAAAGAAAAATAAATGATCACATAATTGAGTTGAATTAATAAAAAAAACTATTGTTAAACCCGCGAACCTGGGTAATGGGGTTACCTTGCCAAACTTGCAAACCGAGTCATTAACTCTACAAAGTTTAATAACCTAGTTTTTTTTAAATTATTTTTTATTTCATTGAACTTTTTTAAAAATAGATCATACTGCTATACTGAAATATTTTTCTAATACTACTTTGATGTTGAATATTTTTTTTATATCGCAATAATTATATAAAAGACAAATTAAAATAAATTGTCAACTCTAAATTTTTATAAACACATCATATAAGAATTAAATTAAAAAAATAATCGAAGAAGACAAAAGATGAAAAAAAACTATGGTTGCAATTCAAAGTGCTAATAGTTGGATTGATATTTTTTTTCCACACCTTTTAACTTTATACTTAATCCTATAAATATATCATATAAGAATTAAATTAAAAAAAAATAACCATAAAAAAAAGAGATAGAAAAAAACAATGGTCACAATTTAAAGTGCTAATAAGTGCGTGGAAACTTTTTTTTCTCACGCCTTTTAACTTTATGTACTTAATTTGTGTTTTACTGTAGGTTTGGCCACTTCCGTCGTCCTGTCTATTTTCTACCTTTGTCAGGTAACATAAAACCATCTCTAGCCGACGAGGTTTTAACTTAATTTCTGCTCATGTCTAAAGTTTAAATTCGAACTTTCTTTTTTTATAAAAAAAAGAGAGAGAGAAGAAAAGAAAGCATAAAACTTTCCATACACATGATTCACAAATTGTTAATTTGTAATCACTAAAGCAGTTAATTAGTGTAGTTGGGGAGATTTAAAGGAAATAATATGGAGATTTAAAGGAAATAAAATTATAAATAAGAGAGTTTAAAATATTTAAGAAATATTTTATAATTATTATTCATGTATATCTGATAATTATGATCTTGGATAATTTTTATTTTGTATTTGGAATTTTTTACTAAGTATGTAGAGGTAATTTTTATTTCATAAAATATAAATGATAAATATACCTTATTTATTCTAAATAGTTTTTGTTAATTATTAATTGGTTTTTATGAAAATAGAAAGGAAGAAGGAGAAGTAAATGTAGAAATTAGAGAAGAAGAATGATTGTGTTATGTCTCAGAGTATAAGGTTTCAAATATTTTTTTTTGTATATCCATGTTTTTTTTTTATATTAACTAGCTTGACTTGCTTCATACAACGTAGGAAAGGTGGAGATATAATCTTGTAATAGTAAAATAATATTATTCTACTACTCGTTTAATCACAT
>Ga0325403_1007764_pt1 | contig 10261 bp, 5 predicted proteins | sample PopdelMetagenome_19_FD_205665 | JGI IMG/M metagenome (GOLD analysis project Ga0325403, IMG submission 205665) | Populus deltoides microbial communities from Bellville, Georgia, United States - Xylem-PdKOR-R4 | ecosystem: Host-associated > Plants > Phyllosphere > Stem > Wood/Secondary xylem...
AAGAAGATTCCAGCCAGCTTACATGGTCCCCTGCGATATTTTTATTTTAATAGGTTTGGAGTCAGCCTCGGGTTGGGGAACAGTTCTGTAATTGATGGGCTTTCAGGTTTGGAACGCAATTACGGCGCCGGTTGACTGGATATGGGTCGACCAGGTTGTCGTGTGAACGGTGAAGAAAAACAGATCAGGCACACGCGCAATTTGTGGCCTGGCAGTTAGGTGATGTGACTTACGGATGTTTTGGAAAGGTAGGAGTTATTGTTTGTTAAAATATTTTTTATTTAAAAAATTATTAATTTTTTTTATTTTTAAAAATTATTTTTAATATTAATATATTAAAATTATCTAAAATTATTAATTTAAAATAAAAATAATATATAATTTTTTAAAAAATATTTTTAAAACATAAAATAAATAATTCTGAGAGATACGTGTAGCTTTATAACTATTTTTTAGGTTTTTAATATGGTTTAAAAACTAGGATAAATTGTGTTGTATAAAAAATAATTTTTATATATATTTTTAGAATTTTTTAATATGATAATGTTAAAAATAAAATTTAATTTTTAATGCTTTTAATGATTTTAATGCTTCTGTTCTCTGCCGCTACATGGGCACTCGCGTAGAGCGCAAGTTATGTCAGGTGGGGTCCTTGCATTGATTTGGATCATACGGATATCGTTAAAGAAAAGCTGTGTAAATCGTGCATACATAAAATCATGGTTCTGATGAAAACAGAAAAACGATGATGATAGCGCCGTTGTTTCTATTCAAAAAGCATGTATACTCCAAAAATGTATCCGTATCTGTATTGAACAAGTATCATATACGAATGTGTTGGGTATGGTATCGAGGGGATATGATAAAAAAAAAATAGTTGAAGATTTCCAGGTGAATTGCTCGTGATTTATAAGTTTAATTTTTACATGAACTACCCTCCCTTCGATATATTAGCTACAAAATAGGGCATAATTGAAACAATTATATATTCAAGGACTTATTGAACACGGTTTTTAAAATATAAAAACATGTAAGGGGTGTAATTCAATTGGTCAGATTCTGGGTTTGCTCGCCGGAGATTTCTAGTTCGAGTCTCACAAACTTCAGAGTCAGAGCCACTAGAGGTTTACATGGTCGCTAACTTCAAGGCCTGTGAGATTAGTCGAGGTGCGCGCAAGCTGACCCGGACACCAATGTTAATCTAAAAAAAAAAACATGCGAGCTATTTATTCTTTTTGGAATAAGAAGCATTTTTTACATCATATAACTTTTTTGTCTGGGGTTGTTTGTTTTTGTGTTTTAAAAGTGTTTTTGGAATTTCATGTTTTTTTTTCAAATTAATATTTTTTGGTGTTTTCCAATAATTTTGATGTGCTGATATCAAAAATAATTTTTTAAAAATAAAAATTATTATTTTAATACATTTCCAAACGAAAAATACTTTGAAAAGTAATTATTATCATATTTCCAAATAACCCTTTAATAGAAAAAATAAAAAAAATGACATATTGGAGAAATATCTTTTATTAAGAAATTAATCTATACAATTAAATATATAAGGATAGATTAAAAACTCACTCGTTATACACAAGGACAAACCAAGCTATTTTCTCTTATATTGTTTTTTTTTTTGTCTGAAATAAACCCAAATATTGTTTTTTTATGAAAATGAGAATTAATGCAATCTTATGATACTGATGTTATCATAAAGTTATTTAAATCAAAACTTAAGCAGCAAAATTTATTTGACTTTTATTACAAGAAGTGACATTATTATTTATTTATTAAAAACTATTTATTATCTTCATGTCAGGCAAGTCAACTATGAAGATCATCCTAAGATACCTCGCAGTCATAAAGATTATGCTAAAAGATATCTCACAATAACAACCTTGAAAATCATGCCAACATCTCATAACCTTGAATATCATGCTACGACTATATAGCATCTTCGAAAATTATAAAGCATTTGTATATTTAAATTTATGTTATAATTTTAAATTCAAACTTGCAGGGGTAATTATTTTCGGTTCAGTTTTTATATATAAAAAAAACCAAATTGAAATTTAAAAAAAAAAAACCGAAACCGGTTTCGGTTCAATTTTTTATGACAAAAACCAGTTTGGCTCGGTTTTTTTCCGGTTCGATTCGGATTTTTTGGTTTCGAGCTTATAAACCAAAACCAAACCGGTCAATTTTTTAAAAATTTTAATTGATTTAATCGATTTTTTTCACGGTTCGATTATTTCGATTATTTTTTTTCTAATTTTCTTAATTTAATTACTTTTTCAAGTTTTTTGCTCACCCCTTACCACATGTATCAATACAACATTGTTGAATACTAGCTTTTTCATTTTCGTGTACATGACAAATTAAAACAAAGATGGGGAGCGCTTATTAGATTTAAAAAAGAAAAAAAAATGAAATTATGATTATCTTTCCATACTCATATAATTATTTTAAAGATAATTTAATCTATAGACATCCAAATTTATTAATAATTGCAAGGAAAACATAAATAACACAATCTCTCTTTTTTTTATTTTATACTTTTATATATATTCTTAAATACAATTCACTGTATTGATTCTTTAATGTTCATTTTTATTTATTTTTCACCCCCAAACAAGCTTTTTCTTCTTTTTTTTTTTTTTTTTATCTCTATCTACATTCAGGAAACCTGGCACATGAAAAGTCTTTGGAAGGCTCTAATTGTTGCTTGAAAGGTGTTTATTATATAGCTTAAAAGAGAGTTTTTATATATTTTTTTATAATGTTTTTGCTCAACCAAGATTCATGGTAGAAGTTTTTTTCTTCTATATTAAAAAAATATATTTTTGGGGAATAATCCATGAAGATTTTACAAAAAAATCAAAGAGTCATGTAAATTTTCTCAGCAATAATTATTTTTTATCAAAAAGAAGTTCAATTTCGTTTGTACTTACCGAATACCCTCTTGAAAAATAGGAAATATCCATGTAATTTTTTATTTTTTTTTACTTTACAAGGAGATTTAAACAATTAAAACTTGTTTTTATTCATTTTTTTTATTAGATTCAACTGATGACACTAAAGCTCCCTATAGTATTTATTTTTGATAAAAACATCCCTGTGGTTTTTATGTGGACAATTGAAAAGTAAAAACAAACATAAGTGACGAGACAAAAACTAAAGCTAATGGCAGGACAAGAACACTATTGAAAAAGTGAGTTTCATGACACTATAATTTCTTATAGTATTGATAATTATAATCTTATTAAATCCAGTCTGGCCTAACGGGTTAACTCAGGATTCAGTGTTTTTTTCTTTAAATGTGAGATTTGAAATCCATTAATATATATACTCTATGTTCCCAAGAAAAAAATTATGTTTTTTCAATATGGAATAAAAAAATTTTTGGTTTAAATACTTCAACTTAAAAAGATAACATAATATCTTTTCAATGTAAGATTTGAAGTCATTTCATATTCATACTATATGTTTCCATGAAAAAAAGTTGTTTTTTTTCAATGTAGGATTTGAAACCTATTAATCTATGTTCATAAGAAAAAAATTATATTTTTTTCATGTGAGATTTAAAACCCATTAGTATATATACTTTATGTTCTTAAGAAAAAAATTATGTTTTTTCAATGTGGGATAAAAAAATTTTTTGGTTTAAATACCTCAAGTTAAAAAGATAGCGTAATATCTTTTCAATGTGGGATTTGAAGGCTTTTCGTATATATACTCTATGTTTCAATGAAAAAAGTTATGTTTTTTCAATGCGGGATTTGAAACCGATTAGCATATATACTTTATGTTCACAAGAAAAAAGTTATGTTTTTTCAATGCAGGATAAAAAACTTTTTGATTTAAATACCTTGATTTAAAAAGATAATGTAGTATCTTTTCAATGTAGGATTTGAAGCCCTTTCGTATATATTCTATATGTTCCCATGAAAAAAGCTATGTTTTTTCAATGTGAGATTTGAAACCCATTAGTATATGTACTCTATATTCACAAGAAAAAAATTATTGTTTTTTCAACGTGGGATAAAAAAACCTTTTGATTTAAATACTTCAAATTAAAAAGATAACATAATATCTTTAGTTGGAACAACATTGTAGTGTTAACTAGTATGAAGACTAAGAAAACACTCGACTGCGAACAAACACGTATTAACAGGTGAAATGTATTAGTATTTAAATATTAAATTAAAAAAAAGCTAAAACATGCGGGGGTTTCATTATAGCTCTATACATAAATTATTGTGGATTGCTACAATAAAATTATCTTTTTACCCTTGAGTGGAGAAAATCCAAGCCTTCGAGCTAGGGGTTTTTTTGTCTTTTTCTCTGGCCCAGTGGTCATTAAAAGATTATTTCAGGTGTATGCGTATTTTTAAATTTTTTAACACAGTACAAATACTCTTTCACACCTTACTCAACAAAATTTAGAACTATTGACAAAGGACTTTATTGACTTTTTACAGGTTTTGTAACGGTGAAAATACTTCTTCGCCCCCAAAATAAAAAAAAACATGTTGAGTTGTTGGACAAGGGTGTTTCATGTTTTTTCACTTTCCATGTATAGTAAAAGAACGTTTTTAACCTTAGAAAAAAAAACGTTTTGCCTTTTGGGGTATTTTGGTATTTTCACACAGGTATTTTATGTAATCAAAAGAGTCATGGAGTCGTTTTGGTATTTTTCACATTTTGTTTTTAATTTTCTAATCCAAAAGTTATTAGTGCGTGTTCCACTTTTCATGTTGACGAGTAGGTGGCGTCTGCGCCATTCAAGAGCGCGTGTGACACCATCTAGCGGTCAAATCTAGTCCTTCGTCATCTCTCTAAAAGCGCAGGAACCGCATGGTGTAGAGTGTGTAGGCTTATAACAGTTGGATTACCACGAGTGATCGATTGCTTTTGTTTTTTCTTTCTTTTCTCTCTCATAACAGCTAAAGTACATAATTGTCCTATTTGTTTGTTGTTTTTCAATTTCAGTTCTTATTCTTTGAATTTTTATTTCATCTTTGTTCTTTTTTATAATTTTTTTTCAATTTTGTCCTTCAATTACAATTTCTTATATGTTTTGATTTTTTATTTTGGTCCTTTTTCTCGTTTGTTAGAGTTTTCTTTGTTTACAATCTAGTCCTTCAATTCTAATTTGTGTATATGATGTTTTTTGATCCAGTCCTTCTATTTTTGATTTCTTATTTTTCCCTCAGCTCTTTTGTCAGAGTTTTTATAGTTTTTAATTTTACCCTTCAAATCAAATATATGGTTGTTTTTTTAATAGTAATAATATTTATTTTAGTTTAGTCCTTTTTTGTTTGACTTCTTACTTGTTTCATTTGTTTTTTTGTCAAAGTTTTTATAATTTATGATTTTATCCTTCAAAACAAGTTTATGTTTTTTGTTATTTCAATAATAATAATAATAATAATAATAATGGTGATTATAGTGGATGTAATAACAATAACAATAACAATAACAATAACAATAACAATACTACTAATAGTGATTATAATGTTAACGATAATGATAATAGTAATAGTTTATTATGATATTGACAATAATGATGGTGATGGTGATTGTGATAATAATATTTATAATAGTAATAACAGTGATGGTGGTAGTAGTAGTAGTAGTAGTTGTTGTTGTTGTTGTAATGACAATAATGATAATAATAATTTATTATAATGATTGTAGTGGTTATAATATTAATAATTGTGATGTTGATAATAATAATAGTAATAATTGTAATAATAATAGTACAGTAATGGTAATAATAATAATATTAATAGTGATTGTGATTGTGATAACAATAGTAATAATAATTATGACTATAACAATAATAATAACAATAATGATGATGATGATGATGATAGTAATAAGAATAAAAATAATGGCAAATTAGTTATAGCAGTGGTGATAATAATTATAACAGTAGTATAAATAATAATAATAATAATAATGATAATAATAATAATAATAATAACAACAACAACAACAACAACGATAATGATGATAATGACAGTGATCACGATAATAATACTAACAATAACTATGATATTACTTGTTGATAATAATAGTAACGATAATAGTTGTAATGATTATGATAATATTAGTAATGATAATAATAGTGATAATTCATCATTTGACGTTAGATTTATTGGGAATTGAGTTTCACTACTTTTCCGTGTTCGGTATTTTTGATATAATAGCTCAGATTACTGGTTTGAAAAGTTTACATGGCTAAATGTTCTCTTTTATTTTTTGCCTTATTTTTTTTTAATTTTATCGTTCAACATTGATTTTTAAAAATAAAAAAAGGTCATCTAGGTTTCCTTTAAACCCATTAAATAAACCAATTCACATCGAGTTAGCAATTAAAGATTTATCATCTTGCTTGAGTTTATAGCATTGCAAAAAAATCTTCGCACTCTTAATAACTTTTATTTTAAATTTTTAAAAACATAGTTCGGACCACGGTGGAGCGCGGACAAATAAACTAGTAAACACTAAAAAGAGTACAAAGCTTAAAAAAAGTGACCCAAACAGATGACATGATAAAAATTGAAACGATCACAAAAAGAGATTTGTGATGACCATGATTTTTAAACTTTTAAACCCAGCCCGATGGTCGACCCAACTCATGATCTGGGTCATGAGTTTTGATCGAGATCAACCCCACTTTTTTTTAAAATCAAAATAACATCGTTTTTGTTTAGAAAAACAAATAGTTAACGGGTTGCAACCATGATTTTTGATCGGATCACTTGAATTTTTTGCATTTTCTTATTTTTTCTAAAACCCCACTTGATTTTGGTTCCAAATCAACTAAGTCCCGGGTGGGTCAACCCACCAAACGAAGCCTGTTTTAAAAACTATGGTGTCAACAAAAAAAAAACAAATATCCATAAAACAAAGACATAATTAAAACATAAACATAACTTGATAATTACAGTGACTGGGTAAGGTGGTTGAAGGCAGATAAAAGCAAGTATAAGACAAATATTATATTATACTTTAAAATGTGTAAACAAAACACTGTGCAGGCACTATGTACATAGAATCATTGCACTGTAGATCATATTGTAGACATAGAGTGTTTGCACTGTGGACCATACTGTAGATGTTGTTTTTTCTATTTTTTATTCAAAAAGTACTATAGACTACAGTGTAGACATAGAGTGTTTGCATTATGGACTCCATTGTAGATCTTAAGAGAAATATGGGGGTGTTGTCCTTTTCATTTTTCATTAGGTCAAGTTGTTGGCGTGTGTTGGGTCAAAGCATGGCCGCTAGACCTAAGGTTTTTGGGTTTGGTTGCAATGCCAGATCTCAGGCTATTTCACTATTGGGTCTGCCATACCTACCTTACCCAAAGCTATTGGAAGATCCTAGGTCTGGCATGACCGTGAGATCTATTTTTTAAAAAAAACAATTTATAAAAAAATTAATTAGGATTTTTGTTTAAGATAATTCAAGGGTAGCTTATTTTTTATATATAAAAATAGAAAAAATGTATAAAAAAATTATTTATGATACTTCAAGGGTAGTTTAAATATTTTTTTATAAAAATAAAAAATGTTATAAAACAATTAATAGCATTTCTGTTTAAGATACTTTAAGGATAATTTAAATATTTTTTTTATAACAAATAGAAACAATTCATAAAAAAAATTATATATGATACTTTAAGGGTAATTCAAATATTTTTTTATAAAAAATAAAAAAAATTATTAAAAAAAACCAATTAGCATTTATGTTTAGAATCCATTAAAAGTAGTTTAAATGTTTTTTTATTACAAATAAAAAAAATTAAAAAAAATTAATTAACATTTCTGTTTAAGATACTTTAATGGTAGTTTAAATATTTTTTTATAAGAAATAGAAAAAATTTATTAAAAAAATTATTTAGGATACTTCATGTGTAGTTCAAATATTGTTTTATAAAAAACTTAATTAACATTTCTGTTTAGGATACTTTAAGGGTAGTTTAAATATTTTTTTATTAAAAAAAGTATTTAGGATTTTTGTTTAGGGTACTTGAAGGGTAATTCAAATTTTTTTTTATAAGAAATAGAAAATATTTATAAAAAAATTATTTAGGATACTTTAAAGGGTAGTTTATTTTTTATTATTAAAAATAAAAAAAATTATAAAAAAATTAATTAGTATTTCTGTTTAGGATGCTTCAATGGTAGTTTAAATGTTTTTTTTATAAAAAAAATCATTGTGTTGGTATTGTGTACATAAAGTATTTGCATAGTGGACCTCACTGTAGATGTTTGAAGGACCATGAAAGGCTTTGTCTTTTATATTTCAAAAATTATTGCAGCGTGTTGGGTCAAGGCATGGACACCTAACCTAGGCCTTTTGGGTCTGACTTGGCCACTAGACCAAGACATTTACAATATTCTCTATACTTTTAATAATTTTTTTTACATTTGAATTTTTTTTGTTAATGACCTGCTATGGAGCGCGAGCCAATATACTAACTAAACTTAGAGGAGAAGTTACTATAGTCCGAGACTCATCTTTCTATTTATTGTAGTAGTGTAATTTCTAGTTTTCTCTTTTTTTTTAAAAAAAAAGAAGAAGCAAAGAACCAGGTTTTGGAGGTGAGATTGTCTTTTTACCATTACACAAATATCTTTAACATATTGTATGAGGTTATATTTGTTATTTTTTTTAATGCAGGCTAAAATTACAACTTTAGCATTGGAATAAATAATTCCGATTCTTTTGACTTGGGGTTGCTTTTGTTATTTTATTTTTTCAGAATAATATAGTTATTTTGGTGCTTTTGGAGACAAAAACAATGCAACTCGCTTATAAGATTTTTTTGATCATTTTACATTGATTTTGTTGTAGATTTGGAGGCTGCCTAGAGATATTATTGCAATGCTCATATATAAAATATTATTTTAAAAAAAAACCTTGTTTACACGCGCATTTCACGCACCAACATGTGGACGACCACCAAACACCGCCTTCTGGGGAAGTGTTTTTTAAGATCTAGGTGCCCTATATATGGTGATGAGATGTGTGTATCATAATCACCGCTGGTTTAGCAGCGATGGCCGTTTTTTCCTTCTTCTTCTCTCTCTCCTTCTTGATTTTTGCGCAGCTCCTGTAAAATTTATCCATATTTTTTTTCTTTTGCTAGATTTTTTTAATAACATTTGTTCACCTATTTTATTTTTTAAAATTAAATTGATTGATAATTAAGCTTTTTAGTTGAATTCGAGTCCAAAATCTCCTGCGGTGTGACTTTTAAATATTAAATCAAGTTTAGAAGGTTTGCCTGAATTTGTTTGTTTGCTTTTATTTTTTTACGATTGAGTTTTCTTATATTGTATCCTTCTCTTTCTTGGGGTTTTTTTTGTTGTTATTTTTTGTGTTTTGCATTCTATTGAGTTGACCCCTATAATTTTTTTTTAAAAATTTTATCCCTGTTATTTTTTAATCTATAAATTGTCTATCAAACTGTCGCAGCGAATATTCCACTTTATCAAGGTATCTATCTGGCAGATATGAGAAGACAATGAATTCTTATCTTTTATCAGTGGAAAGTAGAAAAGGGAGTCGCCACTCAGTATTTTGATCACTAGAAACTCTAATTGGTCTTAGAGATTGGATACGGGGACTGGTTGCATAAATGGAAGGTATTAGCACCTTAAATACGCCCTACCTAAGGTAAGCTGCATTATTTAATTGTCTGATAAAAAACTAAGGTCTTATCGTGTTTTCTAATTGTTGGTCTATCTAAAGTTTAAGAAAAGTCTTTCTCCGTAAGAAGATTTTTATCTTATCGGGTAAAAGCCTATCCGTTCTTATATCTATATGAAAGAAATTATCTTTTTAATATCAGGAATACATTTTACATATAAATTTGTAATCCCAGATACTAAAAAAAACAAAATATTTTTTTGAAAATTTTGAAATATTAGCCTAGTTCTCATAGCTTTAATAAACTTGTTATTAAAGCCAAAATGCATGCTAAAACATATTTTTGAATATTTGTGTTTTCTGCATAAAAAATGATATGATTTTTTTTAGAGGCGTGGCCGGATGCATGAAAAAAAATATTTTTTTGTTTTATAAATTTTTTTACAATGTTTTGACAAAAACCGGGTATTTTAATACTAGATTTGTAATTTTACGGTATAAAAATACAAATCAATATTAAGCAAAATTAATAAAAAAATATACGGGAAAATCACAAATTTTTGAAAGGATTTTTTAGAATTTTAGAATTTTTTAATAT
>Ga0325403_1007767_pt1 | contig 10260 bp, 10 predicted proteins | sample PopdelMetagenome_19_FD_205665 | JGI IMG/M metagenome (GOLD analysis project Ga0325403, IMG submission 205665) | Populus deltoides microbial communities from Bellville, Georgia, United States - Xylem-PdKOR-R4 | ecosystem: Host-associated > Plants > Phyllosphere > Stem > Wood/Secondary xylem...
AACCACACAAAGACAAATTTCAGCCCATCATCCATTTAAGCCAGCCCAGAAAGAACAACCTGAAACTTCAAACGGCACCGTATTACAGCGTCATCGCCGCCTTCATTTTCCTACCACCAATCCAATGTTTTCGCAATAAAACCACAAAACATCACAGAACTTTCAAATTCAGTTGGTCTTCTTCATGTCCCAATTCTCCTTTCACTGAGTCAATAAAGGTACGGCGTTTTCCCCTCTTTCTCTTTCTCTCTCTCTCTTTCTAACACTGCTTGGTCGCTGAGAAATTCAAGAAAAGACAGAAAAGGATCTACCTTTAGGAAGAATATTAGGTACCCATTATTTAGGACTGTGAAAACAGAAAAACCCATCTTTCAATTTGTGTCTGATTTTCATTTTTCGTTTTAATTAAGGTGAAACTTATGTGGTTGTATTAGGTAACTAGCTGGTTAGTTGTTCTGTTTGTTGTGGTCATATGTTTTCTTTATTCAGTGGTTGGGTTAAAATTCAATTGGTGATGTTTTGTAGCTTAAGATGTGGAAAAGTCGCAGTCTTGGTGATTGTGGTGGATTATGGATTAGAGAAGGGCTGGTGTGTTGTGCTTTTACTTGGGTTTTGGTTGAATTGGGATTATATGAAAAGAAAAGGTATTTTCAAGAGTTTTTCAATCTTTTCAAGATGGGATTTTTGTGGTTTTTTTGAACCTTAATTTTGAGCAATGGAAATGATTCAATTAGCCTTGTTACTGTACTGATTTTGCTTTCTGATGTTTGCTTCATTATGTGGAATGTGCGAATTTACTCGTGAAGAATGCATTTCACTTCTTGGAATGAAAAGTTTCCTTTCTTTTGGCTTTAGTTATCTGGTTTACAAGCTATGCAGTTCATTACGGTGGAACTTATTTAGCATTTGATTTCACTTGGCATCTTTCATCTCATTTAATTTTAACAGATAAATTGACAGGTTATTTCTCCTTTGTTGCTGAGATGTTGCCCTTTTCTGCAAGTAATATCAGCTCTGTGCCTGTTTCTGTGCCAGGTTCGTGTTCCCCTAATTTAGTGCTTGGAAAATATAATGTAAATGTTCATAGTGACTAGTTTTTACTTGAGAATTGTGGACCAGACACCAGTGAGCAGGTATTTGATGCTATAAAATGTGCATGCCAGTCAATTGGATTAATCATGTTGATATGAGTATAATATATTGAATATATATCTGTGGATGATGCTCAGCTACCAAGCACTTTACAGTTTTGAATTGTTTGTTGAATTGTGAAGCTTAAATGCACAACATGAATAAACAATTTGCAATAGTAATAGATCCCCGCTCCATCCTCAACCCTAGTATGGCTTGGTTACCCTGTGCCTTTCTAATAATTAGCTAGCCCTTGCATTTAAACTTATTGGGGAACTGATATTATATACTGGTATCAAGCTTTGTTTGAGTGTGGGTATGCGTTAGGTTGTTAATGCCCTAGTGCAATGGATAGTATCTATCCCCCATGATCCCTGACAGTTCTCTTGAATGTTGTCAATCAAGGCTATTCCCCAACCCCCAAAATTCCTGATGGTTCTTTTTGCAAGTAGCTTCTTCTTGTACATGATAATAAAAATTTAGTACCTGGCAAGTTATTTGGCTAAATTTACTAGGTTGTTAGATTGATTCTGTGTTGATTCTAAATACTGCAATTTGTAATATTCTGCGCACAGCGAAGACAAGGGGTCAATGCAAGGGCCAAATTAAGCAAACAGGACAAGGTCCACTTGGACTTGCTACACAATTACAGCCTATTGATAGAATAAAACCCTTTGTACATTCAAGTAGAAAGCGATCTGCTTCTATTATATGTTCTGTTGCTATGGTAAGTCTGTTGTTGGATCTATTACTTCACTTTATACACGTGTGCTATATTTTGAATGTAGGAAGTTTTAATTTTTTTCTCAATGATTTCAACATAATGAGCTCTTGCCTTTTATTAATAGTCAACTGAATCAATGCAATTGGTCAGAGAAACCTTTTCCATAAGTATTTTTTCTGTCTTCTATTAGCACTTTACACAAGTTGAACAGGCAAAGCCATGCTATAATAGCTTTCTAAAGCAAGAAGCCTGTAATTTTGTTGTTCCCTAGGTTGTAGAGGTAAACATTTTGCCACTGGGACAGGGATTTATGGGTATTGCTGTCTGAACTTCTTGTTCCTTTAATTTTTTTGAGATGTGTAAGTTTGCTGAAGGAGAAAGAATATTGCAAGTTAAATATGCAGAAGAGTTGGCCTAGAGATGCTCAGTTAACCTTTCCCTTCTGTAGTTTGTTTAGGTGATTTAGAAGCAGATTAATCTATCAATTTCATGGGAATGTATCTTGATAAAACAAGATGGAAATGCCAATCCTAGAAAAACCATGGAAATACGAGTGTTATACATATGCATGCACAGAGATGTTGAATATTCATTTTTCAAAAGTATTCTGATTCAACAATTTAAGAAATGAGGGAGTACAAGGTTTGAACAAACTTTCTTTCTCCTGCAGAATGCAAGATGCTCTACTTCAGGGCAAACTCAAACTGTTCTCAAGGAGACACCTACAATTACCAAGGCTCCTGTACGAGGTAATTGCTATTTGCATATTCAACTGAATTGCCAAATTGCTTAGTGAATGAGGTTCAGCTAGCTTTTGGCACACAAGTTCCTTGGGATGTGAAAAAGCACAGTGATGTACATGCATTGATTGTACATGTCCATTTGTATTTCCTTCATTGACACAGCATCTATTTCCAGTTATCAACGAGTCCTATTCCTGCTTGTTTGCAATATTCATTTGTATGCTCTATTTGAATTGTTCATGAGTGTCCTAGGGATCGATGTCTTCTGGAAATGTGTCTTGGTTGCTCAACATTTTTCTTTGTTTGCATGGTAAATATTTAATGAACTTCATTTTTTGGTTATTTAGAATTCACATTAAATGTGCTTTTGTTGTTTTCCAGTTTGTAAGTTTTCTATACAACTGTCTGTTGGATAATTTATTTTTGTTGCTACACATCATATTTAAGATGACTCTTACTGGTCAATTGAACTCCAGAACCAACGAAGACACCTCAACTTGATGACGGAGGACCTGGGCTCCCACCCCGTGATGACGGTGATGGTGGCGGTGGTGGGGGTGGAGGAGGAGGAAACTGGTCAGGTGGATTCTTCTTCTTTGGCTTTCTTGCTTTTCTAGGGTTCTTAAAAGACAAAGAGAGCGAGGGAGACTACCGGGACAGCAGGAGAAGATAAAGAAAAAGGATGTGGAATCAATAAATTTTTTATGCACTTCAATTCTTATATGTCCTGTGCTGAAATTTTTTGGGTGGACGGATAGCTATTAAGCATAAGCATGAGATAGGACAACTTTTGATGTCACTTACATCAAAGCAGGAAATTGTAACGCTATGTTGTATTGTTTCTGTTTCAGTTTTCCATTACCTCTAAAAGGATTTGTTTTACTAACCTATAATAAAAGCTTTCTGTTAATTCACCGTTCCGGTCATTCTAAGATGTTGGACATGAAAACTGGTGCTCATGCACTTCACCTTCCAAAGGAGTACATATGAAGCCATCCTGGACTTAAATCTGAGACCTCTTGGTTCAACTACTCCGCAAGGTATCAGGCCAAAAAAAAGGCGAAGAAGTATCAATATCTAGCTTGACGGATGAAAAATACTCGATAGGAAAGGTGAGACTGGTCACACCAATGACCTGTGATGGACATGGCATGTTCAATAATAGACAGGATTCAATAATAGACCCTGTCTGAACTCTGAAGAAGGAATGTTAAAGAAAATGTAAATTTCGAAGGTTAACCAACATGCACATAGAGCCTTGATCGAAAGGTTCGTGTAGCTAATTCACAAGTCCAGGTAATGTGAAATACCACTACCATTCACCAAGCACTCTCTCCTAACCTCCCTAGTTAAAGACTAGGGCTATATCTGCGTTAGAGGTAACAAACTGCCACAAAACCTTCTCTACCTTGTCTCCCAACACATCCTTGATAACCTTGCAGAGACCCTCGAAGTTGTGCTTCAACTCTTCCTGCCTTTTCTTCTCATCTTCAGTCTGATCAAGTTTCAGGCCCTCCTTGGTAGCAGAGACAAGCTTCTTGCCCTCAAATTCCTTGAGCTGGCCAACAGCATACTTATCAATAGCATCAACCATAAAGAGAACTTCATAACCCTTCTTCTTCAACTTGGAATGGAGACTTCTCAACAGCCTTCTTGCTCTCGCCAGTGATGTAGTAAATGTCATTCTGGCCCTTGTTCATCCTGGTCACATAGTCCCTAGTCAGCTCATCACCACTCTTGGTAGAGTGATATATGAGCAACTCAGCAAGTTTTGACTTGTTTTGGTAATCCTCGTGGATACCAAGCTTGAGGTTCTTAGAGAAGGACCCAGAGAACTTCTTGTAATCCTCCTTGTTTTCAGCAATCTCCAAGAGGAGCTCAGTAAACACACTTAATCTTAATTAATGTACAGGTTTAAACTTGTGGCTACCAATTGGGTTTGTTCCTGAAGGCCCATACCCTCCAATAACCCAAAAAAGCCCAATTCAGTGCCATCACTGCTTTCGCCTTTCTGCTATTTCACGCTAAACATCATCACTCCCAAAAACCCTAAACCAAATCCCCCCCCCCCCCCAAAAAAAAAAAATGCCACCAAAAGCATCGAAATCCAAAGAAGCACCGGCAGAGAGGCCGATTCTTGGCCGATTCTCGTCGCACCTCAAGATCGGCATTGTAATTATTCTCTCACCCCTCTCATTTCCCCTACTTTAACCTCTTTTTTCGTGTTTCGATGTGTAAAATTGTTTCTTTTTTTGCTAGGTTGGATTGCCGAATGTAGGGAAATCTACCCTTTTTAATACTCTGACGAAGCTGTCAATACCGGCTGAAAACTTCCCGTTTTGCACCATTGAGCCTAATGAGGCTAGGGTTAATATTCCTGACGAGAGATTCGAGTGGCTCTGCCAGCTGTTTAAGCCGAAAAGCGAGGTTTGTGTACTTGAAGTTGTTGAATATAATTTGTGGGTTTTTTCGTGCTGATGATATTAGCTGTTGAATCTGACGGATTAAGCAGGGTTATTATTGCTGGATAATGAAGAAAGAAATGAGAAAATGTGGAATTTGATGGAAGTGATGGGGAGAAAGTGAAAATAATGAAAACTTAGTACTGGGTTTTTTAAAAAGATAACATTTTTTTTCTGTTCGGAATCTTTATGCTTTTTTTTGGATGGGACGTGTTGAGATGAGATGATTAGTTCCATAATGTTCGTTCTTTTATTTAAATACTTCATATGCTAGAATTGTGAATAGGCTGATTAACATGGTTCTTATTGCTGAACTGTGAAGAAAAAATGAGGGTATTTCTAGATTTGGTTGAAATCATGGGGAGAAAATGGAAATAATGACAATTTATTCCTTGTTTTTTCTTAAATGCAATTTTGTTGGTTAGAAGTAATATTTTGGATCGAATACGATGATAAGTTACATTTTATGTTATTCTTATGGTTTTAAGTACTTTATGCAATATATATTGAAATTTTTAATGCTCAGGTTTCAGCATTCTTGGAGATTCATGATATAGCTGGATTGGTTAGAGGTGCACATCAAGGTCAAGGATTGGGGAACAGTTTCTTATCTCACATTCGTGCTGTTGATGGCATTTTTCATGTTTTGCGTAAGATATTTATCACTTTTTTTATAATTAGATTTCTGTTATTCAAATAGTGCAGTGACTTTCTAATTTTTTTACTGAACTACTATTCTCTTATGGAAATTGACAATAAAATGTGCGTCAAAGAAGAAATATTCTTCTTAGAAAATATGGTGCTTTGCTTTTTAAGGGGAGAATAGTAGAAAACTTTTCCATTGGATAGGGTTAACCGTTCTATTTGCTGCTGTTATATTAGAAATTAGAAATTAGAAATTGGGTTCAATCTAAACCTGATATCTGAGAATTTTTTTCCTGCTTGTTGTACATGGGTGTTAAATGTGCACTTGATGTGGAATTTATTCATATCTATGCATGTATAATAGGAGCATTTGAGGATCCTGATATTATCCATGTTGACGACATTGTGGATCCGGTTAGAGATCTTGAAGTTATTAGCGCAGAGCTACGACTGAAGGTATGTGATTTACCCACAGATACTTTTTGGCACTTAAATAATGCCCATAATTATGAATTGAACATCTAAATGACTGTTTTGGAATTTTATTTTTGATTTTAAAGTATGCTCCATCATGCGTTTTTGAATGGGATGTGCTATAAGATACTGTGATGTATTTTTGATCACTCAGTCTTAAACTTATCAGTCAAAATGAATTAGATTTTTAAACCCTGTATGACTGTACTGTAGGATATTGAGTTCATAGAGAGGAGGATAGAGGATGTTGAGAAGAGCATGAAGAGGAGCAATGATAAGCTGTTAAAAATAGAGCTGGAGTTGTGTCAAAAGGTATGTATTCTCGTGGCTGGAACTTTGTATAATATTTTACCTTGAATCTATCAGCTAATCACATGCTGATGTGAAGGGCCTGTGTTTATTCTTCATTTGCATATGTTGAATGATGTCTATTGGCTTTGTATATATACTCCCTCAGTCCCATAATAAATTTCTTCATTGTTTTTGCACAAATTTTTAGGAATTGAATAAATTAATTAATGGTGTTTATTTTAAAAATGTGATCCCACCTTTACCCCTAATATATTTATATAGTTAAATGTTTGTTTTGAGTAAATTTGATAGATGGTAAAGGGTAATAAGGGAAAATGAGTGAAAGAAGGTAATAATTATACTTTGACTTTTAGAATGGGCATTTATATTGAGACATCAAAAAATTGAAAGTAGGACACTTAATATGGACTGAGGGAGTATAACTACTGGTTTATTCCTTTAAATGATTTCAAGCAATGATGGTGCGTGTTAGGTCAAGGCTTGGCTTGAGGAAGAGAAAGATGTCCGTTTAGGAGAATGGAAAGCTGCTGATATCGAGATATTGAATACTTTTCAGTTGCTTACTGCCAAGCCAGTTGTCTACTTGGTAAGTTTTCCACCCTCCTTTCATCTTAGGCTCATCTTTTGCAGTTTTGATGATCTTCTTGGGTGATTGCATTGAATTTGCAGATTAACATGAATGAAAAGGATTACCAAAGAAAGAAGAACAAGTTTTTGCCCAAGATACATGCATGGTATGCCCTTTTTTTTACCTCGTATTTATCATTTCAAGCTATTCATGTATGTTGCTATGAAGTCTGTCACTCCATTCCCTGCATGTGACTTAATTTGCGTCATGTCTTCCTTGACAACCCCTGTAGAAATTTATTGTAGCTTGTGACAGTTTGATTGTCAAATTTCACTGGTGGTCTCTGATCAGCATACGCCCTTTTAGATTGTGTTCCTACAAAAGAAATAAGTTGTTATTGATTTCTTTTGTAGGGTGCAGGAACATGGCGGTGAAACCATTATTCCTTTCAGCTGTATATTAGAGAGAACTCTTGCTGATATGCTACCAGATGAAGCAGCTAAGTATTGCGAGGAGAACAAGTTACAAAGGTTGGTATTGAGGAGCCAGTGGCTTGTAAATATCTCTTAACTGTTTGTTTTTTTTTCATTTGAAGATCTGTATATTAATTTGAGAGAAAAAACAGTAGTGTGTTCTCAAAATCTAATGATCATGCCCCCCCCCAACTCATATTTTGCTGGAAAAAGTTTCTGGAGTTTGCAATGTGAAGTTTTCTAGGAGTGTTGTACTTTTTTTTAATTACATTGTGCTTTTTATGGTATTAACTTGAAACAAGTCCAACTTTCCTGCAGTTGCCTTCCAAAGATCATAAAGATTGGATTTTCAGCAATTAATCTAATTTACTTTTTCACTGCTGGCCCTGATGAGGTAACGTATACCTAATACCCATACAATTTTTGTATTGTTGTTAAGTTTTACGGAAAGCTTTAGCTTGAAAATTTATTGCAATTGAATTGAGTATGCAGGTATTGGTTTTTTACTTTTGTTTGCAGCTATATGACACCTTATCTCCAAAATATGTTCTGAACTTCCAGTGCCCATGGCATCTCACAATAAAGGCATATTGTGCATTTGTATGCAGTTTCCTGATAATTGTTAATGCAACTGTTGACATGTAATTTACAATTTCTCAGATCAGTAATTGAAATTTTTCAGTGACAAACTATTTCTGCAAGTATTGGCCAATCATTTATATAGTTATGTTCACAAACTTGAAGTGTAGCCTTGGAATCTCTGTTGTTAAAATTTTAGCCCGTTCAACTAAATGTTTCTCCACATTGGCGCTTTAGTTTGCACTGTGGATTGTGGAAAAATTTATAAGAAATTAACTTAGTTGCTACGTTTTGATCTAAATTGTTAGATCTTAGCAGATGGCACCTGTACATGGATTTTCTTTGAACATCAGTTCCAATTATTACTGCCTATTTCCCTCTTGGTCATGATTTTCAAGCTCTCATTAGTTTCTCATAATCTGATTGTAACACTGTTAGTCTGGGATCTGGTTTTTTGTGTTATACTAAATTTTTATTTTGTAGTGCATGTTTTCTTTCGTCCGCAATGATAATTATCCTTCTCATTGATGGCATATATTTTTCATGATAGTCCTTCCTGTGTATGGCTTAATATCTTTACAGCCAGCTGTCAGTGGCCTCTGTTTTGATAAGTTAAGCCTAATGTCCTCAATCACTTGCTCTTGCAGGTGAAATGTTGGCAAATCAGACGACAGACAAAAGCCCCCCAAGCTGCAGGGACTATCCATACTGATTTTGAAAGAGGATTTATATGTGCTGAGGTTTGTTTCTTGTTTTTGGATTCACCACTTTCAAAACTGAGTCTTTAACAAACTGCTCAATAAATTTATAATCTCAACTGTGTGCCTTTCATTATTTCCAAGTCAATTAATGGTCTTGATGCATATTTGATTTTTATCAGTGACCACTGAAAATTCATCGTTGTGATTTCTTATCTTTGCATTTCCTGATAATGCTTAGGTCATGAAATTCGATGATCTGAAGGAGCTTGGTAGTGAGTCAGCTGTTAAGGTATGCGTTTTGAATAAAACATTGTTTGTTTGCTGTGAGAGCCTCAGGGGTTTGGGGGGTTGTGAATGATAACTTCCATATTTCAATATATTCCCTCGGTAACCATTTGGAGTCAGAACTGGACAGACTAATAGGTAAAAGGAGAGATTAAGAGATACAAAAAAGGAAACAAAACGAGATACTATTGTCTGTCGTGGAAGCCTACAATATGCAACATGATGAGCAGCCCTAGAATCTAGTGCACGGTTGTAAAACTGATGACATGAGGATGAATATGTCCAGAATACATCAAAAATATGCACCAAATAAACTACATGATATCAAGTGATCATTGGCTGTAGAACCATTATGAAATCAACTAGTGTGTCCTATTAATCCAACAGGTATTCGAATTTGTTGCATGTATTATAATTATGTGTGAAATGCTCATGTTGTACAGTACTCTTCCGAAAAGATCACATGCATGTGGTGGTGGTAGTGGTTTTCGTAGTATGGTTGATGTTGATCTTGTTGCCTCATGAGCCTTTGTTATTGTGAGCTTTTAATATGGCATCTATTTGAACTTGAAATGTGACGGTAAAGGAAAATTGTAGTAAAGTTCCCATTAATGACTCCTACATTGGTGTCTATATTTATATGCACCGCACCCCAGCTGTACAAAATATGCAGGCTTATCCTTTTTATTGACGAATTGAATCTCTCTTGCAATTTCGCTCAGGCTGCTGGGAAGTATAAGCAGGAGGGGAAGACATACGTTGTCCAAGATGGAGACATAATATTCTTCAAGTTCAATGTGTCTGGGGGTGGAAAGAAGTGAGATTTTATCCTTCAAATCTTCCACTGCAATGATTTATGTATTTTTGGTGGCTATGCTAGAAATTTGGTTGGTGCTTGGAAAAAACACTTGATTTGAGCGGTCATTTATGTGACTGTAAAATCACAACATCACAGCCCAAATCAAATGATTTAAGAAATGTAATTTATAATCAGAATCATGAGCTCATGGATTTATGGTGTATTGGCATATATCTTCTGTTTTGATACATCTAGTCGAATAGTACCATGGGAGGCCATAAAATGGGATCAAAGAATTCATCGCCATATTGCCTTCCACAAATTTCTCCTTCATGAACTTCTTTTGCTATGATGGATGAGTGAT